>ERZ795053.691-NODE-691-length-42885-cov-5.290544_pt1 | contig 42885 bp, 40 predicted proteins | sample MGYA00375137_ERZ795053 | MGnify/ENA primary metagenome ERZ795053 (study PRJEB30182, sample SAMN05720284) | activated sludge metagenome | isolation source: Anaerobic digester | place: Hong Kong | collected 2014-12-17 ... | reverse complement strand
CCCTTATCATCCTCTGGCACATGCTGCATCTTATCGATATACATAAAATTAAAATTCTTATCAGGATATAATTTTTCAAGCATACTAGTCGATTCAACCGGCACACTCCAGTCAAAAGTGCCATGATAAAATAATACCGGTATTTCGATATTTGCATAATAATCAGCAGGAGAAAAATCAAAAAAACTGTTCCATCTTCTGTACGGTAATCCCAAAAAACTAAATTCAATTGAATCAGGAAAAGTCCTAACCCGGCTTCTAACTCTTTGAATATCCCGGCACTCAAGACGGTATTTATCCGGCATCTTTACATAAGACTCGGCAAGCACCATAAATTGCTCGTACTGACTCATGCCGCCTGCACCACCGATTACAAGTTTATTAATACGATCACTGTTTTTCAGATTTCTATAAACTGCTGGAGCAAGCATTCCACCTTCAGAATATCCAAAAATAACAACTTGCTTAGCGTCTGACTTATCAAGATAATCGTCAATCATGACAGAATAGTGATCAATTAAATTACTTGAAGTATACGCAACCAGTACTTCACCGTCAGTGGAATGATCTTTACCTGGTTTCATTTTCGGTTTTTCTATAACAACAACATCAGCAAAGGCATTAAAATATTTTATAACAAAAAAAGAAAAAGTTCTATGGCTCCAGCCATCATTCTTTTTTACCCCAAGTACCGAATGCAATCCACTACCTTCAAGGTAAAAAACAAGAGTGTTTTTATTTCCCTTGAACTCATAAATGATACCATTTACAGTTTCAACAATATTCCTTGATAGCACCTCAGAATCACGTTCAACATTACCTGTACAACAGTTTAAACAAAATAGCGATACTGCAATAAAGATAAAAAAGAACTTTCTAAACAAGTCAGTATAATAACCTCGGACTAACAAATATTTCAAACCTGCTATCACCTCAGCAAATAACTTGTAAGCGCAAATAACACCCCAGGCATGTCTAAATTAATGTCCTATTTGATTCATTTCCGGCATATATGGCATCAACAGAAGAATCAATATCCAGGCAACCACACAGGTAACAAATCCAACAACAGCACCTATTTTTATCCATTCAAAAAAAGCTATATGCTTTTTATATCTTTTTTCCATCATACCCAACGCAACTATATTCGCGGTAGAGCCAATAGCAGTAATATTTCCACCGAAACAGGCACCAAAAAGCATGGCCCACCATAAGGGTGTCATATTTAATTCCTTAATAACAGGTATGAATGCCGCAACAAAAACGATATTGTCAACAAATGCCGAACCGAGCGCTGTCACAAATATTATAATCGGAGTTAGTACAACAGGATTATTTCCAAACGTTCCAACAAAGTTATGCGCAACATGTTCTGTTACACCTGTATGTTCAAGCGAACCCGCTACAGCAAAAAGCATCATAAAAAAAAGCAAAGTCCACCACTCAACTTCTGCTTCTATATAATGCCTTGCACGATTACTTCTCCAAACCATCAAAATTCCAGATATTGCTAGAGGCGCTACAATTAAAAGTGTATTTTTCTGTACCCCAAGAAGAGTTTCCAACTTATGATGCAAAGCAATCAAAGTAACAGCAGACACAAGAATGAAAAGCCCACGTTTAAAGGGAATCCGGACAAGCGGCCCAAGACCAAGTTGCATCTTTCTACGTGCCTCCAATCTCTCTGTAAGAAGTTGTATATCTTTTCGATACCAGACTAGTACAATAAAAAGCGCAGCCAAAAGGGATACAAACATTACCGGAGCTGCCCAGCGAACAAAATCAGCAAAAGAGAATCCGGCCTTTGTACCAATTAAAATGCCAACAGGATTCCCAAGCATAGTTCCGCTTGATCCAATATTTGTTCCTATAACCGCAATCATTACGAAGGGTACGGGATTAATTTTCAGTGTATCGCAAACCTGAAAAATAAGTGCTAAAATAAAAACAATCGAAGTAACCTCGTCTACAACACTCGCCATTACAGCCGACATCACAACCACAATTATACAAAATAGTTTGCCATTCATAGCTTTCATATTTATAACAAGCTGTATAATCCAAGTAAAAAGACCAAGGTCTTTCAACACACCAACCATAGTCATCATGCCAACCAAAAATAAAATGATATCAAGTTCTGCCGATACAATCATCTGTTCCAGAGTCAAAACCCGCCCACCTAATAATATGGCAATACCAATAAAAGCTATTGCAAGGCGTGCGTTCCAGAAAAGCAGAGTAGCACCTATTATCAAAACAAATACTGACGCAGCCATAACTTGTGAATTTTCTGTTAATCCCGCGTAGTATGCCAGCCATCCAGCAAAAAAAGTTACGGCAAGAAGTATGCCTCCCCTGATCATGGATTGGCGGGGTGTTATTTTTTCATTATCACTATGCATTTTTTACTCCCTGAGTATCTTGTTTAAAAATTGCTGCATGGTAATCACACCTACCAATTTTTTATCACGCAAAACATAGGCCTGACCTTTTTTATGTTTTGTTATTTCCTGAGCAACCATAATCGCTGGATCTTTTTCATCTACCGATGCAAAATCATACGACATAATTTCCGCAAGCCAAGTATTACTCTCATTTTGAAGAATATGCGAAAAAGGTTCAAAATTTATAATAGGAGATAGATCATCCATCCATAGAATATAATCGGGAAGACATACTCTCAATAATTCACTTGTCGAAACAATACCTACAAGATCACCATCTGCATCTAGAACGGGAACATCGTTCATATTTTTGTTAACAAAAAGATCTATTGCCTGTTCAAGCGTAGCGTTTTCTTTTAAAGACGAAAAATCACTATTCATGATATCTCCAGCACAAATATAATCCGGAAAATCAAGCCCGCTTCGGTTTAAAAAACGCCACATCTCATTATTATCAGAAAACTCAGCAAGTTTATCAATTATCCCCTCTTGGGCAAGTACCTTTGATACAGAACTTAAAACCTGTAAATAGAGCGAAGGCTTATCTTTAGGCGTGAGTATCATAATAACAACATGAACAGGATTCTCAGAATCACCATCAAAAACAATCCCCTCTTTCGATGTAGCAATTCCTATTACCAACTCACTAATTGTTGATAACCTAGCATGAGGTAGAGCAAGTCCTTTAGAGAGGACTGTACTATAACCCTCTTCCCGCTCGAGCACTGCATTATACGCATCATTTACATTTCCAATGCCTTTATTATAAGCAAGATTTTTCAATATTGCAGAAAACAAATCATTTCGTTTTTTTAAATCACTATGACAGATAATATCTTCAGCGGTAAAAAAAGCTGTAAAATCAGCACTTTTTATCTCTACTTTTTCCATAAATTACCCCCGTATGACTTATATACAGATAATCATAAAATTACGTCAAGAGAATCATATTATCTATTCAGGCAAAATTATAAAATTGCAAATGCAACCGATAACAGTCATATTAATACGACATATCTTCAAATTATGTTCAATGTCAAGAGCAATAAAGTGCCTTAAATTTAGAAAAATGATTAATTGGCTTGAAAATTAGCCAATACCGTATAACAATGAATAAATGGATGCTAAAGATTTTGTTTTAATCATTTTTTGTAACTATACAATTACTTTTGTTCCAAAAGATGGTCTTTCTTTTACTTAAAAAAAGGGATTTTCCGTATTTTAATATTATTTTATTCATCGCAAAACGGTTAATCCAACAAAAAAGAAGGTAAGATATGATTACTGTAAAAAAACTCCTATTAATACTATTCGCCATGACCTTTTCCTTACCGGCATTTTCTGCCATGCAGATAAAGTTTTTTGTCGGAGAGGCGAAAATCAAGCCATTCGGCTCTGATACTTGGCAAAAAGCCAGTATGAACCAAAAACTTGTTAACGGTGATACCGTTAAAACAGGCTCAAAGGCCTACATTCAGATCGATATGGACGGCAACACTATTAAGGTTAATGAAAATACTCAATTAGCGATTGGACAGGATATCGATGAAGAGAAGAAAGTGCAATCTCTCGATATGACGCGTGGCACAGTTCAACTTAAAATGGACAAGCTTCAAAACAATAATTCAGGTTTTAAAGTTAATACTGTGTCGACAGTCTGTGCTGTTAGAGGTACAGAATTTCTTGTTGCAGCAGGTTATGACGGAACATCTGTTCTACAGGTACAAAAAGGACGGGTAGCTATTACAGGTTCTTCACGAACTGTGCTTGTAAACGCTAACCAGGAAACCACTGTGCCATATGGAGGTGACCCATCAGAAGTTGAAGACATTAAAATCTCCGAGTGGAACAAATGGATTAGTGACTCAAAAAATCAGCTTAAAGGCAATGAAGAATCAGTTCTTAACGAATCTTTGAAAAAAATGAAAAAACTTGACAATGATATAACAGAACTGGAAGAAATAAAAGAGTTTAACCAGAAAGAAAAGATCAAATACGATGAGTTGGCAAAAAAATTCAAAGCCGATGGAAACACAGCCAAATTTGAGGAAAATGCAAAACTCTCCTTTCAGGCAGCTCAGAAACTTCATCTCGCCTCTTTTAGGGCGATAGTAAACGCCTATAAAATGGGCATGGTTAAAGATTTTTCGGATTTAACATACGAAACCATTGATCGATCTAATCGTACAGCAGAAATTAATAAATTATATATGGAAATAGACGATCTTTATAAAAAGTACTATATTAAATACATCAAAGCAGCAGTTGAAGCAAAACAAAAGAGAGATGAGCTTAGAAAAAAACGAAGTAGACGTTAAAATGTTATTATTAGGAGACCAAATAAATGAAAAAATTATTTACAATTACATCTATAATCCTTGCATTACTCATCTTTATTTCCTGTGAAGACGATGAGAGCGAAACTGATGGCATAAAGAATGCGGTTCTCGACCTTCAGGATGCCTACAATTCAGGAAGTGAGGCTGAAATTACAGTACTCTTTTCAGAAGGCTCCAATGCCGGGGGTTCGGGCATAGCAAGTATGGAAACTTTAAAAGATTCCGTGGGAACAGCTAATCTTGAATTTACAGACATCTCAACGTCCGAAAGTGGAGACACTGGTTCCGCAACTGCATACCATGATGATGATTTAGGAATGGAGCATAAAAACACTTTCACCCTTGTTAAATCTGGTGAATACTGGGATTTTACAGAGTGGATTATTGACGGGACTACAACTCTTGATCGAAAGTAAGATTTATATTTTGAACTGAATTAGTCATATTACATTTGACAATTTAATAGTTTGCAATAGCAAAAGTGATGAACTTTTTTTGTTCATCACTTTTTTTAATATAACGTTAAAATAATTTCATCTAAAAACAGCAACCCTGTTTCTTCCAGACTCCTTGGCCTTGTAAAGAGCCTTATCAGCACGTTCTATAAGATCTTCCTTATGTAGATCACATTCCGGATCGTACTGTGCGACGCCGGCTGATATCGCAACATGCAAAGGCTCATTTTGCCCCGGAAACTCATGCTGTTCAATTGTCTTACGTAATCGATTGGCAACATCAGAAGCCAACTCAAGCGAAGCGCCGGGCAAAATCACAGCAAACTCTTCCCCCCCATAACGTGCAGCACAGTCAGTTGCTCTCACCGATTCACGCATCAAACGTGCTACCTCTTTCAATACAGTATCCCCCTGCTGATGACCATACACATCATTAAACTTTTTAAAATGGTCAATATCCGTTATAAACAGAGAGAGAGGCTCGCCGCTTCGCTGAGAGCGCTTCATCTCTTCCAATAACTTGTCTTGAAAAAAATGATGTACATGTAAACGAGTCATTCGATCCTGAGTGGCCATCAGATAGAGTCGAGAATTTTCAACAGCAGTCGCTGAAAACCTTGACAACTGCCGTAAAAACTCCTTTTCATCGGTAGTAAACGGTGTACCGAGCATTTTGTTCCCGACTATTATTATACCATTAAGACTATTCTTTGACTTCATCGGTACAATTAATATTGGGGATAAATCATCTACTGCACTTAGATCTTCAGAAAGCTCGGGAATTTTTTTTAAAGCCTCATAATCATGTGGCTCAGGGTGATCCTGAAGAAAACTACTCAAAACAGAATTTTCTCCCAGGATAATTTCATCACTTATGGAAGTAATATCATATCCTTTATGTGAATGTATATAATAACAGTTCGAATCGATATCAACTTGTAAAAGAATAGCAATTTTATCTATAAACAGTTGCCCTATACAACTATACAAAACCGCGTCAACAAGACTCTTAAAATCAAGATTTGATGATAGACTAATCCCAATCTCTATTAAATTTTTCATATCATAAACTTTTTTCTCAAGAGAAGTAATAATCGAATGGTCAGCCGATTTTTCGGCACTCATCATCTCTTTGAAATACTGCTCGATGTCACGGTTTTCCATAATACCTACTCTGTGGCTTGTTCTATTGTAAACGTAACAGTCTTACCATTGTCACCCAATACTGCACTCTTGATAACTACTGGTATCTCAGGAACATCTCGATGAAAACCAGAGTTTCCAGTTTTGACTCCAGCAATTTTATCTACAAATTCCATTCCCGATGTAATATGACCAAATACACAATAGCCGTAATTCTGTTCGTCTTTTCCTTTATGATCAAGCATTACATTGTCTTTTAAATTTATATAAAACTGAGAAGTAGCCGAATCAACAATTTGTGTTCGAGCCATCGCTACTGATCCACGAACATTTGATAATCCGTTATCTGCTTCGTTTTTTACAGGATCTTTTGTTTTTTTCTGATCCATTTCCTGAGTAAATCCCCCCCCCTGTACAACGAATCCCGGTATTACACGATGAAATATTGTACCGTCAAAAAAACCATCCTTAACATATGATATAAAGTTTTCGGCCGACAAAGGTGCTTTTTCTGAATCAAGTGTTATTACTATTTCGCCATTCATTAGTATCTTTTTCTCCTTATTATTTTTACTACTCTCTTCATTGTTTTTAATACAAGATAAAACAGAAAGTGCAATACACAACAATAATATATTGAATATTATTTTATATCTCATAGTCAACCACAACTCCGTTTTCAGCATATTTTACAACAAGTTCTTTAACAACCGCATGATCCGGATGATCCTGGTAAATGGCAAGATCGTCATCGTTTTCAAATTCTGAATAAAGACAAAGATCATACGCAATAGGTCCGTGATTATAATTAATTCCAGCCTCAATTTTAACTATTTGCGGAATTTTTTCTTTCATTAATTCAATTTCTTTTTTTAACAAAAGAGCTGTTTGATCCTTTGTTAAACCATCAACATCGTCTTTAAGTTTCCACATGACTATATGCTTAATCATATCACACCTGCCATTATATAAATTTTATTTATAATATTAGATCAAAAAAACAAATAAATCATCCTCATTTACGCATAATCAATTCAATCAGATAAATTTTTCAAATCGCTCTTTTGACACTTTACAAATAGGGCACTTTTCAGGCGGCATACTTCTAGCCGCAAGATAACCGCACACACTACATCTCCATACCGGATAAGATAATCCTGAAATATTTTTTTCTGATTCACCTTTATCTTTTTTTTTCTTTTCCAACTCTCTTTCCCGTCTATCCGGTAATGGCCTTAACTTTCGCTTACCAGAAGCAACTTCTTCAGTAACATACAGAGCACAATAACAGGCTCCGTACTCATTCAAATCTGCATCACGATAATCACAAGGGCATACCATATCCCGGTCTTCGGCCTCATCACCAGATGCTAATCTGCAAGGACATGCCGCATACCCATAGCGCTTGGTGTTTACAACCAATCCCCGAATCAATTCTCGTGTAAATGAATCATCAGGATTCAGCAAATACCCGCCCTCATGAGCATCACGCTCAACTATTCGGTAAAGACCGTCAATTTCAGAATCTTCTAAATTCGAATTGTTTTTACTCATTGCGTGCAATCTCCCGGTCTATCTCATCTTCATCAAATCCGATAACTGAACGACTTTCATTTATTATTATCGTTGGATATGAAATATCATTATTCCATTTTTTAATCAGTTTTTTAGCTTCTTCTTTTTCACTCTCATTCAATAAATCAACAAAAACATAGTAGTACTCAATACCCTTACTATTCAGATATTCTTTAGTCTTCTTGCACCAAATACAGGTTGATAGTCCAAACAGCTGAATTGTTCCGCAAGAATCGCCTTCTACACGAGTAAAGTTATCAAATTTCATCCTTTGTTTTCCTCCTAAAATGCAAAACAGAGTCATTATATCAAACATTATAAATTCTATAAAGTCTATTTTATACTGTAATATCTTAAAATCCTTCTTTTAAAAAAATATTTTTGCCATAAAGATTTTAATTTTTAAAACAACAACACATAATGAATCATCTAATAGGCAAAACTAGAAGCGAAAGAGGATCTACCTGCACACCGGCAACCACCAAAGAGACATGAAGATGCGGAGCAGTCGATCTTCCAGTTGATCCCACCGTCCCTAACTCACAACCCGAGGAAACAATATCACCCTCGTTTACACTGAAACTGTCAAGATGCATGTAATAAGAAAATATCCGGTTACCATGGTCAATAATTACCATATTACCCTCATAATAGAGCTTATCCGCGAGCACTATCTTGCCTCGAGCCATTGCGTAAACAGGAGTCCCCCTTTTTCCTCTTAAGTCAATGCCCCTATGAATTTTTACAGTATCCTTTAACCGCTTTCGCTTACCGTTTTTAAGTCTTCTGTATCTTTTATATGTTCGTTTTGCCCAAAAAGATGATGTTATATAATGCATGTCTCTCGGATGCGACAGACTGTTATTTATATAGTCATCTTCTCTTGACGCGAAAGCCTTATCTTTTTTTATTCTGGATTCTTCGATAAATTTTTTAGTCTCGGGTTTTAATTTCCCAGCAGTTGAATAACCTTTAAAATATAACGGGTAAGTACTTTTCTCAAAATTACGTTTTAAAACCTTAAACACAAGATTTTTCTGGACTTCACGCCCATTTGCTTTATAGTAAAGAGAAACCGTGTGTTTACCAGGATCCGAGTCGGGATCCAACGGAATAAAAGCACGATACCCCCATTTCAATCGTGTTACCGGAATATATGCAATAGTTCGTTTACTCTTTTTTTTACCATAATATGTTATCTTTATACTATCAAGATTAGACTCATCCTGAGGTACTATTTCAAGATATGCCAAATCTCCCTGTTCAAAAGAGCGGCTACAAAGAGTCACTCTTGCCATGTGAATATCAAAAACCGCTGATTTTACTGATTGTTTAGTAAAAGAAGCTGGAGCTTTTAAAGATGTTTTATCTATCAATCTAGGTCGATCAACAGATTTTTCCTGTGAGGACAAACTTGAAATAGTAACAAGAAAAACAAGAAATACTATCTTTTTATAAGAACCGAACATAAAAACCTCAAATACAGTTTTAACAGACATACAATTAAGCATTATCTGAAATTTTTATTTATTTTACGTTTACAAAAATAATCACTCCATTAACATAATCCATAGCCTTAATTTGTTGGGAGAAAACATGAAAAAACTGACTATTGCAATATTCATAGTCTGCTTAAATATCAATGCTGCTGAACAATCGGTAGTCCATAAAAAAATCATCGACCATCTGTCATATCTTGGCTATCTTGCTAAAATCAACAATGGTACTATAATAGTAAAGCACCCGACCAAACCCGGTTTTGATATAATTCAAACACGTGGAGGAATAGTGCTTCGTGCTTGGTTTAAACACAAAAAAAATTCTTTATCACAAAAGACGGCTTATCTTGAACTTGTAAATAGAATAAATATCAGTTCGATAGTCTCAAAATACACAATTGACTCGCAAAACGACCTTGTAATAACAGCATGCTATCCACTCCCATATTACAAAGAATCCTTTTCAGTATTTATTTCGGCTTGGGAAACTGACTTTATAAAAAACAGTACCGCTTACGCCGAGGAACTAGGTAAATATATCGAATAGTTTAACTTTATTTGCCCATATTTACTGATATTCCAAACAGCTTAATGCGTTATCTTAAACAAAATCAGTATCATCCTGTGATGCATTCCCTGAACTCTTTTTATAGTTATCTTTTATATATTTTTCAATATAACCTGCGGAATCTTGTACCGCCTCCGCAGTAATTGTAAACTGCTCCCGTTTTAATAATTTAATGGCATAAGCATAATCGCGAAAAAGATCCTCACATATTGCTTTAAAACTTTTGTGTTCAACCGAAGCCCTTTGTTGTATAAGCTCCATTGCCTCATCCGAAAAATCCAGATATATTCCATGAGCTGCCAAAAAATCAGACTGAAATCCCTTTATATTGTCATTTAACAATAGCTCTTTTAGCTTCTTTTCCGGATTATTCACCAGATCAGCATCAACGACAAGCTCTTCATAATGAAGTGACGGCATTATTTTTTCATACTTAATCAAAACTTTTTCAAATACGCTAAGCAAACCTCTTGCCCCAGTATGTTCCGAAGCTGCCCTCTTTGCCAATATACGCAAAGCCTCATCTTCGAAGAAGAGCCTAATACCGTAAGCCAGAAAATCGAGTTTTTTGCCATTAACTACCGTACTGTAACGATTTTTAAGAATCTGATACAATACATCTTCGTTAACATCGTTCAAAACAACGGTTACAGGCAAACGCCCAATAAATTCTGACTCGAACCCGTACTCAAGAAGATCTTCAGTTCGTGTTTCAGCCAGTATTTCCGTTTCTAAAAATGCTTTCTTATCACTATTTCCGCTATCAAAACCTATAGCCTGAAGGTTCATTCTTTTTTTAATTATGTCCTGTAATCCTGAAAAAGCTCCCGAACATATAAAAAGAATATTGCGCGTATTAATTTTTTTTCTCTTAACATGTCCTGTTCGCTGTGCCTCCATAGCGGCTTCTACCTGTGATGCAAGATCGTGAGGAGTTTTTAAATCGACATCAGCCTCTTCCATTAATTTCAAAAGATTGCGCTGAACACCAGACCTCGAAACATCAATTCCATTCCCACTCGAAGAAGAAGCAATTTTATCAATCTCATCAAGATATATTATTCCGTATTCCGCTTTGGAAATATCCTCATCTGCTTCATGAACAAGTTCACGCACAAGATCCTCTACATCACCACCAACATAACCAGTTTCACTGAATTTAGTCGCATCGGCCTTTACAAAAGGAACACCTATCTTATCCGCTATGAGTTTTATTATATATGTTTTACCGACTCCGGTAGGTCCAATCAGCAAAATATTACTCTTGATCGAGCCTGTAACCCTTTCATCGTCCGAAAGTTCTTTTTCGAGTTTCATCCTGTTAAAATGAGTACATACCTTTGTAGCAATAACTTCAATGGAATTTTGTTGTCCAACAACATATTTATTAAGATACGTCTCTAGCTCTTCTGGTTTTAAATCAAAGCTAAATTCGGTTTCCTTTACAGGTTTACCCTCGTCTTTTTGTACACTATTCGCATTTGCAAAAATATCCTGCTCCATGCTTTGAAAAAATTCATCAAATTTTTTCTGATTATCTGAAGACGATACTGACATAGATACCTCAAATATTTAATTTATTCACTTAAACACTTCTGTTAAGATAACCACAAAACATAATAGTTACGTATATATGCAAGCACCTTTTAAAGACTTTATTTAAACATAAAAAAACCGTCTGCAAGACGGCTTTTTTGTTTTAAGATCACTATTGCCGAAGGGGGGACTTGAACCCCCACAGAGTTGCCTCCGGCGGATTTTGAGTCCGCTGCGTCTACCAATTCCACCACTTCGGCCAATTTATTCAGGCTGAGGTATTTCGTCGACCTCAAGATACTTGCCTTTAGCTCGTGCCACAATCTTTCCCATCTCATTTTCAATTTCAGCACGATTTTCGATAACACGTTTATTCTTTTTCACGTGCCATCCTCGAATATAAAGATTCTCCTCGATGAAAGCTGGCTGTAAATAGCGAACAGTTATTTCTCCTGTTAATGCAACAACTTCCATATTCTTGTTCACCATAATCATGGTCTCATCAAGAATAGCCGCTAGAATACCGGCATGAATAATATTTGGAGGGCCTTCAAGATCCTGACCAGCAGTATACTCACCATAAGCAGTCTTGGTATCAGGATCATATTTTAATTTTAATTGCAGGCCACGCGGGTTTCCCTCGCCACAGCCAAAGCAGGTCTTATCTTCATATTCTATCATGCGAATAACTATCAGAAATCGCACTCTATCTGTCAATAACTTTATTTTTTATAGCTGTAATCTTTTTTTTTTTACATTTTCTGTTTATCAATCTTTTCCGAAAGCAGATCAATCTCGTCTTGATCAAGCCACTCATCAATAAAATTGAGATCAAAACCGGTACTGACCATATACATCTCCATAGCCATTATCAGCTCTTCTTTCGAAAAAACACCCATAGTAACCAGAATCTCACCGATAACCCGGTCAGGGTTATCTTTCTGAAGAAGCAACGCCTCATCAAGTTGATCAGAATTTATCAGACCATTTTCAAGTAAGAACTCACCAACCTTCAAAATATATTCCTTTTAAAACCAATTTATACTATAATTATTATTGTAATCCTGCGAACCGGCAACGTCAAGAAAAATCATACTTATCGTTCAACTAATCACGAATCTGCATATAAACATTTTGAGATCCGTTTTTTCCACGGCTCCAACCTGAAAGAAGCCATCTAAACATGCTGGATTTATAACCAACGGCGTTCAAGCGTTGCGATCGTTCGCGCATACCTTCAAAATAGTCATCATCTGGCAAAAAATGTTCGAAAAAAGAATCACCCTTTTCATGATAAACTTGAAGAGAACTCTTTGACAGACAACCATCTTCGCAATACTTCTGTACAAACTCTTTCAGTGCATGCATAGCGCAAACAAGTTCTCGTTCATGATAATATCTTGCAAGAAATCCCAACAACTCATCAAGATTAAGGAAAACTTTGGCTAACCTGTTTAAACCGCAGTTGATATCAGTAATTGATATATCTCCGTTAAAAGAGAATGGTACACATATTGTCTTAAGAAAATCACGATTATACAAAGCCTTGTGCAAAAAATGCTGTGTGTCAAAATCCACACAGCCAATATCCAATAAAACCATATCAGTAGAACAATCTACATTATCGATTAGTGACTTCTCGTCATTTACCCAAAGGTAATAAACTCCATAACTATTGCTTATAGATTCTATTATCCGGTGACTGGCAAGATCAGAACCAAGATGTACTATTCTTAACTGCTCAATATCATCGTATGCCAAAACAAAACGAAAAATTTGCGAATTCCTGAAAATTTCGTCAACAGTTACAAACCTGGCTACACCATGTTCCTTTAACCATGAAGCTAATTCATCTGTGAAAACAGAAGAGACAACAACAAAGCATAATGAATTATTCAAACAATAAGAGATAATTAATGAAGCAGTCTCCTTATCACATTCCTCCATGTACAATACAATAAAGTTAAAATCTTGTCTCACCTTAAGCATATCAAAAAATGAAGAAGCAGAAGTCCTCTCAACCCCATAACCATGCGTATTCAAGAATGAAGACAACTCACTAAACTCATTTTCAACCAAAAGCAGCCGCATTAGAACTCCACGCCCTCTCGAGCACTTATACCCTTATCATAGTAGTGACGCACACTTGTCATTTCAGTTATTAAATCACAATGATTTGCCAATGTATCGTCAACCTTACGTCCGGTAAGAATAATCTCTGTCCCATTTAAGGTACAATCATGAAGTAAATAAAAAAGATCATCTATCACAATAAGCCCGTAATCGACAGCATCTAACACCTCATCAAGAACTATCAAAGAAGCATCTACAGCCTTCTCAATAGCGAAATCAAGCCCTTGCCTACATAATCTTCTGTAAAGCAATATATCAGACTTACCTGGCCGATAAAAATCTTCAGTTCCAAACTGACGTATAACTATATTATTTGTCCAGCCGGCAAACATGGACTCACCGGTTTGTCTTTTTTTCAAAAACTGTACCATCACAGCTAATTTGCCATAACCGGCAGTTCTCATCATTAAACCACAGGCGGCAGTAGTTTTACCCTTGCCATTACCTACATAAGCATGAACTCTACCATTTAAATTATTATCTGTTGTCACAGAATTAATCTGATATTCGCGAAAAATCAATAAATGCAGAAAATAGCATTAAAATTTCGTTTAATAAGCCAAGTCGCAAATCCCTTTTTACCGGATCTTCATCAATTACCATGACGTTATCAAAAAAATCATCAATAATTCCCGCAGCACCTATCAGTAATTCAAATATCTTAGTATACTCATGTTTTGAAGATAAATCTGATATAACATCTTTCTTATCCAGAAAATAATCAACTAACGCTGTCTCTTGTCTTGTCGAACATTTATTTCTGTCGAAACCAAATTGATAATCCTTGTTCTTTTTTAAATATGACGTAATAATATTATTCATTCTTTTGAAACTGGCAAGCATCTTTGAAAAATCATTTCTGGAACGAAATTCATGAATACTGGCTGCTCTATTATACAATTCATAATAATCCCGCGAGCCTGTAGTTAAAACAGCGTCTATTTCATCATACTGAATGTTATCTTCCTGAAAACGAGTTTTGGCTCTTACAGAAATAAAATCCAGTATTGGCTCAATTAACTGGGCGCCATCTTTATAATTTAAAGCAACCACTTCAAAAAGATTATTTAAATCAATATTTATCTTATTGTAAATCAAAAGATCTACTATAGCATAAGCCTGTCGGCGCAATGCATATGGATCCTGCGATCCTTTAGGCACATTACCAACCGACCAGGCACCAAAAAGATTATCAACTTTCTCGGAAAGAGATAACACACACGATATTATATCAGAAGGTTTTTCATCCCCTTGAAAGCGAGGCCTGTAATGATTATCAATCGCAGAAGCCACATCAAAATCTTCACCATCCAACAAGGCATAAATAGCTCCAATTTTACCCTGTAGAGAGGTAAATTCGAAAACCATAGAGGTATTAAGATCTGCTTTACAAAGCGTAACCGCCCTATCAATCTTACCGGCTATATTATTGTCAATTTTCAATCGCTTAACAAACTCTCGAGAAACAGCTCTAACACGTTCAACCTTATCATATACAGAACCGAGGTCTTTATGAAACAGAACACTCTTTAACATATCTACCTTGTCTGCAAGTTTATGCTTACGGTCTTCTTTGTAAAAAAATTCAGCATCACTAAATCGGGCTGCAATTACACGCTCATTACCTTCTTTAACAAAATCCGTTGCGGGATTATTACTTACAACACAAAATCGGTTGAGCAAAGATCCATCTTTCTGTCTTAAAGCAAAATACTTTTGATGTTCTTTCATCTCTGCTATCAAAACTATATCTGGAATTTGTAAAAATTCTTTATCAAAAGAACAAACAACTATATTCACATCTTCAACTAAATATGTTACTGTCTCGAAGAGTTCTTCATCTTCTATCAGCACAGCATCCAAAGATTTCGCTGTGTCTACTAAAGCATTTTTTATGATCTGTTTACGTTCTTGCTGATCAAGAATAACTCCGTTTTTCTTCAACAGATCAGGATATCCAGCTATCGATGCAACCTCTATCATTCCATTATGCTGAATATAGTGTCCACGGGTCTTATTATTAGAATTTATACCGTCAATTGAGTATTCAACACATTTATCATTAAATAGTGTAAGCAGGTATCGCAAAGGTCGAGGGTAAGATATTGACTTATTGCTCCATTTCATCTTTTTTGGAAAATTTGCAGAACCAATAATTTCTTCAATCATTGACGGCAATAAATCAACAGTCTTTCCAGCCTGAGTTGTTTTATTTACAAACACATAGATACCTTTACCGGTATCACGTTTGTCAATATCATCAATTGTCGCACCGCTAGCTTTTAAGAAACCTTCCAAGGCTTTTGTAGGTTTACCGTTATCATCAAAAGCCTTTTCTACGGCCGGCCCACGCACCTCAACAGTTTCGCTTAACTGCTTATCTGCTAGCTCTTCAATGGCTATAACCATTCTTCTTGGAGTAGCAAATGTATGAATCGCACCAAATTTTATTGAAGCATCATTAAACTTTTTTTCAAACAAATCGCTGTACACTTGGCAGGCAGGCGATATATAACCGGCAGGAATTTCTTCCGAACCTATCTCGAGTAAGAAATTAATACGATTCCACATTTTTTATCTCCGGAAAAATATAATTAGATAAGAAAATAGCATAACTGCTTTGTTTTTAGATTCTTTAAAGGAGAGGTTAATTGAAGCAAGTATTTTTTTCTTATGACACGCAATTATAAACAGTCACAAGCAAAGATTACTTGAGATGACGTCTCGGATTTATATGTTTACCATTTTCAATTATTTCAAAATGGAGGTGAGGCCCAGCTGAATAACCGGAGTTACCACTACGCGCAATCATTTGTCCTTGGCGTACATATTGGCCAGATTTAACATATAATTTTGACAAATGCGCATATAATGTCTTCTGATTGCCTGGGTGAGCTATAATGATTGCACGACCATACCCTCCCATTGAGCCAGCGAAAGTTACTTTGCCATATTTAGCTGCTTTTATATCTTGATAACGCGAACGAATATCAACTCCATGATGAAACTGACGTCGACCACTTATCGGATGAATTCGCCAACCATACGCCGAAGTAATTCTACGTGAGAATGTAGGCCACATAAAACCCTTTATTATATTTTGCGGCTTAGCATCGGGAAGAAAAATATCATACCCTACTGGCAAAAAGTCAGGGTTTAATAGCTGATTATGAGCCATAATATTTTCAACAGGAATCTTGTACTTTTGGGCAATGTCTATTAGCTTTTCGCCTTCTTTAACGGTTACAAGCATACCGTCTCGATCTGGGATCTTTAAAACCTGACCTATTTTTAGAAAATCATAAGAAGTAAGCCCACTCGATCCGCAGATTGTATCAGTTGATACTCCAAACTTTGCCGCTATTTCACTTAGAGTATCTCCCTGTTGCACTTTATAAATCTGTACAGCCAATGGCTTACGTTTATCCTGTTCTGTAAAATCAGTCTCATCGGAAAGAAGAATATCATTTTTAAGTTCTTCATCTTCTGGTGTACTCGAATCGGCGTTCTTTCCTCCGAAAGGCAGAGCAATTACCAAGGCAATAGTCAAAACTGAAGCTCCAACAAAATAGAGCAAACGGTGATACAGACGATTTACACTAAATGTAAACTTCTTAACATATATGTTTTCCTTTCCACGATAAACAAACATAATCTCATTATGGATTCGGGAAACAGAGAGCTTTCGTATTGTAAATTTCTGCATATATTTATACCGTATACCGTATATATCGGCACATCTTCAAAATTTGCACACTTTTTTTAAAATCCGTCCATTCGGTTGGAAAAAAGTGCAATATCCGATCTATATCACGCCTTATTATTACTGTTTTTTATATTTTTCCAAAGGAGTCGAGTTATATGAATCTTCCACGACTTTTTCCAAATCTTTTTTATATTCACCACAAATATTTATACGTCCTGTTAATACAACACCTTTCTGCACAGAAACATTAGGAGCCTCTATATCACCAAGAACCTTTGCTGTTTCAAGAAGTCTAACCTCATTAAGTGCTTTGATATTGCCTATAACTGTACCGGCAACAGTAACCGATTTGGCTTCTATATTTGTCCTAACCTTGCCGGTTTCACCAACAACAAGTTCCTCATCAGTCTTAATTTCACCCTCAAACTTTCCATCAATTTTTAAAGATCCATTTATATAAAATTTACCTTCAAAAACCGATCCATCGCCTATTGTACTGTTTAAACTGTCAATTCTTGGTGCCATTATTCCTCATTATTGACCGATATAAAGCGGCCTGTCGTCGTACTTTACTTTATTTCCGATTGAAACCAGTGAAATTCGCTTATTATTAAAAAGATCCCGCACAACTCTGTCAAAATCAGCCGTTGTAACAGAAAAAATATTTTTTACTATATCATCATAAGAGCTAAAAGCTCCGTAATGTATCTCATCCCGAGCAAGTTGCCCCATTCGAACTTCAATGCTTTCAAGTGAAAGTGCAAGATTACCTTTCATAAATCTTTTTGCATCATCCAGTTCACTCTCGCTTATACCCTTATTAACAATAATATCCAGTTCGTCAAGTATAAGTTTAAGTGCCCTTTCATACTTTTCAGAAGATGTGCCACAATATACACCAAAAGCTCCGGTATCTCTATAAGAAGAATGAAAACTATAAACGGAATAACAGAGTCCTTCATCTTCGCGTACCCTCTGGAAGAGACGAGAAGACATGCTCCCACCAAGTATTGTACTCACAAGATAAAGAGCCCATCTATCTGCAACCTGTTTTTTATACCCGTCAACACCTAGACAAAAATGGACCTGTTCAAGTTCCCTATCCACATGGTGCCGGTATATCCGCTCAGTATTCATTTGAGAATACACAGAAGAGAGGTCAATATTCTTTTCATATCCTCTTTTTTGCGCAAAACACTCTTCAATTTTCAAAGTAATCTCTTCCAAATCGAAGCAACCTGCAACAACAAGTACGCTATTGCCAGTACCGTAACAAGAATCATAAAATGAGGTTATAGTATTGCGTGAAATTGAGGAAACACTCTCATTGGTTCCCAATATTAGATGAGCTAAAGGGTGTCCGTTAAACATTACGGAAGTAAAAAGATCGTGAATATGCTCATCCGGAGTGTCTTCGTACATGCCAATCTCTTCAATTACAACACCCTTCTCTTTTTCGATTTCTGCGTCAATAAAAAGGGGGTTATAAAACATATCAGCAAGAACATCTACAGCGGTTACACAATAATCTGATACTACATTCAAATAATAGCAGGTATATTCTTTATTTGTGGCCGCATTATGCTGACCGCCGATGCGATCAACAAGCTGAGCCAACTCTTTTGCGGTATATCGGGGAGTTCCCTTAAACAGCATATGCTCAACAAAGTGAGCATATCCATACTGTTCAGGCAATTCATCTCGCGATCCAGTTTTAACCCAAAGACCAACTGAAGCCGACACTGCATGCTCTATGGGCTGCATAATTACAACAAGACCGTTCGCAAGAGTATATCTTTTCATCGTACTGATAACATCACTCCGATTCCGGTGGAAGTGCATCCTTACGGCTTAGGTCCATACGGCCACCTTTGTCAACATTCATAACCTTTACCTTGACCTTGTCACCAACTTGTAAAACATCGGTAACTTGCTTGATTCGTTTGTGGTCAATTTTGGATATATGCAACAACCCCTCTTTACCGGGCAAAATTTCAACAAAAGCTCCAAAATCGGCTATACGCTTAACAGTACCCTCATAAATCTTCATTTTTTCGACTTCGGCAATAGAACGCTCAACAAGTTCTTTTGTGGCATTAAGTATACTCTGATCTGAAGAATATATTCTAACTGTGCCATCCTCACTCACATTGATTTCCGAACCTGTCTCTTCTATGATACCCTTGATGTTTTTACCACCAGTACCAATTAGCTCCCCTATTTTGTCAGTAGGGATCTTAATCTCACTGATACGTGGAGCATTCGGTTTTAGCTCTTCGCGAGGTACAGGCAGGGCCTTACTCATCTCGGAGAGGATATGAAGACGTCCTTTACGAGCTTGCTCAAGTGCTTCTCGCATAATTTCAGATGTTATACCTTCAATCTTGATATCCAGCTGAAACGCGGTAATACCATCTTCCGTTCCAGCAACCTTGAAATCCATATCTCCAAGATGATCTTCCAACCCTTGAATATCAGACAAGACAGCATGGCGATCACCTTCAAGAACAAGTCCCATTGCAATACCCGCAATCGGTGACTTCGTTTTTACACCCGCATCATAAAGAGCTAGTGAACCTGAGCAGATAGATGCCATAGATGATGATCCATTAGATTCAAGAATTTCAGATACTACTCTAACAGTATAAGGAAAATCCTTAATATCAGGAATAGCATAAGTTAATGCTCGTTCGGCCAACATTCCATGACCGATCTCACGTCGTCCGGTACCACCGAAACGTCCACACTCTCCCACAGAATATGGAGGAAAGTTATAATGTAAAAAGAAATAACGGTTTGCATCACCGTTCATTGAATCAATACGCATTGAATCTTTTTCGGTACCCAAAGTTACAGTACCCAGACTTTGAGTTTCACCACGTGTAAAAAGGGCAGAACCGTGAGCTCCGGGAAGAACACTGGTTCTTATAGTAATCGGGCGTATCTGATCATGAGATCTGCCATCAGTTCTTTTTCCATCAAGTATGGCCTGACGTACCACATCTTTATCCATATCATGAATAATAGGTTCAACTTCACCAATATCATCACAAAAACGCTCTTCAAGTTCTGCCTTTGCCTTTTCAACTATTGCGTTATAGGCAGCTTCACGCTCTTTTTTCATGTGGATATTCATCAATGCTTCAACTTCAGCGTAATACTTCTCTCTAACTATCGATGCTAATTCGTTGTTTTTTTCTTTCGGCTTATATTCCATAAACGGCTTAGCATGTTTTTCCATAAGCTGTTTCTGTGCCGCACAGATAATTTTGATATTTTCATGTGCACATTCAACGGCAGCTAGCATATCGGCTTCTGAAATATTTTTAGACGATCCTTCAATCATGGTAACCGCACGCTCTGTCCCGGCAACCATTAGATCAATATCGCTCTCCTCTGTTTGAACCACAGTGGGATTTACAATAAAATTTCCATCTATGCGTCCTATACGCACAGCACCAACCGGACCATGGAAAGGAATACCTGATATTGAAAGAGCAGCCGAAGCTCCATTTATTGCAAGTACATCGGCCAACTCCTTTTTATCTGATGAAATAACGGTAATGGCTATTTGCACTTCGTTCAAGAAATCTTTGGGGAATAGTGGGCGTAAAGGGCGGTCAGTAATACGACAGATCAATACTTCATGGTCCCCAGGACGCCCCTCTCTTTTCACATATCCACCGGGAATTCTACCCGAAGCATAATATTTTTCTTTGTATTCAATTTGCAGTGGGAAAAAATCACGTCCCTCACTTGCGCTTGGAGCAGCAACTGCTGTAGCAAGTATCATGGTATCACCAAGACGCACAGTAACTGAACCATGCGCTTGTTTTGCCATTTCACCAGTACTAAATATAATTTTTTTGCCGCCTACTTCAACTTCATAATCATGAGACATTGTGTAACTCCTTGTATTCGGCAAAATTACTTTCTAATACCTAGTGATGCAATCAGCTCTCTGTATTTGCCGAGATCTTTCTTTTTAAGGTAATCCAATAACCTTCTGCGCTGACCGACCATTTTCAGTAAGCCTCTTCTGGAATGAAAATCCTTTTTATGTACTTTAAAATGTTCTGTAAGATGATTAATTCTTTCAGTTAAAAGAGCAATTTGAACCTCCGGAGAACCGGTGTCAGAATCATGTCTTTTATAAGGTGTGATTACTTCTTTTTTTTCTTTCATTTTGTTTTCTCCAAATAGTTATAGATAATTTTATCATAGCAGTTATAATTTTTTTAACCGCCCAATTTTTGTATATATCAAAACCCCACATACGCTAAACGCGATATTCAGAGAAAAAACATATACAGGGACAACGCAAACCCGGATAACACATTTACAATTACCCGACAAAGCGCTCCTTTTTAGTTAAACACGTTTTCATAAACAACGTGCCAATCGTTAAAATTGATCTTTGCTATTGCAAGAACCATTTTACCGTCAGATACCGCGCAGTAATCCGACCCACGGTTATCAACAGACAGAAGCGATCCCTCGTCAAACCAGGCTCCATTCATAATACGTGTTACAGCACTCTTATCGACTGTAACCTGATTCATGAATTTTAACGCAGACTCAATTGTTACAATATAATTCCGCTCATCAGCATCGGCCGAGACATTCTCCACAGAAACTGCTTGCTCTACCGAAAATTCACCGGAGGCTGTTCTTCGAAGATCCAGTATGGAAGCTCCGCACCCTAGCTTTTGCCCGATATCACGCGCTAAAGATCGAATATAAGTTCCTTTTGAGCACTGCACCCTCATTTCAAAAGTGCTTCTGACGGGATCAGTACTTATTAGATCTATGGAATACACATTTACAGATCTTGACCCCAAAGTTAGAGCTTCACCGTCGCGTACGCGATCGGACACTCTTTTCCCATCTATTTTCAACGCGGAATATAGTGGAGGTACCTGTTCGATTTTCCCGACAAATGAATCGAGAACGGCACATACCCCCGCCATATGCTCAGTAGTGACACTGGCAGAACTAACAACAGTTCCATCGGCATCAAGAGTATCGGTAACTATACCGAGCTGAACTACCGCATTGTAAGTCTTATCAGAATCCAGAAAATATCTGGTTAATTTTGTGGCTTTTCCTGTCGCAACTACCAGAAGACCGGATGCCAAACGATCAAGAGTCCCTGAATGACCGATTTTTTTTATCCCGACTTTTTTTTTTAGCCGAGATATTGTATCAAAAGAAGTTAAACCTTTCTGTTTGTCGATAAGTATAACTTTATCATTGAAAGCCGTTTTATTCATCCGGACTATCTGCTTTGGGAGCGTTTACCTTGTCAATAAGGTTTACCAGATTTACTCCTTCCGCTACGGAATCATCATAAACAAATTTTAAATCAGGAATATGCCTTAATTTCAGACTCTTACCAATTTTTTTGCGTATAAACCCTTTAGCCGACTCAAGACCAAAAAATGAGTCTTTAATGTTTTTTTCACTACCTAAAACCGAAAAAAACACATTAGCACTACTGTAATCCTTTGAAATTTCTACTCTTGAAATGGAAATAAACCCAATTCGACTATCTTTTATCTCTTTTAATAAAAGACCTGCAACTAACCTTTTTATCAACTCTTCAAGCTTTTCTTTTCGGTATGATGACAATTTAATCACCCAACTTTTTAGCTATTTCGACAAGCCTGTAAGATTCAAAAATATCACCAACTTTTATATCATTAAATTTATTTAGCCCTATACCGCACTCCTGTCCCATTTCAACTTCATTTGCATCATCCTTAAAGCGTTTAAGCGATTTCAAATCTCCATCAAAAAGAACAACGCCGTCACGCAAAAGGCGAACTTTGTTCGTTCTATGAACCTTACCCTTAATCACTGTACATCCAGCAATTGTTCCCAATTTTGAAATCTTGAAAACCTGCATGACTTCGGCCATACCAGTAGATTCTTCTTCGATATCCGGTTTAAGCATGCCTTCCATAGCGCTTTTGATGTCTTGAGTAACTTCAAAAATAATATTGTAGGTCTTTATCGAAACTTTTTCCTGATCTGCCAGATCAGATACTTTTGGAGTAGGTCTGACATGATATCCTATAACAATAGCATTTGAGGCGGAAGCCAGCATAACATCTGACTCGTTGATTCCACCTGCTGCAGCATGTATCACCTTAACACGTACTTCATCAGTAGACAGTTTTTCAAGCGCATCTTTAAGAGCCTGAACGGAACCGTCAACATCTGCTTTAATAATGAGACGTACATCCTGTACCTCTCCTTCCTTAATCATATCGTTAAGATCTTCAAGAGATACCTTTTTAACCTGTTTTGCAGATTCAACACGTCGCAACTCCTGTCTCTTGCCCGCAATCTGTTTGGCATACTTTTCAGAGGCGACAACCTGGAACGGATCACCTGCTGATGGTATACCATCAAGTCCCAATATCTCGACAGGCATAGCAGGTCCCGCTTCAGCAACGGAGTTCCCCTGATCATCAAACATGGCTCTTATTTTACCAGCATATATACCAACAACGAATGAGTCTCCAACATGCAATGTGCCTGTCTCTACAAGAAGAGTAGCAACAGCACCACGACCCGGATCAAGCTTAGCTTCAATTACAGAACCCTTTGCCCTCAATCTTGGATTAGCCTTAAGTTCAAGAATTTCGGCCTGCATAAGAACCTGCTCAAGCAATGCGTTTACATTTATGTCATTTTTAGCACTTATTTCGCAATAGAGTGTTGTCCCCCCCCACTCCTCGGGCACGAGATCATACCCGGCAAGCTCTTGCCTAACCTTCGCAGGATTAGCTTCAGGAAGATCAATCTTGTTAATCGCAACAATTATAGGAACATTTGCCTCTTTAGCGTGATTTATGGCCTCTACTGTTTGAGGCATAACGCCATCATTAGCGGCTACTATTAATATTACAATATCGGTTACACGCGCTCCCCTTGCTCGCATGGTTGTGAAGGCGGCATGGCCTGGCGTATCAAGAAATGTTACCCACTGATCATGTACTTTTACTTTATAGGCTCCAATATGCTGCGTTATGCCTCCATGCTCACCAGCTGTAACGTTTGATTTTCTTATTGTATCAAGAAGCTTGGTTTTACCATGATCGACATGTCCCATAACAGTAACAATAGGCGGTCGTTGAATAACATCTATATCCTTTTGTATTTCATCTTCTTTTATTACGGTTTCATCGTATAATGATACTACTTTGACAGAAGTTCCGTACTCCTCAGCTAAAATTTCTGCAGTTTCGGAGTCAAGGATCTGATTAATTGTGGCAAGAACGCCTAATTTCATCAGTTTTCCAATTACTTCGTTTGCTTTAACATTAAGTTTTTTGGCTAGGTCGCCAACAGAAATATTTTCAGTTATTTCAATACTATCCGGAGTAACTGCTTCACGCACCTGTTTTACAACAGGTTTTCGTTTTTTTGTAATGTGGCTATTATATACTCGCTGTTCGCGATCAAGTTTTTCACTTCGTTTATTCTTAAGATTTTCTCGTTCTTTATCACGTTCACGATTACGCCTTTTTGACTTGCCAGACTTATCGCCAACTTCTGATGCTACAGGAACTTCTTGTGTGGATTTAGTAAAAGGTGCAGCTCCCGCACCTGTCGGGCGACGCTGTCCGGTTGAAGATTGTCCGGGACGGGCTCCCTGAGCCGGACGTGCACCCTGTGTCGGACGTGCAGCTTGCCCAGGACGTGTACCTTGCGCAGGACGAGTACCCTGTGTCGGACGGTTTCCAGAAGCAGGACGTCTTGAATCAGAACCTTGTGGACGTGCTGTATTACTCCTTGATGAAGAAGAAGCTGCAGGTCGCCCCTGAACTGGACGAGACGCAGATGCACTAGACTTATCAGCAGGTCGCTCTGAAGATTTTTTTACAGCGCTCTTTGGTTGAGAAGTTTTATCAGCTCCTGTTTTTTCTGGAGCAGTTTCATCGGAATGTTTTTTTATTTCAGAAATTACATGAGATTCCGCATCTGCCGAAACTTTTCTTTTCAATTTAATCTTTTTTTTAACACCGGTAGACGCTTTCTTTTGAGTTTTAGCTTTCTTTTCGGCTATAATAGTCTCAATTTTCTTTTCAATCAGAAAGGTATCACTATCCGAGAGACTACTCTCGGCATCTTTACACTCAATACCTAAGTCTTTACAGATGCTGAACACATCTTCAGTTTTTACCAAATTCTTCTTTGCAATTTCTTCTGCTTTCATTTAATTCCTTATGGGTACTTTTAAAACTCATATTTTATACAACCGTCTAAAACAACCGGTTAAGTACAATTACTTTTTTATTATGTTTTGCCAACTTCTATTCTTCTTCATCTTCTTCATCTTCTTCATCTTCAAAATCAACAACTTCTGCCAAAATCTCAAAAATTCGACGTGCGGTTTTTTCGCCTATACCATCAATATTTTTTATATCATCAATTGTGCTTTCAACAAGCTCTTCGACAGAAAAAATACCACCTTTTTCGAGAAGCTCAATTGTACGAGAATCAAGATCAAGTTCAGTGAGAGAAGTTTCATCCTCAACCGGTTCTGAGAAAAGCTGATTCGACATAAGCATAGAATCATCAGACTCGACAAGTTCCCTATACTGCTCCTCAGTTTTAACGCGAACCTCTACGCCGCAGAGCTGTGATGCCAACCGCACATTATGACCCGCACGACCTACAGCAAGATTATACTGATCAGAAGTAACAACAGCTATTAAACCACCATCTCGAGTTTCATAAATTTCATTGATGCGAGCTGGAGTCAAAGCATTTTCAGCTAAAACCCTTTTTTCTGTAGAATACTCAATTATATCAATTTTTTCGCCTTCAAGTTCGCGAACGATTGCCTGAATAGGACTTCCCTTCATTCCCACGCAGGCACCAACAGCATCAATGTCACGCTCATAGCTGGTTACAGCTACCTTGGTACGCATTCCCGGATCACGAACGACCCTTTTTATTTCAACAATTCCATCATATACTTCCGGAATTTCCATTTTAAACAGCTCTTTTATAAAATCTGGGGCAACGCGAGAGAGAATAATATTTGGACCTTTAGTCTTATTTTCGACATTTAAAACAAGCGCTTTAATTCGATCCCCTTCCTTATAAAACTCAAGTGGAGATTGCTCTCTTCGTGGCAATATACCTTCTACACCACCATGTCCAATATCAACAAAGATAGTATTGTTGGAACGCCTTTGCATAAAACCATTAATCAGCTGTTTTTCTTTCGCTTTAAACTCAACAAATATAATATTTTTCTCAGCTTCTTTTATTCTTTGTATGATCACCTGTTTGGCAGTCTGTGTGGCAATTCGACCAAAAAGTTTGAAAGGATCATCATTCATCTCAATGCTATCACCGATCTGAATATCCGGTTTAACCTCTCGTGCCACATCAAGACCAACCTCTTCACCTGGATTTTGAGGTTTGCGAACAACAAGCTTCAAGGAGGCTATCGCTATGGTTTTTTTATCGCGATCAAAAACAACCCGCATATTATCGGTTGTACCGAACTGTTTTTTATAGGCAGAAACCATTGATGCTTCAACAATCTGCTCCAATTCGTCTCCGGAAATCCCTTTTTCGGTTGCAATTTGATGCAACGCCTCAAAAAAGTTTACATTCATCTTTTCTATGACCTTCAGTAATCAAGATTGGCATGCCGGATAGTATCATAACCTATAACATGCTTTTTTTTATTTTCTACAACAACCACCGAATCCTTAAGGACCTCTTTTGCAACCCCTTTTACTGTTACCGACCCTTTCTCGTCAGAATAAGTAACTTTCACAGGTGCGCCTTCAAATCGAAGCCACTCTTTATGATTGCGTATTTTACGTTTTAAACCGGGAGAGGAGACCTCTACGGCAGCCTCGTTTTCAAGACCATGCTCTTTTAAAACTTCAATATAGTCGGTACAAAAAAGAGAACAGTCATTATGAGAAACAGTCGCACCATTATCGATACGAATATCGACTCTGACTACTCCCTTGCGAAACTGCACAACAATATCATAAATCTCAATTCCACTGCGGAGTGCGGTCTGTTCGGCAAGTGACATGAAGAGGTCTTTTTTTACTTGATTCAAATCTTAAACCTGGCAAAAGGGTAGCAACGCGACCAACAGAAACGCAGTCTCCCAAATAAAAAAAGAGCGGAAACCCACTCTTTTAATCATTACAATACTACTATTGTATAAGCCGGCTATATTGCAAGTCTTTTTTTGGTTAATACCTTTTCAAAAGATCAATGCGAACAATTATAGTAATAAACAACAAGTCCCTTTAGAAGAATAAGTGGATCATAAACAAGCAAACAATCAGACAAAAGCTCTTTAACCAAAGGTCCATCCCCACCCGTCAAAACAACATCCACCTTATCTCCGCACAATGCCGATATTTTTTCTATTGCCGCCTTTAGACCTCCGGAATATAAAACAGATAAACCGGAACCAAAACTTGATTCGGTATCTATTCCAACAGAATGCGAGATTGATAGCTCATACCCCGAAAGAAGTGCGGCACCTCTAGCAATAGATGTAAAAGCTGTTTTTACTCCCGGCATAATAAAACCACCTAAAAATCTTCCACTTCTATCAAGACCGTCAACCGTTAAAGCCGTTCCAGCATCAATTAGACACATAGCTCGCCCTGGGTAAAAGGTTTTTATTGAATAGGCGAAGAGTATTCGGTCACTACCTGGATTAGTATATAAGGAAGAAACCCCACATTGATCCGCATAAAATTCGATACAAGCTACACCTTCTTTATCAAATACAGATAGCAAGGTTTGTGTTAGCATGGGAACAACAGACACAAAAACAGCTCTAAATATTCCATTTTTGCGGATATAAGAGACAAGTTGATCTTCAATATCGTTATCTTTATGGTTAAATGTAAAAAAATTATCCGGAAACTCACCATTACGGCTTATTGCGGAATTAATTGTACTATTTCCACAATCAAACAATAATAAATCAGTAGCAGACACCAGCACCTGCCTGATACACAAGAATTTTTGTAGGGTCGTCGTCGGAAAGAATATATTTCATTGTAGCTGATGCAATAAATTGAAAATTGCTTACTCGATACGTAGCAACTATGCCACTATTACAATATGTCTCAAGATCACTTGCAAGTGTATCACCTGGCTCTGAAAAAATATTTTCATAAACTGACATTTCTTCAATTAGAGAAGTCCGCATCTTGCCTACAGTAAAAGGGATCTCTAAAGACAAGTTATTAAAGGGATTAAACCGAAGAAAAACACCACCGCTGTATCCCTGTATCTTGTATTGATAACCACCATCAAGGTCAGCATTTGCAAAATCAAACCATCCACCAAAACCCAAATTTCGTGCAACAGCTGTCTTCTTAAATGTGTCGAACCCTCCAAGGTAAAAAACCGGAACTACTGAAATAATGGTTGTGTCAATTGGCGATTCAACATCATCACCAGAACTAACAAACTGCATAACTCCATAAAGAATCTTAAAATCAAAAACAGAAGGGACAAAAAGCGGGCGGAAATTCTTAACAGCAACATCCGACGGAACTCCCTCTTTATCAATCGAGACAGCCTTCACAACAGTTTCATTGTAAACAGTAAAAGGATTACTATAGCGAAACCCGTTTCCTGGCCCGGGAAGAGTTCCGTCAAGGGTATAATAAACCGGCATGTCTGGAAAGGGCGAACTGATAATAATTTCGGCATAATAACTAAAATCAGAGGATGCTGGTTCAATAACCGGCATCTCTCCAGACCTATCACGATACTTCTGCAACTCGAAACCTATTTTTAAGGAAATGTTATCTATTATTTCATTAAGGAAAACACCAACTCTTTTAGGCTCCATCACTATCGTAACTACTTTATCGATATTTTTTACGTACACATGCGCACTGACACCAATTTCTCCACCTCTGGAAGTGTATTCACCGGTAATAAAGTAATCAGCATTTGATTCAACAGCAGCTTTTTTAATACCATCTTCATCTAATTCAATATTCCTCGCGACTGTACGTTTAACAGAATAATAACCGGTTCGATCTAATTCGGTTCTAATATTATCAGGTACAATCGTGGAATAGTGATCCGAAGTTTTAATACGTGATGTATTATAAAAATCTGTAATCACAACCGACTGCCTGCTTTGAGCAAAAACAGGCATGAATATCAATATTATTATAAAACCAGCAAAAATCCTCATAACGCTCCCAAAAAATGCAGTATAAATCTCGTTTATTAAAGATTTCAAATTATCATTTTGTTTTATCTGTCGTCTTAACTAATGTTATTTTATCAAATTATAGCATTAAATATAATTAATCACATTTGATAATTAAAACTAATTACGATAAAAAAATATACAATTAAATATGATCATATCACATAAACATGTTTTTGTCGACATTAATTAAAAAATCTTTATCAAGAACCTCTATATTGTTTAAGATCTTATGTCTTTAACATCGGTTTTTAAATCGATCATTTGAACCCTGACATTTATAAACCAGACAGGTGGTTCAAGAAGCCCTTTTTCTGTATATGAAGAAGGGCTACCAAGCAAATCGTTCAAATCAACCTTAAGCAACTCCGGCACAGAATCCTGGGGAACGGAAAAAACAAAAGCCTTTGGATTTATACTGTATCCATATACAGAGTCACTATCAACCTGAAGCCGGACTCCAATCAAACTATAAACACCCGATTTTTTTAACCGAGAAAAATATCCTAAAGATTCACGATCCTTGACATCAACCCATACCGACCCATTGACAGAACTGAGCATTACTCTGGCTATTGTTACACTGTAACCAGACCTACTATTCTTTTTATTAAACCTATCAATAATATCCGCAAATACAAATCTTGAATTTACTTCAAGCGGATTACTCTTGACGATAACCCTTTTAAGGCCATCTCTATAATATTTTTCCAGGTTGTATGGGTTTAACCAGGTTGGGACATCAAACTGCTGTTTCACTTCACCGCTTTTAAACTCTGAATTCCACTGCGGATATGGAAGTTCCGAGAAATAAAGACGTCCGGACCTCATAAAAAGATGAAAACTCTCTGCTTTACGGTCAAAAAACGTCTGATGGTATAAGAGAGGATAAAAATTTCCTCCAGTTCTCTCGGCAAGAGATGTTAAGGCAGCATTATTTGAGATATCAACCTTTGCCCCCACCACGGGATAAACAGTAGCCCTTCTGGCGGCAACCTGATTTGCGAATCGTGTAAAATATGAAATATTTTTCATATTAGAGTTGAAGGGGAATACGATATAGCGCAAGGAACCGTTCTGAAATTTTATGTTTGACACAGCACTATCCAGTGCCAAACGAATTGATTTGTCGTTATTAGATGCATTAAACTTGATATTGTCCAGATAACTATTTAAGGCTCCTGATGTAAAAAAGCTCCTGGTTTCTGATTTCATTTGAGAATTAAAAGCGAGGCAGTATACTTTGCTACCGGGATATTGTCGAAAGATTGTCTCATAATGCTTTTTTAGTGAATCAATCAAGGCAACTTTTTCGTTAATCATATTATAAGAACAATCAAGTAATAGAACTGATTCAGCGATTACGGTTTTTGAACCCGTTTTGGCAGTCGGCATATATCTGAAAATATCATGTAAATCTTTTTTTGCAGTGTCAAAAAGGGTACGGCCGGATACAGAACTCTTGGCTACGATCTGGTCAGTTTTACTATCATAAAGAACAGTTTTTACAGTGTAACCGTTGGATGTCTTATAAATTGTACCTGTTGCAATATATTTGAGCATCCTTCTCTTGGCAAGCAGTCTAAGGTCATCGGCAGTTAAAATGCTGTGATAATCAATTCCAATATTTTTAAGATCCTTTTTCAGGTTATCCATACTGTAAAAGTCTAGCCCGTATTCAACTGCCGCGGCAATCCCGAGTAATCCGGCGTATTCATCATCCAGACTATTTCTTGCAGAAACTTCGGTAGTTTCTACAAGATAAGGCATCACGGCGATCTCATCAGCCAAAGCTACCGAAGAAAACAAAACAAACAGCATAATTCTAGTTATTTTTGACAGAAAACCCATTGTTATCTCCAAAAAAACGGCTATTAACAGATTGAGAGTCCATGATTTTGAAATGTTTCATGCAGGAACTTCCCCAATCGGCTTCCAAAAGGTGATTTACGGAAAACAAAACCAATAATTACTCCGTTTTTCTTTTGTTCGATATAAACAACTTCTCCAGCAATTGAAATATCGGCTACTCCAACGACACTAAACACAACACTCATCTCACTTGAAACACTTATACAGTTTACCATTTCACGTTTAAAAAAAATTCTGGCACCTGTGACAGACAAGTTCAATATTCTACCTTGACAGTTATTCACTTTATACAATGAAACCTGAAGCGATTGATAAAAATCATGCGCGATACGATCAAGATATAAGATGTCATCATTAGTTATCTCTTCACTGCTGCGGGCAACAACAAAATAAGCTAGGGTAAATTGCGAACCTGCTATAGTCACGTAATCAAATGGTCTAACCAAAAGCGAGTGGTAGCGCAGATTAAGAGTTTTTAGCCTGTTAAGCAGGTGACTACGCAAAGATTTATGAACGTCAAAGAATGCTGAGTTTTTTTCAATAAAATTATTATATTGAGAAATATCTTTAAGGTAAAGTATTGTATTTGAAATCATAGAAAAAACAACTTCGCTTGGTGCTCCAGCACTCTGGAAGGGGAAAATTCTGAAAAAGTCATAGTATTCAAGCTTCTGCAGCATCTCTTTTTTGCAATTCTGATAATCATCACTATTAAGTATCGAAACTGCTGTTTCTTCAACTACAGGTATAGTGATTTTGCCTATCTTATAGACATCAGCTGGTACGGTATAGCGTAGCTCGAAACGTTGGCTCTCTGGAGTTAAAAGATGTCTGATCTTGACAGTATAGATAAAGTGCTCACCTGATGGTCGTGGTTCAGCTATTGCAACCGTATCAAGTTCACAATGGTAGATATTTTTCCAGTAAAGTCTAAGTTTTTTTGAGTGTATTTGTTTAGGTGAAGAAAATTCCAGCCTCTTTTTACTATACGATACAAACATAATAGGGAAAACCTTGCCCATACTTTTCAGATGGAAGCCATCCCGCCTTCTATTTTCTTCGATATATTTTGATATTTTTTCTTCGGAGCTAGAGGCAGTGTAACGTCGCGGTTTTTTAACCTCACCCATCATTCCTTTTTAACCAGTCTATTCAAAATTGAAAGTCCGTCATAAAGAGTCTTTTTCTCATCAAAGACAGACGAAGAAACTCCTGACGCGATATAACACGCAGCGCCAACTCTTACTCCAGAAGGAATGATACTATTTTTACCAATAAGAGTGATAGCATTATATATGGAACGAGGAAAATCATTATTTTTCAACTGTAATTCGTCAGAACCTATACGTACCTTTTCCGAGATATTAAATAATATATCACTCTGATTGTAATCAGTGAATTCATCAATTATAGAACGCTGAATCACACTCTGTTGCCCAATTCCGACATAGGGCAAAAGAATAGAATCACGAACCACGGCTCTTTCCGCAACAATTACTCCTGGAAAAATAATCGAGTTATCTATTGTTCCATTAAGGATGCATCCATCAGAGATATAAGAACGGGTTATCTTGGCAAAAGGGCCTATCTGAGTTGTATTGTCACGTTCGATACCGCTTAACAAAAGATTGTCTTCGTAAATACGGTTAAAACTTGCCTGATCCTTGAAAAGAAACATGTTATAATCATAATAATCAGGAACAGATCTAATCGGCCAATAAGTGGCTTTAAAAGTCGAGTTCAAAACCCCTTTATTAATTAGCATGTTTACAATCATCTCGAAGACATTTGGCGAGGTTTCGTTACTGTTCAAAGCTTTTTTTAAAACAGAAAGAAGAAACTTGCGCGTTGTAATCAATATCGTATAAGCAAGAGAGGCTTTATCACCTAATTTAAGTTTAAAGAGTATTGTAGCTGCCTTTTTTGTCTGGTATTTCTCAAACAGCTTGTAAAAGTTGATAAAACCAGGGTTGTCACCGCAATGAAGAATATAATATGCTGTCTGGGTACTTTTTACCATATCATAAATCATTCTGATTTCGGTTTTTTCGGATATAACGGTTTTAACAACGGTTGTTTTGTTTGTTTTGACAATCGGATGAGATTCAACATAGAAAGCAAGATCATCATTTACACGGCTAAAAATAAAAAGATTTTTAGCCTTACAAAAAAAAGCATTACGTAATGTAAAATCCACTACACGATAGCGCCCCGCGAAAGGGACCATATATCTTGAGCGCAACCCTGTGAGTGAAAGCAGATAGTCATCATGATATCCTGGATAAGAAATAATTGTAGCGTCCTTCATCGGCAACCTTTATATCGTGAGGCTTATTATATATGACGCGACCCGAAACTCTCAGTAGTGGCCGCCCGGAAAATTATCCTTAAAAAACCGAACCCTCTTTTTTTCTTTTGGGAGAACATTTTCGTCGCTAGACCGTCCCTTGTCAAGGGCGATATCGAGCAATTTCACCGAATCATCGTTGAGCTTATCCTTGTCAAGGCCCAATCCTGGCTTTTCTTCTTCGACTGAAGACATAATATCAATTTTAGCATCAATCTGCTCCTGAGTCAACATCCTCATTGGCAAATCATCATCTTCGTCATCTGTAGATTCCTTTGGTTGCTGTTTGTTCTTTTTAGGCGCAGATGAAGACTTTTTACTGCTTTTTTTGGCGCTCTTCTTGGTGGTTTTGGTATTTAATAGAGGTTTGAACTCTTCCTCTTCTTCTCCAACAGCATCCAGTAGAGATTGAGGGGGATTAGCAAGCTCCAAACCAAAGAGTTTTATTCGTTCGTCCAGCAAAAGGTTAATCTGCTGCTCAATCGAGATGAAAATAGGCGTTGAAAAAGATTTATTTGATGCGATCGATTTTTCCAGTTTCTTCAATTCTTTGATGTCCTGATCAATCGTTTCAATACGTTTTAAGACATGAACAACTTTCATTGCTTACCCCTGATTACTATTGGTAACTTCTAATTATTAACTTTTCAACAAGGAACTTTCCCTTGTAGGTTATTCTTGTCAGAACAATCCCACGGGTAATACGAAAAATTCCTTTAGAATAGGCACCTAAACCATGCTGCCCTCTGGAACATTGTAATTTTTCGAAGTTCCCTATTGTTAGACCCAATAAGGCCATTATTACTGTTTTTATCAAGAACTAAACAACAATAATATAAAAAGCAATAAAAAAAGCAGTCGTGGTTTTCTCTCAAAAAAACAGAAACAACTCATAAATTATAATTTTAAAACCCAGAAAGCACACTTTTTATAAATAACCAAAAATATAAATAAAAAATCCTTGATAATTCATTATTGATTTTTATACTAAAATCATGAAAATTATTTTCAAAATTATGTTATTTATCTCGCTCTGTTTTTTGATTTACGGCTGTTCAAATAAGTCATATGAAAACCGAGTCAACATAAATCAGATAAACGCGGATAATTCAAACAACTACTACTATATATTTCGCGACCAGATAACCAAAGAGAGACTGCATGCTCGCAAATCTGAATATGGTGCGTTCGCGGATTAGTAAAATGACAAAATTGGAGAGTTCTTAAAAAATGAAAACTATCGACCACTTAATCAATAAAAATGTGTATTATCTTGGAAACAATTATGAGTATTTCAAACACATTTCGCGTTTTTTTGCGCTGCAACGTTGCAAATCCATTTTTATAAGCAATAAAAAAGAGGCAATTACGAGTATTGATCGCGAACTCGGTAATATGCGAGCTACGTCGTACGCCCATCATGTTCAATTTAACGATACTGAAAAATACATTAAAAATCTTACAAGAATTTTAAAAAACGGCGATACTCCCGACTATTTGATAATAAGCTTCAAACCCGAATTTGAAAATTTTGAAGAAGGCAGTATGCCCCTTTTAAACAGTAACAAGGATTCAATTGAGGAAATAACCAATTTTTACGTAACAAACACGGTACTTACAGTTAAATATTTTCTAGAATTGATGGTTGCACAGGGCAAAGGGAAGATAATAAATATCACAACAGATACAAGCACAAATCCATTGGAGAGAACACTCTTCTCCTACCTTGATTCCCATATTCTTGCTGTTGGAGAGGATCTAAAATCAAACGGTTACTCACAAATTGACTGTAAAGTTATGCATAAAAGAGCATCAGCAATTTCTTATGACCGCTTTGTACAGAAACTTTCAAACGCCCTGATATCATCAAAAAGCATAATCAGACTTTAAAGTTCTGATTATGCTTGGCTATAATATTAGCCAATTCCAACTGTACCAAACAATTAAAAACAAGGGATAATGATGAAGCGTAAGCTTATTGCAATACCTGTTGCACTGATACTATTGATTGCGGCGGTTATATACTTCTCCTGTAAAGAACCAGATCCGGAAAATGGATTAATAGGGTTAGACCGCAAATCGCCGTTACGCAATGACTCTGAAATACGAAAAGCATGGGATATTCAAAAATCATTTCAAAAAATTTACAATCTTTACGAGAACAGAATTGTATTTATTTCAACTGAAGACCATGTAACACTCCCCAGTCACCCATTTTATGAATTGTTCGGAATTCCACGTATTCAGAAACAGACCGGTCTTGGCTCAGGTTTTATTATTTCTGAAGACGGTTTCATATGTACAAACTTTCACGTAATAGCTCCCCAAAACAGAGTGGTTGAAAAAATCACTGTTATTATTGAAAATGATACATACGAAGCTGAAGTAAGAGGATTCAGTATTGAAAAAGATATAACAATTCTAAAAATAGAACCCAAAGAGCCTCTTAATCCTGTATTTTTTGGTGATTCAGACACTGTTCTGGTCGGAGATTGGGCAATCGCAATCGGAAACCCTTTCGGTCTCTCAAAATCTTTTACAGTTGGGGTTGTGAGTGCAACTGGACGCAAAAACATAGACATGAGTGATAACTCCTCTTTCATTCAGACTGACGCCGCAATCAATCCAGGTAACTCAGGTGGCCCACTCATAAATATTCATGGAGAAGTTATCGGAATCAACAGGTTAATCTATTCAAAATCTGGTGGATATATGGGAATCGGTTTTGCCATACCCGTGAATAGCATTAAAGAGCTTATGATAGAACTGAAAGATAAAAAATACGTTCAGAAAGGATTTGTAGGCATTGCTCTCACTCCAATAGAAAAGGAGTACGCTTCCAAGCTTGGCTGGAGTCACTCATTTGGAATTATCGTAGCCCAGGTACAGCAAGGAGGGCCTGCTCATATAGCCGGTATACGTCCACTTGATATAATTTACTCTGCAAATGGAAAAAAAATATCAACAATAGACGATTTCGTTAAAATTATCGAAGATTCCAATCCCGGAGAAAAAGTTAAAATAAGTATATGGAGAAACGGCAGGCGAATGAATTTTTATGTTGAAACAACCTCTAAACCTGCAGAATAATAGGGAATAGACGTAATGGTTTGAAAAAACTGGAAAACCAAATCTCCAAAAGGTTTATTATTCTCGAATAAGCCCTCAGGAAATCGCAAATTAGACCCTAATTAACCAAACAACGTATCAAAATGTCATGATAATGGCTAATCCTGTATTATTATTGACAGATATCTAACAAATTATTCTTTAAAATTAGGTATTTTATATATTAAGAGAAATTTTATACTATAAACCGGATTTTTCGAATAATGTCTATATCTCATAAAACAATATTCTATAAAACCTGTGGGGAATTATGAAGAAAGGACCATTAACCCAATTTTTTTATGCAATTGGCGTACTTGCAACCATAATAATTGCAATTCGCTATATTCTTCCACTTTTATTGAAAATAACAGGATGGCTCTTAAGCATTATAATTACTGTGCTTATTTTCGCGCTAGTCGTTGCGGCAATCATATACTCAATCGCGAAACTTAGTGAAATGATAAAAAAATAATTTTATAATTTTTAAAAAAGAAATTTAACACGGATTACAAATAAAATGGAAAAAGAAAGTTCTACCACTATTTTCGGAAAATGTATCATATCATTATTAATGTTAGGTTCTATTATAGGTGCTCTTATTTTCGGATATATTATGTCTGAAATTAAAAATTTCACCGGAATAAGTAATATCAAACAGTTTCAGCTTTCTGTGCCAACACGGCTTTACGATGTTAACGGAGAATTAATCGCCGAACTGTTTATGGAAAAACGGGAGCTCGTTGGTTTTGACGAGATACCACAAACACTGATTAACGCCCTTCTGGCTACCGAAGACCAGGCTTTTTATAACCATTTTGGAATCAACTTTGGTGCAATCATCCGCGCGATGATCAAAAACATTCAAGCCGGGGAAATTGTACAGGGTGGTTCCACTATAACCCAACAGTTGGCGAAGCGGTTGTTTACCGAGAGTGAAAAGACATACGGTCGCAAGGCCCTTGAAGCTATACTTGCTCTTCAAATCGAAAGAAAATTTTCAAAAGAAGAAATTCTGGAAATGTATTTTAATCAGATTTATCTCGGACATGGATGCTATGGTGTCGCCACAACTGCCCGACTATTTTTTGATAAAGAGGTAAAATACCTCACCGCTGCTGAATCATCAGTAATCGCGGCTCTCCCTTCTGCACCTGGACGATACTCCCCTTTAATGAATCCGCGAAATGCGTATGAAAAGAACCGTGATATCTTGAACCGAATGGTACAGGAAGGCTACCTTACCAAAGAACAGGCCGATACAATTTACAAGGAGTTCTGGCCCGATTTTATTGATTCTCTGAAAACAGAGTTTCCGACAAAAACGGCTTATACAAAAAATACCGACAAGGCTCCCCACTTCACAGCCTTTATCCGGCAAGTTCTTGAAAACCGTTTTGGCAGAGATGCCGTTTACAATGACGGGCTTATTGTATATACGACTCTTGATCTTCGAAGACAGCGATCCGCAGAATATCATATGAAAAAGGGTCTAAAAGAACAAACCAAGCTTTCTGACTCATTAAACGCCTACACCCGTGGATCCGTCGACCGAGGGCTATTCGGCACATACGGACTATTGAGAATGATTTTTAGCCTTCCTGGAGTTGTTATTAAACACGACATAGAATCACGAACCAGACGTGCTATACTTGATGAAGTTGCAGATGCGGCAGATCTTTTGTCTCTGCTTACCGATTCACGAATAAATCAAGAAGTTATAGAAAACTTCAGAAGTACAACAGCTTTAGGAGTTGTAACTAACCTGCAGGTTGAAGGCGCTCTAGTATCAATCGAGCCCTCCACCGGTTATATATCCGCAATGGTCGGGGGATCTGATTTTAATGTAGATAATCAGCTTAACAGAGCAGTTTCTGCCCGTAGACAACCAGGTTCTTCCTTTAAACCCTTTGTCTATGGTGCCGGTATCGATTCCCATATTATAACCAGCGGAACTACAATATCAGATGCGCCTCTTGTAAACATCGACTCTCACGGCACTACATGGGCTCCTGGTAATTATGGTGGCACCTACTCGGGTCTTGTAAATATTAAGCATGCACTGGCTCAATCAATAAACATTATTGCCGTACGAATCTATGATATGGTTGGTCCAGAAAAAATAACTGAGTTTTCGTCCAGAATTTTAAAAGTACCTCCTTTCAGATTTAACTCTAACCCAACGATGTCTCTTGGAACTTCTGAGTTAACCCCGTTTGAAATGGCCGGGGCATACGCCATTTATGCAAACAAGGGGCGCGATGTGATACCACACGGTATCAGGTTGGTTCTGGATAAAGACGGTAACGAAATAGCAAACATTGAAAGGGAAATTGGCGATCTTTTGGCAATAAAAGAACGCAACAATCAGATGCAAGTTGTTTCTGAAGATGTGGCATTCATAATGACCGATCTTATGCGTGGAGTTATTGATAAAGGAACAGCTAGGAAAAAAATTCGCGAAGAAGAGAGATTTACACTTCCAGCTGCGGGAAAAACGGGAACGACTTCCAACTGGACCGATGCTTGGTTTTGCGGTTTCACTCCCGATATTGTAACTGTAATATGGATGGGGTATGATAAACCATTTTTGTCTCTAGGGAAACATCAGGCAGGGGGAGTTGTTGCCGCTCCAATCTGGGCAAGATACATGAAAGATGTCTATAACGGCATGCCTAAACCTGTTTTCGATGGCCCTCCCGAAAATGTATATCGTAACGGAGAGCTTTACTATATCAAGGGAACACATGGTTCCGGTGGTGGAGCAAGAGTAAAAATGGAATCAATTTTTGACGATTACAAGGAATAGATTTTAGATAATTCATTATATTATACATTTTTAATCAATTATTTGCATGAACATCAATGAATATCTTGATTTTTTAACCCATTTTTTTTATAATGGCTAACCAAACGGGATTTCAATCAAAAATGCTACATCATTACCCGCTTAAATTTTTTTATACCGTTTATCAGAGGGAGAACTGAATGTTCAAAAAAGGCGAAAAGGTTGTATACCCCATGCACGGGGTGGGTCTTATAGATGAAATAGAAGATAAGGAAGTGTTAGGTCAAACAACGAAATACTATATCATACAGATAATAAATAGCGGAATGAAGGTGATGATTCCTGTCGATAAGGCTGAAGAGGTAGGTTTACGCAAAATTATTTCCAAATCAGAGATAAAAAAAGCCCTATCCCATCTAAGCTCGGGTGAGACAATAAAAGAAAACGATTGGAAATTACGATACCAAAACAATATTGAAAAAGTAAAAAGCGGTTCAATATTTCAGGTAGCTGAAGTCGCCCGTGATCTTTTTCGTAGAGGGCGCGAGAAAGAACTTTCCATCATGGAACGCAAACTATATGAAAACGCCTATAATCTGGTTATGCACGAAGTTGCATTAACAAAAAATGTAGACATAGAAGAAGCGGGTGATCTGGTTTCTGAAGCACTGTCAGACAGTTAAAAACCATCCTGAGTCATTGAACCTTTAAACTGTTAACTCATAAAGCTGCCTGATTATTTCTACACCACCAACTTTCTTCTTCTTATAATTTTTATAATTGCAAAATATCAGGTAATCTGACACTAATAGATTACCGATGTTTTTGCTTTGATCAAAATTCCGGTCACTTCCAAGAAATTTAGAATATTTGACTATACCTATTTATTAAATCAGGAGCAATTATATGATACTTTTTTTACGCCTATTGTTCATAGTACTTAGTACGGCTATTCCAGCCCTTTTTCTCATCTCATCATCCGCAATACATGCAATAATCGCAGGATCTGCCGGATTTATCTTGTCTATCCCTTTTCTGATACTTATGGAGTATGTATCACATACTTGTAGTACAAGAACTTTAATTTCTGCGATAACCGGCCTTTTGACCGGTTTTTCAATCTCTTTGCTGGTTATTAACGGTCTCTCAATGCTTAACCTTGAAGAGTACTTTACATTCATTCCTTTTATTAAAACTATCCTGTATCACATTATCGGATTTTTCATAATGATGGTTATTGTAATAAATAACGAAGAAATATCTTTCTTTGACAAGATCATTCCAGCAGGAACAGGCGAAGATGATGGTGCAATATCATACAAAATCCTCGATACAAGCGTTATTATTGACGGACGTATTGCTGACATCTGCGATACAGGATTTCTTGAAGGCATCCTTGTTATCCCAAACTTTGTTTTGAATGAACTGCAAATGATTGCTGATTCTGCTGATAGCATCAAACGCAACCGCGGCAGACGCGGGCTGGATATTTTAAATAAAATGCAAAAAGACCACTCAATCAAAGTCAAGATTTCTGACATGGATTTTTACGATATTAACGAAGTTGATGCCAAACTTGTAAAACTGGCCAAGGTAATGAAAGCTAAGGTTGTTACCAACGATTTTAATCTTAACAAAGTTGCCGAGTTTCACGGAGTTTCCGTTTTAAATATTAACCAGCTCTCTAATTCTCTCAAACCCATAGTTTTGCCGGGTGAACAGATGCATGTAGCGCTAATCAAGGAAGGCAAAGATCAAAACCAGGCAATAGGCTACCTTGATGACGGAACAATGATAGTAGTTGAAAACGGTCGCCGTCATATGAACGAAGAAGTTGATGTCCTGGTTACTTCTGTTCTCCAGACTACTGCAGGAAGAATGATATTTGCTCGTATAAAAGATGAATCTGAACAATAAAATCTTAGCAATTTATGGAAGTCCGGCCAAATCATCCTTTTCTTCATCACTGCTGGACAACCATGTTAATTCGTTAGCAAATAAAGAGACCCCTGATATTATACACTGTAATCTGTCACAATACAACATATCCCCCTGTAACGGTTGTGGTTTGTGTGCCACTTCTGGAAAATGCGTAATAAACGATGATATGCAGAAATTTTATCCAATTCTAGAAAATTGTAAAAATATTTTTATAAGTTCACCCATATATTTCAGTTCACTCCCCTCTCACCTGAAAGCTTTTATCGACCGCACACAACCTCTATTTTGGAAGAAATTTTCAAAAAACCCAGAAAGATCAGGTATAGTCTTTTTAAGCGCTGGATCATTTTACCCCGGTATTTTCTCTCCATCGATAACCATATTAAGGCATTTCTTCAATACTATTGGTATAAGATACGACAGAGAGAACTCTGAGTTCTACTTTAATACTGATACCGTTCCTCAGAAATTTGGATCAATTCTTTAAACTACAAATTAACTTTCGTTACTGATTTAGTACTATTTTTGTTGCAAGAAACTGTAAAATAGTAATATATTCTAGAAAAGAACGGCCTGATAATATAAAGTAGAAATCAATTTTTTTAATTTTCGGCAATAAGGAAATATTATAACTTTTCTTGTGTAAATAATTATAATGACCGATACTATTAACAGTACATACAGTAATCCCATTAAAGAAGAAACAGTCATGAAAAAAACAAAATCTTTATTTATCGCAATAACTACCCTTCTTTTTATTTTTTTAATAGGAGGCTTATCCGTTTATAAAATATATGAACTAAATTTTCTTAATTCTTTACGTCTTGCGATAGAATCAATTGAAAGAAAAACAGCAACCGATAACGAAAAAAAAATTAATTATATTTTAAACTCAATTAACAATAAGTCCAGTAATGATATAAAAAAAATAGCAGACACCCTGCTCGTGCAGTCAACAGACCAAGACAAAAATATTATTATCGCACTCAAAGACGGTACTCTGCTCGGGCACTCCAAACTCGGAGAAATGGAAAGATTGTCGGGAAATATTGCCACGGACGAATTTGTGTATAATATAGATCTTATTTTCCAACCAGTATCAATCAATCTTGACTCGACTTTTCAATCAGACTATTACATTATTGACTACAAACCTCCGTTTAACAAAAAGGAAACTGAAAGACTCA
>ERZ795053.688-NODE-688-length-42968-cov-12.128120_pt1 | contig 42968 bp, 38 predicted proteins | sample MGYA00375137_ERZ795053 | MGnify/ENA primary metagenome ERZ795053 (study PRJEB30182, sample SAMN05720284) | activated sludge metagenome | isolation source: Anaerobic digester | place: Hong Kong | collected 2014-12-17 ... | reverse complement strand
ACTCGCGCTCGCTCACGTCGTTGACGGCGCAGTAGCCCGCCACGTGGGACAGCGCATCCTTCTGCGTCACGTGGCGCGCGGTCTTGCCAATCACCACGCCCAGTTCGGCCTCCCAGTCGGTCTTTTTCGAGCCCTTGGGCAGCATCACGTCGTCGTGCGGGCCCTGGATGCAGGAGATGGCCTTGGTGAAGATCACCGGCTCCCTGGGGATCGGCATGCCGGCTTCGGCGGCGTGGTCGGCGTAGTTGAGGCCAATGGCGATGAATTTGCCGATACCGGCCACCGGGCAGCCGCGGCGCGGGCGGCCGCGCACCGCCGGCAGGCTGGCGGGCTTGAGGCGCCGCAGGCGCGCCAGCATTGCGTCGGACAGCTGCGCCGGGCCGATGTCGGGCACCACGGCGGACAGGTCGCGCAGCACGCCTTCCTCGTCGAGCAGGCCGGGACGTTCCTTGCCGGGGGGGCCGAAGCGCATCAATTTCATCGCACGTGTCTCCTCTTGACGTGCGGCAATTCTAACCGCTGGATTTCAATCAAAAAGTGCCGCCGGCCGGCTTACAGCGGGCGCAGGAAGCTATGCATTGGATAGCATACGTTGCAGCGCCGGCTCAAGCTGATCGGTGGGCGCGCGCCGGAAGCCAGAGCGCACGAAGCGCTGCAGCCGGCCCGCCACATAGGCCGCCAGGATGGAGGCGGTGAGCTGCGCGTCGGCGTCCGGCGTGAGCGAACCGCCGGCCGCGGCAGCCGCGTCGCCGCGCAGGTTCTGGCGCAGCGCGGCTTCCAGCTTGTCGAAGAACTGGGTCATGCGCTGCTGCAACCTTTCGTTTTCGCCGACCAGCGCATCGCCCACCATCACGCGCGCCATGCCGGGGTTGCGCTCCCCGAACTGCAGCACCATGGTCACCACCTGGGCGGCGCGGGCAGCCGCATCCGTTTCACGCTCGCCGATCTGGGTGACCAAGCCGAACACGCTGCCTTCGATGAACTCGATCAGCGCCTCGAACATCTGCGCCTTGCTGGCGAAGTGACGGTACAGCGCGGCCTCGCTCACGTCCAGCCGCGCGGCCAGCGCGGCGGTGGTCACCCGTTCACCCGCGGGTTGCTCCAGCATGGCCGCCAGGGCCTGCAGGATCTGCAGGCGCCGCTCGCCGGGCTTGGGGCGCTTGCGGGCAGGCGCCGCAGGCGCTTCCGCGGCCTGCGCGGCTTTCCCCGTGGATGGTTCGGTTGACGGATCGTTGGACGGACGCATGCGGTAACCCATTTGTATCCAAATGATTCTCGCACATGCACGGAGGATTGCAACAATCCCCACCCCCCAACAAACCCTGAACCCGGCCTGCGCGGCCGGCCCGCGGGCTCAGTGGCTTCGGATCATGGTGCCGAAAGGCTGGTCGCCCAGCACCTCCAGCAGCAGCGCGTGCGGCACCCGGCCGTCGATGATGTGCACGGCGTTGACGCCGCTCTTGGCCGCGTCCAGCGCGCCGGCGATCTTGGGGATCATGCCGCCGCTGATGGTGCCGTCCTCGCACAGCTCGTCGATGCGGCGCGGCGTCAGCTCGGTCAGCAGGTTGCCTTCCTTGTCGAGCACGCCGCGGATGTTGGTCAGCATCAACAGTTTCTCGGCCTGCAGCACGGTGGCCAGCTTGGCGGCCACCACGTCGGCGTTGATGTTGTAGCTCTCGTTCTGCTCGCCGAAGCCGATGGGGCTGACCACGGGGATGAACTGGTCGTCCTGCAAGGCCTTCACGGCGCTCGGGTCGATGCTGACGATGTCGCCCACCTGGCCCACGTCGTGCTCCAGGGCGGGGTTCTGCTGGTCGGCCAGGCGCAGCTTGCGGGCACGGATCATGGCGCCGTCGCGGCCCGTCAGGCCCACGGCCTTGCCGCCGGCGCCGTTGATCAGGCCGACGATGTCCTGCTGCACCTCGCCGCCCAGCACCCATTCGACCACTTCCATGGTCTCGGCATCGGTCACGCGCATGCCCTGCACGAACTGGCCCTGCTTGCCCAGGCGCTTGAGCAAGGTCTCGATCTGCGGGCCGCCGCCGTGCACCACCACCGGGTTGATGCCGACCAGCTTGAGCAGCACCACGTCTTCCGCGAAGGCGGCCTGCAGCGCCGGATCGGTCATGGCGTTGCCGCCGTACTTGATCACCATGGTCTTGCCATGGAACTTGCGGATATAGGGCAACGCCTGCGCCAGGATGTGGGCCTTGGCTTGCGGGCTGATGGCTGGGGTCTCGGTCGTCATGGGCTTGCCGGGCTGTGCTTCCAAAGCGCTGATGATAAGACCGGCCGGCGCCGGCAGCTCACATGCGCGAACGCCGGAACACCCGCTGCGCCTTGAAGCGCACCAGGCTCACGTAGGCCAGCACGTAGCTCACGGCGAACAGCGCGCAAAAGCCCATCAGCACCGCGCTGAAGCGCCAGAACAGCACCGCCGGCACCACCGTGAGCACCATGAAGCTGCCCAGGTACACGGTGGTGCGGTTGTTGCGCTGGAGCATGCCTTCGGCCTCGTCCTCGTGCAGCACGCTGCGCACGATGCGGCGGTACACCAGCTGGTGCAGGTGCAGCGCATCGGCCATGCCGGGCGAATCGCCGCGCGCCAGCTTGCGGTACATGGAAAACAGCGTCTCCCACACCGGGTAGATCAGCAGCAGCACCGGGAACCAGGGCGACACGATGTCGTGCCGCTGCACCAGCAGGATGCCGACCACCGCGATGACGATGCCCCACAGGTACGCACCCGCGTCGCCGGCGAAGATCAGGCCGCGCGGGTAGTTCCAGACCAGAAAGCCCGCCGTGGCCGCCGCCAGCGCCACCGCCACCGAGGCCAGCTCGCGGTCGCCCACCTGCATGGCCACGTGCGCCAGCGCCAGGCACACCACCATGGCCACGGCGCCGGCCAGGCCGTTGTAGCCATCGATGATGTTGAAGGCGTGCGGCAGGCCGGTCACCGCCAGCAGCGCCAGCCCGATGCCCAGCCACGGCCACGAGGCCCAGGCCGCGTCGATCCACGGCAGCCCCAGTCGCGGCACCGCCAGACCCAGCAACCAGCAGGCCAGCACGCCGGAGCTGGCGGTCAGCAGCAGGCGCCGGCGCACCGGCAGACGCTGGGTCACGTCTTCCGCCACGCCTCCCAGGAACGCCGGAGCGATCATCAGCAGCCAGGCCGGCAGGCGGATGCTGTCCACATCGATGTTGCCAGCCATGCGCGCGGCCTGCAGGGCCGGCAACGCTGCCAGGGCCGCGGCCCAGCCCAATACCAGCCCCAGGCCGCCCAGTCGGGGCACATGGCCCAGGTGGAAACGCTGCGGAGCGTCGCTGGCGTAGCCATGGCCAACCCGGAAGAACAGCCTGCGCACCCACAGTGTACCGAAGAGCGACAGGAGAAACGCCAGTGTGGCGAGCGATAACATGCTTCGGAAGAACCCGTGGTTGGCGCGTGCCGGCGTGGGTTGCAACAACCCGTTTCGGACACGGGGCGCTGCCCGTCTTTCAAGACTGCACGGAAAGCGGCGCATGGTAGCATCCAACGCCGCCCGCGCCGCGTGCCACGGCGCGCCGGTTCCACGCTTTGCACGTCCGTCCAACCCTTGCCGATGGCGCCTGATTCCCCCTCTTCCCGCCTGCACGTTTACGCCCGGGACATCGAGGCTGGCGCGCACAACTCGCTCTCTGAACTGGTCGAGCACATTCCCGCCGGTGCCCGCGTGCTGGATCTCGGCTGCGGCAGCGGCGCCATCGGGGCCTTCCTGCACCGGCGCGACGGTGCCGTTGCGGCCATCGACGGCCTGACCATCAGCGAGGACGAGGCCGCGCTGGCCGCCCCGCATTACCGCCGGGTCGAGGTCGCCAACCTGGAAACCTGCGTGCTGCCGGAGCTGTTCGCCAGCGGACAGTACGACATCATCGTCTGCGCCGACGTGCTGGAGCACGTGCGCAACGCCGATGCCGTGGTGGGCGCCTGCACCGGCCTGCTCGCGCCCGGCGGCCGACTGCTGCTCTCCATTCCCAACGCGGGCTACGCCGGCCTGGTGGCCGAACTGATGTCGGGCGAGTTCCGCTACCGCAAGGAAGGCCTGCTCGACGAAACCCATGTGCGCTTTTTCACCCAGAACACGCTGACGCGCTTTCTGCAGGAGAACCGCTGGGTCGCCGAGAGTTTTTCCACCATCGTGCGGCAGTTGACGCAATCCGAGTTCCGGGTCGCCTTCGATGCCCTGCCCCCCGCCGTGGCCAGGTACCTGCTGGCCATGCCGAATGCGCTGACCTACCAGTTCATCGTGGTGGCACGCCCTGCCGGCGAGCACGAAATACTGCCCGCCCCGGAAAGCGCGGCACCCGCCCTGCCGGCCGAAGCGCTCTACACCAGCGAGCTCTATCTTGGCCAAGGTGGCAGCTTCAACGAAGACGACAAGCTGACGGCGACCGGCACCATCGGCAGCGAACGGCAGACCCTGCGGTTCCGGCTACCGGCGCAGCCCGAACCCAGCGGCCTCAAGCTGGACCCTGCCGACCGACCGGGCTTCATGCACCTGTACGGAATGCGACTCGCCGATGCTGCGGGGGCCACGCTCTGGCAGTGGACGCCGCTCGAAGCCGACCGCCTTGCCCAAGCGCCGCAAAGCGGCATCGTGCTGCAGCCGCCTGCCCTGCCCTCCGGGCCCTTCATGCTGCTGCTGCATGGCACCGACCCGTGGATCGAGCTGCCTATCCCCAAGGATGCGCTGGCCCAGGCCGCCGGCGGTAGCCTGGAAGTGGACGCCGGGTGGCCGATGTCGGCCGATTTTCTGGCCCTGTCCGGCGTGGCGCAGCAGAAGATCTGGACGGCCGAGCAGTCCGCCAGGGCCGCGCGCGACGACCGCGACGCCTTCCAGGCCCGCTGGCAGAAAACCAGCCAGGAAGCCCAGAGCCTGTCGGAGCAGAACACCCACCTGCGGATGCAGAAGCAGACGCTGCTGACCCACAACAACGAGCTCAGCCGCCAGCGCGACGAAGCCCTTCAACTGGTGCACGACATCGAGAATTCCACCGTGTTCCGCGCCACGCGCCCCATCGTCCACGCCAAGATGCGTGTGGACCGCCTGCTGGGCGTCGGCTCGGCACGCAAGCCATCCACGGAAGCCATGCCAGCCCAGCCGCTGACGCCGGGCGACGAGCCCGTCGACGTCATCGTCCCGGTGTACCGCGGGCTGGACGACACCCGGCGCTGCATCGAGTCGGTGCTGGCCAGCACCTGCCGCACGCCGTGGCGGCTGGTGGTCATCGACGATGCCAGCCCTGAGCCCGAGGTCAGCGCCTGGCTGCAGGAGGTCGCCGCCACCGACAGCCGGATCGAACTGCTGCGCAACGAGCAGAACCTGGGCTTCGTCGGCACCGTGAACCGGGGCATGGCCCTGGCGGCCGAGCGCGACGTGCTGCTGCTCAACAGCGACACCGAGGTCGCGAACGACTGGCTCGACCGCATCCGTGCGGCGGCCTATGGTGACCAGAAGGTGGCCTCGGTCACCCCGTTCTCCAACAACGCCACCATCTGCAGCTACCCGCGCTTCTGCCAGGACAACGCTCTGCCCGAGGGATGGCCGGTGGCCGAACTGGACGCGTTGTTCGCCAAGGTCAACCCAGGCCAGGTGGTGGACGTGCCCACCGGCGTCGGCTTTTGCATGTACATCCGCCGCGCAGCGCTGAACGACGTCGGCCTGTTCGATGTCGAGCACTTCGGCAAGGGCTACGGCGAGGAAAACGACTTCTGCATCCGGGCCCACAAGGCAGGGTGGCGCAACCTGCATTTGCTGGACACTTTTGTGCTCCACAGCGGCGGCGTCAGTTTTGGCGACAGCAAGAGCCCGCGCGAACGCGCCGCCATGGAAACGCTGCGGCGCCTGCACCCCGATTACGAAACCCGCGTGCTGCGCTTCGTGCGCGAAGACCCGGCCCGGCTGGCCCGCACCGCCGTCGATGCCGCCCGCATCCTGGCCCCTGGCCTGCCGGTGGTGCTCAGCGTGCTGCACGACCGCCAGGGCGGTACCGAACGGCATGTGCGCGAACTGTCGGAGTTGCTGAACGGCAAGGCCGTGCTGCTGGTGCTGCGGCCCTTGCCGGGCGAACGCGTCAGCCTGCGGATGGCCGACCCGGCGGAAGACTTCGAACTGGCCTTCGGCCTGGACGAAGCGGGCTACGAAGACCTGCTGACGGCGCTGCGTGCCTTCGGGGTGGCGCATGTGCACTACCACCACCTGCTCGGCCACGGAGAGCGCATCGGCCGCCTGGCCGCGCGGCTGGGTGTGAGTTACGACTTCACGGCGCACGACTTCTACGCCATCTGCCCGCAGATCTCGCTCACCGACCACACCAACGGCTATTGCGGGGAACTGGGTGTCACCCAGTGCACCGAATGCCTTGCGCGCTCACCAGCACCGGATGGGCTCAACATCGTCACCTGGCGGCAGCAGAGCGCGGAGTTCCTCGACGGCGCGCGCTACGTCATCTCGCCCAGCAGGGATGCGCTGGTGCGCCTCGCCCACCTGGTACCGGGAGCCCCCCTGCGCCTTGTGCCGCACACCGACATTGACCCGGCGCAACCGCTGCCGGCACCCAACCCACCGCGGCTGGAAGCACCACGGCGGCTGAAGGTGGCCGTGATCGGCGCTCTCAGCACCATCAAGGGCGCCGACGTCCTGGAGGAAGTGGCAGTGCTGGCGCGCAAGCAGCAGGCGCCGGTGGAGTTCCACCTGATCGGCTACGCCTACCGCTCGCTGCGCACCCAGCCGCAGGCGCATCTGACGGTGCATGGCCGCTACGACGACCGCGACCTGCCGGCGCTGCTCGGCTGGCTGCAGCCTGACCTGGTGTGGTTCCCCGCCCAGTGGCCGGAAACCTACAGCTACACCCTCAGCGCCTGCCTGCAGGGCGGCTGGCCCATCGTGGCGCCCAACCTGGGCGCCTTCCAGGAACGCCTCGAGGGGCGACGCTGGACCTGGGTGCGGCCCTGGAACGACGCCGCCCCCGACTGGCTGGCCTTCTTCGAGGACATCCGCTCACGCAATTTCGCCACCGGCCAGTCCCCGGCGCCGCAGATACCTGTGGCGCGCTCGGACGCCCATTTCGCCGAGCCGCAGCGCTCGCGCGATTGGTACGCCACCGATTACCTGGCCGGCCTGCCGGCTCATGCGCCTGCGGGCGGCGGGCCGGAGCGCGCCATGTTGGCCGAGCACCTGCCCACGCCGGAGGAAAGCCTCGCCACCGGCGCCCGGGGCGCGGCCCTGTCGGCCCTGGTGCGCCTGCGCGCGCTGCCGGTGCTGGCCCCGATCGCCCGGCGCATCCCGCTGCGCTGGCAGACGCGCGTCAAGACCTGGCTGCGGCGCTGAGGGCAGCCGTCAGGGCTGACGCTGCCCGCCGGCCGGGAGGTCGGCAAAGAAGCGGTCCGCCACCGACCAGAAATGCCAGCAGGCGGGCCTTTCGCGCACGACGCGCTCGAAATGGGCAAAGATCTTTTCGCTGAGCGCCTGCGCATCGTCCTGCACGCCCAGCGGGTAGAGGCGGAGATCGCGTCGGCCCGTCGCCAGATCCAGCCCCAGCGTGAACACCGTGACCGGCAAGCGCTGCTCGACGGCCAGCCGTGGCAACGCAATGGGCATGTGCACGGTGCGGCCAAGCACCTGCTGCGGCGCGGTCAGGTTCACCTGGTCGGGCGGAACGTCGATGACGACGATGATTTGCTCTTTTTGTTGTAGCGCATCACGCAAGCCCTGCATGGACCCAGGCACGAAAAGCACCTGCTTCCCGTCGGCCAGCGCCACGGTTCGCACCCGGGCCCGGGCGTAGCGGCGCAGCACCCACCGGGCCACATAGCCGCCGCCGTCCTGTCTGGCCAGCAGCATGTGCGGGTGCAGTCCGCTCGCCCTGGCGTGCCGGTGCGCCCACATGCCACAGGCCCAGTGGAAGGTGACCAGCACCGCCGCCTGCCCCTGAACCGCCCACTCGCCGTGCACGTCAAGGTAGCGGCGCAGCCAGCGGTCGGAGCGGGTGCGCGACAGGTACAGGTCGGCATGGTCCACGAGCATCACCAGCCGATGCTCATGCAACCAGGCGTCGGCGTCTCCCACCAGCCCATGGGCCTGGGCAGCGCGCAGAGCCTGTTCGCAGGACTCGCGGAAAAGCGCCGGCCAGCGGGCCAAGCGCCTCAGCACCCGATAGCCGAGCGGCCAGGGCAGCAAGGCCGCGGCACCCGGCAGCAGCACCAGTTCCAGCAGATCCTGTGCCTCACGCGCCCAGCGCCGGCGGAAGCTGCTGAATTGGCTCATGGCAGCGGCTCCCGTGTCAGTATGGGTGCGCGAAGCCCGGGTTGCCTGTTCAGGACCATTGGTGCGGCAGCCGCACCAGGCCGGGCATGCGTGTGGGCGCCACGAAGCGGAAGTGCAGGAACTGGTACCACTGGTCGTAGACCACCAGCCCGGAAGCGTCGAACAGGTAGACGCTCACCACGTACTCGCCGCTGTGCAAGGGCAGGTCTGGGAAAGTCAGCACCGACTTCCAGGTTCCATCCGGCTGGCGTTGTGGCGCTGCGCCCTCCTCGTGGGAAGCGATCGAGGTGATGCCCACCCCTTTCGACTGCTCGATCATGAAGCCGATGTTGGGACACTCGTCACCCACGCCGCGCACCACGATCTGGGCGACCAGATCCGGCGCCGCCAGCAACGCGGGCTCGTGACTGCCCGGCTCCGGATCTTGCAGGGATTCCAGTTGCACCGATACGATGGCTGCGGAGCCCGCATCCGCCAAGACTGGCGGATGCGAGACGTCCCTCGGCACGCTGTCGAGGGTTGCAGCTACATCCTCGGTCGGCACGATAAGCGCCTCCGATGCCTGTGCCGACGCTTCCGCAGCCTGATGCCCCGACGCGGCGCTCAGCCGGGTGTGCGTTTCGTAGGCCAGCAGCACCGCCTCGGTGGGGCCAATCCGCTGGACCTGGCCACCATCCAGCCACAGCGCCACGTCGCACAGATGACGGACGTGGTAGGGGCTGTGCGAACAGAACAGGATGGTGCAACCGTTGCGACGGAACGCCTCGATGCGCTCGATGCACTTCTTCTGGAAGCGCTGGTCGCCCACCGCCAGCGCCTCGTCGATGATGAGCAGGTCCGGCTCCACCGCCGTGACCAGCGCGAAGGCCAGCCGCACCACCATGCCGGACGAATAGGTCTTCACCGGCCGGTCGATGGCTTCGCCGATCTCCGCGAACGCCAGCACCTGCGGCTCCAGCCGCGCCATCTCCTCGCGGGAGATGCCGATCAGGTTGCCGCCGAAGTACAGGTTCTCGCGGCCGGTAAAGTCTGGATGGAAGCCGGCGCCGAGCTCCAGGATGGCGGTGACGCGGCCACGCCGCAGCACCTTGCCCGTGCTGGGTTGCAGGGTGCCGGTGATCAGCTTGAGCAAGGTGCTCTTGCCGGCACCATTGTGGCCGACCACCCCCAGACACTGCCCGCGCCTGAGTTCCAGCGAGACGTCGCGCAGCGCCCAGTGGCTGTGGTGCAGGTCACGCCCCGTCAACAATGACTTCAGACGAGCCCGGGGCGAGTCGTAAAGGCGGTAGGCCTTGCCCACACCCTCCAGCCGCAAGGGGGCGTTGTCGGCCTCGGTGGTCGAACCCGTCGCGCTCACAGCCAATCCACCAACTGGTCCCGGCTGCGCTGCACCGCCACGCCCAGGGCCAGAGTCAGCAGCAGCATCCAGACGCCGATCACCGCCCAGACCGCCAGAGGCGGCCATTCGCCACGCAGCAGCGCGCTCTGGTAGCCCAGCACGGGCGCGGTCATGGGGTTGAGCCACAGCAGAGGACGCCAGCGCTCCGGGAACATGGTCAGTGGAAACAGGATGGGCGACAGAAACACCCCCAGACTGAGCAGCACGCCCACCAGCTGAATCACGTCCCGCAGGGCCGCCGCCATGATGGCCAGCAGGTAGCCCAGCAGGAAGCCCAGCACCAGCTGTGCCGCCGCCATGGCAGCCACGCCGAGTACAGCCAGACGGAAATGGTGCATGGGCGCATACAGGAGCACCAGCAGCACCAGCAGCGGGACGAACACCGCCGCGCTCGCCAGCGCGGCGCGCGCCGGAAACAGCACCGGCGGCAGCGGGTTCTTCTGCAGCATGCCCCCGGCATCCACCAGGCTCATCATGGCGCGCTGCGTCGCATCGGCAAAGGCACTCCAGGCCAGCACACCGACCACCAGGAAGGTCCCCACGCGATCCGTGGGCGCATGGGCGCCGAGGCGCATGCCGAACACAACGTCGAAGATCAAAAAATAGGCGGCCACCGTCAACACCGGTGGCGCCCATAGCCACAGCAGGCCTCCGGCAGCCCCGGCGGTGCGCGCCGCGAGTTCGCGCCGCGTCATCACCGCCAGCAGCGCACGCATGCGCCAGAGCTGGCGCAGCTCCTCCATCAGGCTCGCACCCGGCATCTGCTTACTTGGCAAGCTGGGGCGACACGGCCATCGGCCCGAGGCTGGGGACGGCCGCGCCCATCAGCGGTGTCAGCGCTTCTTGGTCTCAGCCTCGGCCAGGGCCTTGATCTGGGCCTCGTCCGGCTTGGCCTTCTCCTGGGCGGCGTTCCAGACGCGCATCCGCTCGTCGCCGTTCAGCTTGTTCAGCATCTGCTCGCGCAGCAGCGGAAAGGCCTTGTCGAACGGCATGAGTTGCGCCGGCTTGTGCTCCACCAGCTGGAGGATGTGGTAGCCGAACTGGGTCTTCACCGGCTCGCTCAGCTGGCCCGGCTTGGTCATGGCAAAGGCGGCTTTCTCGAATTCCGGCACCATGCGGCCGCGGGTGAACACGCCCAGATCGCCCCCCTTGGATGCGCTGCCGGGATCGCCCGAGCGCGTCTTGGCCAGTTCCTCGAAGTTCGCGCCCTTGCGCAGTTCTGCGAGCAATGCCTCGGCCTTGGCCTTGACCGCGGCGGCGTCAGAGCCGTCCTTGGCCACCGGCAGCAGGATGTGCCGCACATGCACTTCTTCAGGCGTGGTGAAGCGTTCAGGCTTGGCTTTGTACTCGGATTGGGCAAAGGCCTTTTGCGCCTCCTCGCTCGGCACGGCGGCCTTCACGCGCTCCTGCATCAGCAGTTCCGCCATAGCGCGGTCACGGCTGAGCTTGAGGTAGGTCTGGCCTTGAGGGCTCTGGTCGAGCTTTTCCTTGGCGGCCTCGGCTGCCATCACGCGCTGGGCGTAGACGCCGGTCGCCAGACGCGTCACCTGTTCGGGCGAGGACCAGAACTCGGCCCGCTTGTCGGCCGGAATGCGCTCTCGCACCACGAAATCAAGCTCACCCGCCGTCAGGGGCCCGGCAGGGCCGTTCACCACCACCGCGGAAGGCGAACTCGGCTGCGCCATCGCGCCGTTGCCCACCACCAGAAATGCTGCCGCCAGCCATACAGGCTGGCAGCGTTGAACCCATTTGAACATCAGTTGCATCACCTCATGATCGTGCCGGTACGGGCGCGCCACCGTGGCACGTCATCCGCCTATTCCGGCGCCGGCCCGCATCATACCCGCCGCCAGGGGGCGCACCGGGCGCGCGGGGTGTGTCCGCAGGTGACAACGCCATGGAACAAGCAACAGCGCCGCCAATGAAAAAAGGGCGGGATTGCTCCCGCCCTTGAAATTTCCCGATCCGGTGGCGCCGGATCGGATCGCTTGGTTGGATTACCAGCGGTGCGGCAGCGTCAGGCCGAAGTTGCCGCGCGTCGTGGCGTTCTTGATCGACGTGGCAGCGAAGCCCACGATCGGCAGCGTCGGGCTGCCGCCACCCAGGGCCAGGCGCGCCCAACCCGTGGCGCCCGGCAGGGCACCGGTACCGGTGTTGGCCACTTGAGCCTGCATGACTTGCGACGTGGCGCGAGCGAACGACAGGGTGAACACCTCGCCGCAGAACTGGGCGGTGGTGATCGTGCCAGGCGAGAAGTCGGCGCTGATACCAGCAGGCGTACCTTCTTCGCGGTCGGCGGCGCCCAGGGTGCCGGTCAGGCAGGCCATCGGGCCCATGGTCGTCACGGACTTCGTCAGGGCGGCGTAGCGGTTGTTGGTCGCAGCCGTGGACACCGCGGAAGCGGAGTTGGTCATGTCGACGTTGAACAGCACGGCAGCGGCGGTGGACGACGTGGAGTAGTCCATGGCAGCGTGGTAGCGACGGGTCGGCTGGGACACAACCCAGTCGGTTTCCATCGGCACGGCAGCGCCGTCGCCGGCAGCGGCGTAGTCGTTCACGATGCTGGGCTTGGCCAGCACGGCGGACAGCAGGTCAGCCTGGGCCAGCGGGTTGCTGGCGTAGGTGGACACCAGCGGGGTCGACATGTCGGGCAGGTCGAACCACAGCGGGGTGATCTTCGGCGTGGCGCCGCGCAGCAGCGGGTCGGCGGTGGCAGCCATGACCGTGGTCTGGTTGCCAATAGCGGAACCCAGCTGAGGTGCGTAGGCCAGCAGGCCCAGACCGTTCACGGCGGGCACGGTGGAGGTCGACGGAGCCACCACGGCTTGCACCGCGGTTTGAGCGCCACCGTACACAGCCAGCTCGGCCTGGTTCATCACCGCCCAGCTGCCCATCAGCATACCGCTGGGAGCGGCCAGACCGGCAGCTTCAGCGCTGGCGGCGGTCACGAGGGTGGTGGTCTGCAGCGTGCTGAACGCGGTGCCCGTGCAAGGCGCAACGCCGTTCACGTGCTTGATGGCCGTGTAGACCGGGTTGGCGGCGCCGCCCGGCAGCGTGGGCGGAATGTCGGCCATGTTCAGCATTTCAGCGTAGCCTTCGCGGGTCAGCGAAGCCAGCTGGTCAGCCGTGGCGTAGGAAGGCAGACGGTTGGTCTTGAACGACACGCCAGCAGCCGGGAACACCGGCAGCGTGCAGGACTTGTCGGCCGTGGTGATCAGAGCGGTGCCGTCAGCAGCCTGGCTGATACCGGCGGTCCACACGTCCAGCGGAGACAGGAACACGGTGAAGTCCAGCACGTCGTCCGAGTTGGAGGCGCTGCGGAAGCGAACCTTCACCGCCTTGCCGTTCGTGGCGTCGGTGTTGGTGATCGACCACATGGAGCCGATGGTGCCCTGTGCCGAGAAGTACGGCGTGAACAGGTAGTGGCCGGTGCCACCGGGGTTCAGTTCGAGCGTGGTTGCGGTCGACGCGGGGGTGGTACCAGCGGCGAACACCGCGAGGGCGTGGGCCGAACCGGCAAAACCAAGTCCACCCAGGGCCGCTGCAGCACCGAGCGCCAGAATGCTCTTTTTCATAGACATGACTCCGTTAGGAAAAAAGTGATTGCAAGACCCAAGCGAATCTTGGAAATGCCCTCAGATGCTATCACGCCGTTGCTTGGCATTTCAATCGGACAGACGGCGTGTATGAGATTGCGAAAGGGGAGTGTTGTATTTCTGTGACGGCCTTTACCTCCTTCGAGGGGCCGGAGGCCATTTAGAGGGCCTGGTAGTACCACCACTGGCCTTCGTCGCGCACCCAGGTCTCGTCGAAAAAGCCCGTGATGGTGGGCAGGGTGCGAGAGAACTGGGGCACCATGTTAAGGGTAGTCAGGCGAATGCGGACGGTGCAGCGTTCGGCCTCGCACTGGACGCTGTGGACCTGGGCTTCCTTCCATTGGCCGCCACTGCCGAAGCGCTTCTTGTATTCCTCCTTCGAAACCAGTGCCCGGTAACCCGGTTGGGTAAAGGCATAGGCCCCGTCGAAATCGCCCTTGATGAGCTTCGCCCAACGCTGCTCGGCGCGCGCCTTGACCTGCTCCTCGGGTGTACCGGAAGAAAGCGTGGCGCAGGACGCGAGCATGAGCAGCGCCAGGGCCCCACCCAGCACCGCCTTGGCGAGATTGCGGCGCGAAGCTTGCTGCGTCGCCGGTGTCCCGCGAGGCAATGAGGCGGGCTGAGATGACAAATGATGGGTCATGAGAAATGGCTCGGTAAGAATTTACTTCAAAAGTACCAATTACGGCTTGGCGCTGGCCGGCACACCTGCCGGCGGCGACGACAGATCCAGAGCCCGCATGCGTTCGCGAAGTTCCCGGCTGACGGCGCGTGCATCTTCGTCCGAGCGCAGCACGCGCGGCGTGAAGACGACCAGGAGCTCCGTGCGGTCGTTCGTCTGCTTGTGCTGGCCGAACAGGGCGCCCACCACCGGAATGGACGACAGCAGCGGCAAGCCGGATTTGCCGTTCGAGGCGTTGTCCTTGATCAGGCCGCCGAGCACCAGCGTCTCGCCCGAGCGCACCGCCACCTTGGAGACGATCTGCCGCTGCGTGAACGTGGGCGTGGCTGCTGTAGGGTTGACCACGTCGGTGACGATCTGGTTGATGTCCAGCGTCACCAGATCGCCGGCGCTGACCGAAGGTGTCACACCCAGCATGACCCCGGTGTCCTTGTACTGGATCGTGGTGGTGGTGTAGTTGGTGCTGGTGTTGACGGTGGTGGAGCCCGTCTGCACCGGCTGCTGCTGGCCGACGGAAATGGCGGCTGTGTGGTTGTCGAGCACCATCAGCGACGGGCTGGAAATCACCTTGACCAGGTTCTTGTTGGCCAGCGTGTTCAGCATGGCGGTCACCGCGCCGGCGGAGTTGCTGACGGCGTAGCTGAAGCCGGTGGCGGCGGCGCTGCCCAGATCGTAGCTGCGCGTGCCATCGGCAAAGCTCAGGCCCGTCGTGCCATTGTTCAGGATACCCGAGCCGCGACGTCCACCGCCGAGGCCGCCGCTGAAGGCCCATTGCAGGCCGTACTGGAGGCCGTCGGACAGCTGGACTTCGACGATGGTGGCCTCGATCAGCACCTGGGCGCGCTGGATGTCCAGCCGCTTGAGCGTGCCCTCGATGCGCTCGTATTCCGCTGGCGTGGCGTGGACCAGCAGGGTGTTGTTGATACGGTCGGCCATGACGCGCACCGACTGACCCAGCATGGTGGTGGTGACGCCCGGGCCCTGCTGGCCGTTGCTGCTGCCAGCCGTGCCGCCCAACGCAGTGGCACCCGTGGTGGACGCACCACCGCCGAAGGAACTCAAGCCCATTCGGCTCGTCCCGCCACTGCTGCTGTTCAGCGTGTTGACGTTGCTTGCAAAGCCGCCGTTCAAGTTGGTGCTGAGCCCGTTGGTAGCGCCTGAAAGGCTGGTGAGCCCGGGCGCAACGCCCGTGGCGCCGTTGGCGCCGGGTTGCGTCAGCACGCCCCCGCCGTAGATCCCGTTGAGCAGTTCCGCCAGGTGGTCGGCCGAACCATTCTGGACCTTGTAGACGAACAGCTGGGGTTCGGCGCTGTTGAGATTGGGGCGGTCGAACTGCTCGATCCAGTAGCGCACCTCGTCCAGGTAGGCGGCCCGCGGCGTGACCACCAGCAGGGCGTTGATGCGCTCGATCGGCATGATGCGCAGCGCCCCGTACAACGGATTGCTTTCGCCAAGCCCCGCAGCGCCCGCAGGCGACGCGCTGGCGGCACCGAATGGGGACACGCCTCCGGGGCCCGTTGGCGACCCGGCTGCACCCTGGGCACGCACATTGGTGGCGCGCCCCGCCTGAGCCCCGGTCGAGCCCGCAGCCCCACCGGAAATCAGCCGCAGGGCCGCCTCTGCGTCGGCGGCAGAGGTGTGCTTGAGCGGGAACACGCCCACCGACATGCCGCGCAGGAGGTTCACGTCGAACGTCTTGACCAGCTCCAGCCAGCCCTCGGCCTCGACCCGCGTGCCCCGCATCACGAGGATGTTGCGCAGCGTGTCCACGCGGACGATCGCCTCGGGTGCCACCAGCGGGCGCAGGATGTTGGCGATTTCCGCAGCCCCCACGTACTGCGGCGAAATGATGACCGTGCCGTAGCCCGGCGGGATCGAGCCCGCCCCCAGCATCTGCGGTGCGCTGACGATCCCCCGCAGCGCCTCCGGCGAGCCCACGTGGTAGGTGCCGCGGGAATCCCGCGCCAGCACGATGCCGTTGGACTGCAGCGCCTGCTCGAGCAGGAGCATGGCCTTGTCGGCGTCGACCGGGCCGCGTGTGATCAGCGTGACCTTGCCGTTGAGGGGCGGATGCACCACATAGCTCACCTTCAGGAGGTCGTTGAGCATCACGTTGGCCACTTCGCCAATGGGAGCGTCCTCGAACTTGAAGCTGCTGACCATGCCCTTCGCGGGGGGGCCGGGAACCTTGTGGGTGGCGACCACGCGGTCGTCACCTCGGATGACGATGGGCTCGGATCGTGCGTCGGCGGCAGGCGCAGCGGCGCTCGCCGCATCGGACGGCACACCGGCCGCGGAGGCGCTGGCCAACGCGGCCGCGGCAGGCAAGGCACGCGACGCGGCAGGCACGGCGGAAGGCAGGCCGGCATCGGACAGCCCCGCGCCAGGGGTCTGCGAGGCGCACCCGGCCAGCAGGCTGGCCGTCAGGGCGAAAAAGAAGGAAGCCGTGAGACGGGGCATGGTGGGCAACGGGGTGAAGCGGGGAGGCCGCAGCCGGGGGTATGGTTTCATGATCTAGCCTCCGAACTGGGCTTCCACGCCGGGTGACGAAGCGGGCTGGTGGGCGCCAGTTGCAGCCGCTGGCTGCGGCGGAGCTGGGGGGCTGGAGGACTGGGCTCCAGGGCGGGGCAGGCCCGGCGGCGCGGCCGGGGGGGGAGGAGGTGGTTTCGGGGTGCTGCCGGCGACAGGCTTCTGGGGCGCCTCGGTCGCAGCCCCTTGCATGAGCCCTATGGGCAACTTCAGTTCCCTGGATTCGGTACCGCGCTCGAAACGGACGGTGCGACCGGCCACGTGAACCAGCTTCCAGCCGCCCAGCTCCTCGCCACGGCGCACGAAGCTCGCCTTGCCGTCGTATTCGATCATGGCGCCGTTCAGCGACGGCCCGGCCACGATGCCGAGCACCTTCGCCGCATCGATGGGCGCCCGGGGTGGCGGGCTCGCCGGTGCCGCAGCTGGCTCGGCCACCGGCCGCCGGTTCATGCTGAACAAGGGCCGCTCCAGCACCTGCGGGTAACGGACGGACGCCGCGGTGTTGGGGCGCAACAACGCGGACTCCAGGTCCCGCAGGTTCGGCGCCTGGGCCTCGGGCGGCGTCCATCGCCGCCAATGGGCCACGGGCCCCGGCAACAGCCACAAGGCCACCAGGGCGGCCAGCAGGATGGCGCACAGGGCAGCCAGGCGCGAATCCACGGTCCGCATCACCGGTGCTGCCTCAGGACGAACAGGTCAAGCTGCACCGTGATCACCGCATCCGCAGCCGTGCGGCTCATGCCGCGCGGGGCGAGCTGGATGCTGCCGGCGTAGACCATCGGCCGCAGGTCGGCCAGGTCGTGCACCAGCAACTGGAGAGCGTCCCATGATCCTTCGAGTCGAATGTTCACACCGATGCGGTCAAACCCTTTTTCGTCCTTGACGGGCGACACCTGGCTGCTGGTCACGCGCATCTCGCGCGTGTTCGCCAGGTCCCGGACCTGTTGCAGGACGACGTTGCCCACCTGGGCGGCATCGCGATCCGCCGGGTAGACATACAGCACCAAATTGTCCTGCAGCCTTTTGTCGGCGCCCGCAAGCAGCTCCCCATTCTGTAGCAATCCGGTCAGTCTTGCATACCGGGGATCGATGGAATCGACCGTGGACGTGGCCCAGCGATGCTTCAAACCAACATATCCCAGCCCCAGGACGAGCAGCGCGAGCAGCGCCGCAGCCGCCAGCGCGATCCAGGCCGTCTCCGGCCGCCGAAGGTTCTGGAGCTTCATGGGCGGCGCTCCGCCGGCTGTGCGCTGGCGCCCAGGGCGACGCCGTAGCGCGCCGGGTCGGCCGTCAGTTCGATGATGAAGCGCTCCTTGCTGTCGCCGGGTGCACGGGTGGCCGGCGAGGCCAGCCGCACATCGCTGACGCCAGGTTGGGACGCCAGGCGCTGCACCAGCGCCGCGGCGTCGTCGGCATTGCCGTTGAGAACCAGCTTGCGCCCCTCCAGCCGCAGCGAAGTCAGCCAGGCGCCGTCCGGCACGGCGGTGGTCAGCATGTTCAGCAGCGGCGCCAGAGCCAGCTGTTCACGAACGATCTCGCCCACATTGCGCAACACGTCGGCGCGCTCGACCGCAGCCTGGCGCTGCGCCATCTGCGGTGCGGCGCGGCGCTGCAGATCGTCAAAAGCTGTCTGGGCCTGGATGGCACGCTGGCGCGCGAACAGGGTCGGCGTCAGAAGAATGCCGGCCAGCAGCAGCACCGCCAGCAGCACCCAGCCCAGCGAGCGGCGGCGGCCGCGCGCCACCAGGGCTTCGCGCCGACTCTCGCCGAAGCCACGCAAGATCAACGGAGCGAAATCGCCTGCGGCAGTTTGGGAGGCGTCCGGGGTCACCCAGACCTCCGCGTGATCTGGCGCCAGTGCACCATCCTGGCGCATCGCGGCCGTGACCTGGGCGCGCGACGCGATCACCACGTCCACCTGATCCGCACCGTCCGACGCCGGAAGCGCCACGAATCCGAACACGGTGTCATCGGCCGGGAACGGACTGATGCCCGCGACCTCCAGTTCCACTGCGTGCTGCAGATCCGCCGCCGCCAAACGCGGCAGGCGCAGCCGCCGCTCCAGCACGCTGTCGCGGCTCAGGGCAAAAGCCTCTACCGGCGAAACGGCCTTGGGCAGCGCGGCGACGCGCAGTGCATGGCCGTGACGAAGCAGCCAGTCGCTCGGCGCGGCGCCCGGTTGGATCAGGCGCACGTAGACGCCCGGGTTCAAGCCCCGCAGCAGCGGCAATCCCAGCAGGAATTCCCCGGCCTCCCGCCATTGGGAAGGCCATTTGGCAAGATCCAGGCCGAACAGGCTGGTGGCACTCGATGATTGACTGGACATGAAGCTCTTGATTCCGCTCAGCCCTCGGCCTCTGCGGTTTGACGCCAGCGGCGCAGATCGCGCCAGGGAACACCATAGGCGTGTCCCTGATCCAGGGCGACGTCGCGGGTCAGGATTGTAGTTTTGTCCGCTCCGGAGCCGACAAAGGCCCGCAGGCGCAGCATGTTGGAACCGGACAGATCCATGAAAGCCGGCGCCAGCCCGCTGAAATCAGGGGCTGCGGAGCCGCCGCCACGCTGACTCAGGAATTGGTCCACCCTGCCGGCGTTGCCACCGGCCAACACCCGCAGCACACCCGGCGGAGCCGCCAGCGGGTTGACGCGGCTGGCCCCGCGTAGGTCGGCGGATACCAAAGGAGCCAACCGTTCGTACAGCAGATAGGTGAAACCCGGCACGAGCAGCAAATCCTGGGCCGTTTCGAACATGCGAGGCTGCGAACCGGCGCCCCCCGCAGCAGCCGGAATCCCGTCGCGCCATTCCACGGCGGCATGGGCCAGTGCCTGCGCCTCGCCCTGCGACAGCCCGCCGGCTACCTGTAACAGCGCGGCCATCAGCGGCTCAGGCGCGTCGTTCAACGAAATGAGCCCGTTGAGCGGAGCCACTTCAACGCGCACCTCCTGCCCGGCGTAAGAGACGTTGGAAATGGTGATGCTGCTGACCGTCGTGTTGCCCACCAGCAACTGCTGCAGCACCAGGTCGATCGCGGCGTCGCCGATGGCCTCGGCCTCCACGCCTTGCCGTTCGGCGCTGACCGCCTGGATCTGGTCTTTCACGGTGGCCGTCAGGCCGGTCGCCATGACGCTCAGCGCCGCCACGATCCAGAGGACGGCGACCAGCGCCATGCCGCGCACGCGCGACGAAGTGAATGAACGTCCGTCCATCACGCGCCTCATCCGCCAAACACCGCGATGTTGGCACTTGGATCGCTCATGAACGTGGGCGTCAGAAGCAGCACCATGGGCGGCCACGGCGGCCCATCGACGTCGTAGTCGATCCGCACCGCGTCGGGCAATTTCACCTGCAGGGCCACCAGCATGGACGCGGGTGGTGGCCAGGCGTCCAGCCATTCGCCTGTCAAAGGATGCCGGTAGCTGAGCCGCATGGCACGCACCGAATGGGCAATGACCTGCGTGCTCGCAGCCTGCCAGGCCGAGAACCCGGGGCTGCCGTCCCACGGCGCGTAGCGCAGCACGAGGCTGTTCTGGCCGTCAACCGGCTCCACCGCCAGGCGGAGGTAATGGCGGCCGCCGCCGCCGAAACGTGCAGGCATGGCACCGACCCAGGCCACAGAACTGGTGTCGCCCGAGAAGAACGGATACTCCCCCGGCCGGTCGACCGATCGGGACTCGTAGCCTCGCGCCGACACCTGGCTGAAGCTGCCGCGGAGAAACTGGCGGGCGATGCGGTATTCGTCGGCCTGGTCGATGCGTTGTTCCACGCGCACCTCGGTCTGCCCTAAGGCCCGCATCGCGCCGGTCAGCACCAGCATCAGCAGCGACAGCAGCGAAATGGCGATCAGCACCTCCACCAGGGTGAAACCGCCCATGGGGCGCCGGCGCCCCGCGGCAAGCGAAACGGTGCGACGCATCATCGCCGCACCTGTGCCGGCGGCACGAACTCGGGACGCAGGCTCGTCAAGGTGTAGCTCCTGGGCGCGTCGCCATCGCTCCAGGCCACCGTGACACGGACCTCGTGCAACCTCGCGGCGTTGGGCGACGAATTCAGCGGCGTCGGGTATGGCCGCGATTCGATCTGCCATGCATAGCCATCCGCCTGAGCGCGGCTGGCCAGCCCCCGAGGCGGCACGCTGCGCTGCGCCTCCAGCAGGGAAGCCGCGAGCAACACGGCCCGCTCCTGGGCATCGATGGCACCCACGTGCCGGGCACTGCCCCCCATGACCCGGTAGATCAGGGTCAGCGCCATGCCCATGATGGCGAACGCCACCAGCACCTCCAGCAGCGAAAAGCCCTTGTCGCGACGCTGCATGGGGCGCCTCATCGCTCGATCGGCTCCTGCTCGACGCGCCCCGAGAACCAGTCCACGCGCATCCGGACGCCAGCGCCGGACGGGCGGATCAGGTCCACGCTGCCGCCGCTGGCGCCGCCCTGCGGAAGAAACTGGATCGCCATGCGCCCGTCGGCCGTACCCGCCTCGCGCGCCATGACGGCGCGCATCTCAAGCGGTTCAGGGACTTGTTGCACGGGGCCAGGCTCGACCCCGAAGCGACGCTGCTCCAGATCGACCACGAAGCGCACGGGAACACCCTCGCTCATCGCCCTTTGCCGCGCGCTGCGCATCGCCGTCACCACGGCACGCACGGTGTCGCGGTATTGGACAGACTCGTTCAATCGGCCGAACGCGATGGGCACCAGGCCGACGATAAGCGCCAGCACGGCGAACACCACCAGCAATTCGATCAGCGTGAAGCCGCGCAGATGCCTGCGATGCCCCGCCGGCATCGGGCGCCGCGCGCGCTCCAGCACCATCGGGCTCAGTGCTTGTTGCGGACGTCCGCGTTCTCGCCCTCGCCACCCGGGGCATTGTCGGCACCCAATGAGAGGATCTCCAGGCCGCCATTGGGGCCCGGGTTGGCGTAATGGTAGGGGTTGCCCCACGGGTCGGCCGGCAGGCCCCCCTTCAGGTACGGGCCATTCCAGCCATTGGCCGAAGCTGGCTGGGTGACCAGGGCCTGCAAACCTTCTGCATTGGTCGGGTAGCGGCCGACGTCGAGCTTGAACAGTTCCAGCGACTTGTCGAGATCGGCGATCTGGATCGCCGCCGTCTTCGACTTGGCCCCGCCCAGCCGGTCCATGACCGCCGGCCCCACCAGGCCGGCCAGCAGCGCGATGATCGCGATCACGACCAGCATCTCGATGAGCGTGAAGCCGGCGCCCACCGAACGAGCGACCCTGTGCGGCCAGCGATGGCTGATGAAACTCTTCATGTGTCGATTTCCCTTGAGAAGAACGGGTCAGCCCGCCAGGTCGTTGATGGAAAGAATGCCCAGCAGGATGGAGACGATGATGGCCGCGATCAGAACGCCCAGCAACAGGATCAGCACCGGCTCCAGCAGCGTGAGCGCGCGCTTGATGCCGGTTTCCACCTCCCGGTCCAGGACGCTGGAAAGCTCCAGCATCATGGGGCCGATACGGCCGGTTTCCTCGCCGACTCTGACCAGGTTGACTGCCAATGGTTCAAACACCCTGGTGTTCTCCATGGCGCGCACCATGCGTGTACCTTCCTTGACCTGAGGCCCCATGGTGGCAAGCGGCCCACGCAGGTTGGCATTGCCCACCGTTTCCGTGGCGATGTGCAAGGCGGTCAGCAATGGCACCCCGTTGCCCAGCAGCGTCCCCAGCGAACGCGTGAACAGCGTCAGCTCGTATTTGTAAAGCAAGGCACCCACCACCGGCAGGCGAAGCGCGCGATTCTGCCACCATCCGCGCCCCGCCGGCGACCGCAGCCAGCGCCAGCCCACCCAGCCGATCAGCAGGGCCGCGATGGCCAGCATCAGGCCGTGGGCCTTGAACCCGTGACCGAGCGACATCACGATCCGCGTGGGGAGTGGCAGCGCATCGCCCATGTCCTTGAACAGCTTCTCGAACTGGGGCACGACGAAGCCCAGCATGCCCACCAGCGACAGCACCGCCACGCCGAGCAGGATGGCCGGGTACAGGGTGGCGGAAATCACGCTTTCGCGCAGCGCACGCAGGCGGTTCATGTGCTCCACCAGGCGCTCGAGCACCTGCGACATCTGGCCGCTGGCCTCGCCCGAGCGAACCATGTTGATGTAGAAGTCGCCGAACAGCTCCCGCCGCGCCGTCAGTGCCCGGCTGAACGGGGCGCCGCCCTTCACGTCCTCCAGCACACCCTCCAGCAAGGTCTTGACGCTGGGTTTGGCGCTCATCTCGATCAGCACGCGCAGCGCGTTGTCCAGCGCCAGGCCGGCGCGCAACATGATCGAAAGCTCGGACGTGAAGGCCAGCACGTCCGCCCGGTTGACCGGGCCGCGCAGGGCGCGGTTGCCACGCGTGCCGCGCAGCCCGCCCGCCGGGCCCGCAGCCTGCGCCAGCGCGTCTTCCACCTTGATCGGCGTCAGCCCGCGCTCGCGCAGGTGGCGCAGCACGGCGTCGGCGGCCGCGGCCTCGAGCCGACCTTCCACCAGTTGCCCGTCGGCCTGGGCCGCGCGCCAGCTGAATTCAGGCATCGCCCTGGTCCTGCGTCACGCGCAGCAATTCGTCCAGGCTGGTCACACCCGCGGCCACCTTGCGCAGGCCGTCGTCATACAGCGTGTACATCCCGGCCTTGATGGCAACGGCCTGCAGGCTGCTCGCGTCCTGCCCCTGCAGGATGGCGCTGCGCATGGCTTCGTCCACCACCAGCAGCTCATGGATGCCGGTACGCCCCTGGTAGCCGGAACCCCGGCAATGGTCGCAGCCCGTGGGTTCATAGATCGGCGCACCTGGCGCCACGAACCGCTCCAGCCCGGAGCTGCGCAGCAGTTCCGGCGGTGGTTGCACAGGTGTGCGGCAGTGCGGGCACAGGCGCCGGACCAGGCGTTGCGACAGCACGCCGTTCACCGTGGAAGTGATCAGGTAGCGCTCGACACCCATGTCCTGCATGCGGACCACCGCACTGGCCGCCGTGTTGGTGTGCAGGGTCGAAAGCACCAAGTGGCCGGTGAGCGACGACTGAACGGCGATCTGCGCCGTCTCGCCATCGCGCATCTCGCCGATCATGATGATGTCCGGGTCCTGACGCAGGATGGAGCGCAGCGCATTGGCGAAGGTCAGGTTGATCTGCGTGTGGACCTGGATCTGGTTGATGCCTTCCAGCTGGTATTCGACCGGATCCTCCACCGTGATGATCTTCTGGGTGGTCGAATCGAGCTTGGCCAGGGCCGCGTACAGCGTGGTGGTCTTGCCCGAACCCGTAGGCCCGGTGACCAGCAGGATGCCGTGCGGCCGGCTGATCAGCTGGTTGAAGCGCGCCAGCGTGTCTTTCTCGAAACCCATGTCCTCGAGGCCGAAGCGCACGCTGGCACGATCCAGCACACGCATCACGACGCTTTCGCCGTGCACTGTGGGCGCCGTCGACACGCGCAGATCCAGTTCACGGCCCTTGACGCGGGTCTTGATGCGCCCGTCCTGCGGCAGGCGGCGCTCGGCAATGTCCAGATGCGCCAGCAGCTTCACCCGCGAACTCACGGCCGCGCCCTGCTGCGGCGGCACGACCTCGCCCGGCTGCAGCACGCCATCGATGCGGTAACGCACGTGCAGGCCGTCGTCGAACGGCTCCAGGTGAATGTCCGAAGCACGCAGTTCGATCACGCGGCCGATGATGGTGTTGACCAGGCGAATGACCGGGGCTTCGCTCGCCAGATCGCGCAGATGTTCGACGAAATCGCCGGCGTCGCCCTCACCCACGCCCTGCGCATCGTCCGCCTCATCTTCGTCACCGCCCTCGTTTAGGTAGCGCTCCAGCGCCTTGTCGATGTCGGAAGCCAGCCCCACCGCGGGGTGCACCCGCAGGCCCGTGGTGAGATGCAGCGCCTTGACGACGAAGGCGTCCTGCGGGGCTCGCATGGCCACGTGCAACTGGCCATCCTCCACCCTGAGCGGCAGTACGCGGTGGGCGCGCAGAAAGTCGGGCAGCAACCCGCCCGGCTCGGCCGGCGTCTCCGGAAAGGCATCGGCCGGCACGAAAGGCAATGCCAGGTGCTCGGCCAGGGCATGCGCAGCATCGGGTTCGGACACCAGGCCCAGACTGACCAGCACGCTGTCGAGCGCGCCGCCCATCTCACGCTGAGCTGCGAGCGCCCGCTCCAGGTCGCGCGGCGCCAGTTTGCCGGCGCGCACCAGCAGTTCCCCATAGTCCGGCCAGCGAACGACGGGTGGAGAGAGCGGAAGGTCGGTCTGCGTGGAACGGTCGGCGGTAGGGTTCAACTGGGTATCTGGCATGTGAGCTCGGGCCCATGCGCCGCACGCCCGGCCTTCAGGCGCCAGCGCGCAGTGCAAGCAGCAAATTCTAAGGGGGTACGGTCACGCGCTCAGCGCCCCGCGGACGAGGGCCCGTCCTGGGCCTTGGCGCTGAAGGGCCCGGCCTGCACGCGCCGCGTGAACCGCTCCCGCAGATCGGACACCGGCTTCTCGAACAGGTGGAACACCAGCGCCGACAGACTCACCACCAGCACCACCCAGAGCGGCACCACCCAGCCCACCACGGCGCCCATGTCCCAGCCCCGCGCCTTCACCGCATGCACCATGAGCATCAGCATGGGAAAGTGGCACAGGTACACCGAATACGAATAGTCGCCGATCCGCGCCGCCAGCCAGCGCACGGCCTGTGCGCCGGCCTGCACATTGGTCAACCAGGGCAGCATCAGCACCACGGCCAGTGAGGGCGCGCTGATCAAAGGCAGATCGTTGAAGCGACCGCCGGCAACGCCGCGCCAGTCGACGCGCATGAAATAGAACATCGCCGCCACCGCGCCCGCCATCAGCAGCGCACCCAACAACGCCTTGGCGCCCTGCCAGCGGCCCCACCAGCCGGTATGCCAACGGTTGAGAATGGCCGCAGCCACGCCCCAGCCCGTGGCGTCGAGGTGCATGACGGTGACGCGACGGATGTCGTCGTCCCACTGGAAGAAATGCTGCGGCGGCGCGCCCAGGCTGCGCAACACCGAGGGCACGGCGATCAGCGTCAGCGCCACTGCCCAGAACAGGTAGTGGCGCGGCGCCCGCCAGAGCAGCGCCATCAGGCCGAGCAGCAGCGGCATCAGCGCGTAAAACCATTCGTCCAGCGCCAGCGACCAGGCCTCGGCAAAGAACAGCGGCTTTTCCTGCGCCCGCAGCAAATTCTGCGAAAACGCCGCGAACGACCATGAAAACCGCCCTTCCTCGATGCCCCACCACGCCAGCGCGGCGTTGATGGCCAGGAACAGGTAGTAGTTGGGAATGGTCCGGAACCAGCGCCGCAACCAGAAATCACGCGCGCTGGCCCACCAGCCGGCGCGTGTCTCGAAGCTGCGGATCATCATGGAGCCGATCAGGAAGCCACTCAGCACGAACAGCCATTCGATCGAGAACACCGCGCAGGCGCTGAGCGCGGCGCGCCAGCCTTCCCATTTCGACAGCCCGTTGGCCACGAAGAAGCCCAGGTAGGCGTGGTTCATCAGCACCGCGCTGATGGCCAGCGAGCGCAGCACGTCGAGCCCGAAGTTGCGCTGGTAGCGTGGCGCGGCCTGGCTCACGACGTGCCTCCAACCCGCTGCCCGTTGGCCTGGCCGGCACGGAACTCGTGCCAGGACCTGGAGCGCCACAACCGCAGCAGGCTGCGCACGTGCCAACCCAGGTGACTCAACCTGCGCCGGCTGGCGCGCTGCGCGGCGTGAACGACCACCGCACCGTCCGCGCGCGCCAGCTGCCAGCCCGCCAGACGCAGGCGCAGGCACAGGTCCACGTCCTCGCAGTACATGTGGAAGCGTTCGTCGAACCCGCCCACCTGGGCGAAGGCCTCGCGCACCAGCAGCAGGAACGCCGCGTTCACCCAGTCCGGCGTCGCCCCCGTCGGCACCTCGGCCGCGCCATGACCCAGATGGCGCGTCACCAGGCGTTTGGGCGTGGGCAGCAGGCGCTCGTGGTCCTGGCGGCGGCCGTCCTCGTCAACCTGAACCGGGTACGCGAGCCCGGCGTGCGGCACGCTGCCCAGCGCCGCCAGCAACGAACCAAAAGGGTTGCCGCGCAGCCGGATGTCCGGGTTCACCACCGCGAAACGCTCGTTGCTGCCGCGTTCCGCGTCGAGCGCGAAGGCCCGGTTGTGGTTGGCGCCGAAGCCCAGTGGCTCGGCGTTCTCCGTCAGCACGAGGTCGAACGGCCAGTTGCGCCCGCGCAGCCCCTGCGCCAGCACCGGCTCGGGCTGGTTGAGCGTGACGATGACGCGCTCCGGCCGCGGCGCCGACAGATCCGCCATTTGCTGCAGCAAATGCTCCACGGTTTCGCCATGGCCGTGGCTGACGATGGAAACGGTGATACCCACGAACGCGTTGCGCCGCCGGCCGCTCAGCCGAACACCTCAGCCTGCGCCAGCGGCAGGCCGGCGCGGTCCTTGTCGGACAGCAGCGGCTCGGTGATGCCGTGGGCGGCCAGCGGCCAGTCGATGCCGATGGTCGGGTCGTTCCAGGCGATGCTGCGCTCGAACTGCGGGGCGTAGTAGTCGGTGGTCTTGTAGAGGAAGTCGGCGCTCTCGCTCAGCACCACGAAGCCGTGGGCCATGCCTGGTGGCACCCAGAGCTGGCGGTGGTTGTCGGCCGACAGCTCCACCCCCACCCAGCGGCCGAAGGTGGGCGAGCCGCGCCGGATGTCCACCGCCACGTCGAACACCGCGCCGCTGGTCACGCGCACCAGCTTGCCCTGCGGCTGCTGGATCTGGTAATGCAGGCCTCGCAGCACGCCCTTGCGGCTGCGGCTGTGGTTGTCCTGCACGAAATCGATGTCCAGGCCGGTCGCCTCGCGGAAGGCGCGGCGGTTGTAGCTTTCCATGAAGAAGCCGCGCGCGTCGCCGAACACCTTGGGCTCGAGCACGAACACGCCTTCAATGGCGGTGGACTGGGCGTTCATGCGCCACCCCCGGCGCTTTTCTCGCGCAGCATGCGCAGCAGATAGGCGCCATAGCCGCTCTTGGCCAGCGGCTGGGCCAGACGCTCGAGCTGCGCGTCGCCAATGAAGCCCTTGCGCCAGGCGATCTCTTCCGGGCAGGCGATCTTCAGGCCCTGGCGGCGCTCCAGCGTGGCGATGAACTGGCCCGCGTCCAGCAGGCTGTCGTGCGTGCCGGTGTCGAGCCAGGCGTAGCCGCGGCCCATGATCTGCACATTGAGCTGACCCTTTTGCAGGTAGGCGTCGTTCACGGCCGTGATCTCCAGTTCACCGCGCGCGCTGGGCTTCACGGCCTTGGCCACCTCCACCACATCACGGTCGTAGAAGTACAGGCCGGTGACGGCGAAGCTGCTCTGCGGCTGCTTCGGCTTTTCCTCGATGCTGATGGCCTTGCCCCGTGCGTCGAAGGCCACCACGCCGTAACGCTCCGGGTCGTGCACGTGGTAGGCGAACACCGTGGCACCGTGCTCTTGCGCATCGGCCTGCATCAGCAGGGGCTCGAAGTCGTGGCCGTAGAAGATGTTGTCGCCCAGCACCAGGGCGCTCGGGTCGTTGCCGATGAAGTCTTCGCCGATCAGAAAGGCCTGCGCCAGCCCGTCGGGGCTGGGCTGCACGGCGTACTGCAGGTTCAGGCCCCACTGGCTGCCGTCGCCCAGCAGTTGCTGGAAGCGCGGCGTGTCCTGCGGCGTGCTGATGACCAGGATGTCCCGCATGCCGGCGAGCATCAGCGTGGCCAGCGGGTAGTAGACCATCGGCTTGTCGTACACCGGCAGCAGCTGCTTGCTCAGCGCGAGGGTGGCGGGGTGCAGGCGGGTGCCCGAGCCCCCGGCGAGGATGATGCCTTTGCGTGCGGACATGGGTTCAGGGTTCAGAGGGTTTCGGCCAGCATGCGGCGCACCCCGTCCTGCCAGGGCGGCAGACGCAGGTCGAACGCGGCCTGCAGGCGGGTGCAGTCCAGACGGGAATTGTGGGGCCGGCGCGCCGGCGTGGGATAGTCGCGGGTGGCGATGGGCGCCACCTCGGTCACTTTCATTTCGATAGCTGGCTGCGCCCGCTGCGCCTGGGCCAGAACGTATTTTGCATACTCAAACCAGGTGGTCGCACCGGCCGCGGCCAGGTGGTACAGGCCGCCCTTGCCGGGTACCTGACGCAGCTGTGCCACGGCCTGTGCGGTGACGTCGGCGATCAGCTCGGCGCCCGTGGGGGCGCCCCACTGGTCGTCGATCACCGTCAGGCGCTCGCGCTCCCGGGCCAGCCGCAGCATGGTCTTGGCGAAGTTGCCGCCGCGCGCCGCGTACACCCAGCTGGTGCGCAGGATCAGGTGCCGGCAGCCGCTGGCGGCGATGGCCTGCTCGCCCTCCAGCTTGGTGCGGCCGTACACGCCCAGAGGGCCAGTGGCGTCATCCTCGCGCCAGGGGCGCTCGCCGGAACCGTCGAACACATAGTCGGTGCTGTAGTGCACCAGCAGCGCGCCGCAGGCCGCGGCCTCGCGCGCCAATACCGCGGGCGCCTCGGCGTTGAGGCGGCGCGCCAGATCGGGCTCGGATTCGGCCTTGTCCACAGCCGTATGGGCCGCGGCGTTGACGATCAGCTGCGGCCGCAGCGCACGCACCGTGGCCGCCAGGCCGTCCAGGTCGGACACATCGCCCACCAGCCCGGGCGCGCCCTGCCGGTCCAGCGCCACCAGCTCGCCCAGCGGCGCCAGGCTGCGCTGCAGCTCCCAGCCGACCTGGCCGTTCTTGCCCAGCAGCAGGATCTTCATGCGGCGGACGTGGCGCCGTACTGCGCGGCCACCCAGTCGCGGTAGGCGCCGCTCTGCACGCCCTGCACCCAATCGGGGTTGGCAAGGTACCAGGCCACCGTCTTGCGAATGCCGGTCTCGAAGGTCTCGGCCGGGCGCCAGCCCAGCTCGCGCTCCAGCTTGCGTGCGTCGATGGCGTAGCGGCGGTCGTGGCCCGGGCGATCCGTCACGTGCGTGATCTGGCTGCGGTAGCTCTGGCCGTCGGTACGCGGTGAAAGCTCGTCGAGCAGATCACAGATGGTGTGGACGATGGCCAGGTTGGTCTTCTCGTTCCAGCCCCCAACGTTGTAGGTCTCGCCCACACGGCCGGCCGCCAGCACGCGGCGGATGGCGCTGCAGTGGTCCTTCACGTACAGCCAGTCGCGCACCTGCTGGCCGTCGCCGTACACCGGCAGCGGCTTGCCGGCCAGCGCGTTGACGATCATCAGCGGGATCAGCTTCTCGGGGAAGTGCAAGGGCCCGTAATTGTTGGAACAGTTGGTCGTCAGCACCGGCAGGCCGTGCGTGTGGTGCCAGGCGCGCACCAGGTGGTCGCTGGCGGCCTTGCTGGCGCTGTAGGGGCTGTTGGGCTCGAACACATGGTCCTCGGTGAAGGCCGGCGCATCGGGCGCCAGCGAGCCGTAGACCTCGTCGGTGGACACATGCAGGAAGCGGAACGCGGCCCGCTCGGCCTCGGGCAGGCCGCCCCAATAGCCCCGCACAGCCTCCAACAGGCGGAAGGTGCCGACCACGTTGGTGGCGATGAAGTCCTCGGCGCCATGAATGGAGCGGTCCACATGGCTCTCGGCGGCAAAGTTGACCACGGCGCGCGGCCGGTGCCCGGCCAGCAAGCGGTCCACCAGCGCGGCGTCGCCGATGTCGCCCTGCACGAACACGTGGCGCGCATCGCCCTTCAGCGGCGCCAGGTTGGCCAGGTTGCCGGCGTAGGTGAGCTTGTCGAGGTTGACCACGGGCTCTGCGCCTTCGGCCAGCCAGTCGAGCACGAAGTTGCTGCCGATGAAGCCGGCGCCGCCGGTGACGAGGATCATGGGTTGGGCCTGAGAGATAAAAAACGAACGAAAGAACGAAAAGGCAGCCGGCGGATCGGATGCGGCCCAGGCCCGCTATGACCAAGATGCCGCATCCCCGACAACAAAACCCGGATTATTTCATTCGTCGGGTTGCGGCCATGGTCGGGAGGCCGGGATACCCGATTGTGAGTCCCCGCGCTTGGAGCCACGCCTCCGAGCGGCGACAATGATGCCTTCTCCTTCCCGCTGTGCCCTGAACCCCTGCCCATGGCCACCCGATCACGCAATACCCCCGAGGCATCCACCGCCGCACCCACCGCTTCGCAGCCGCCAGCGACCGGGCCCGGTGCCGAGCAGTCCCAGAATATCTGGCTGGCTGGTCTGGGCGCGATGGCGCGCGCGCAGGCCGAAGGCAGCAAGGCCTTCGACGCGCTGGTGAAACAGGGCCTGGACTGGCAGAGCCAGGCGCGCGAACAGATCGCCGAAGTCACCCAGCGCGCCGAAGCCCTGGCCGCCAGCGCAGCGCCGGCTGCCGCGGGGCGCTGGAACGCGCTGGAAGGCATCTTCGAGCAGCGGGTGGCGCGCGCGCTCGCCAGCCTGGGCATGCCCGACACTGACGCCGTCGCGCGCCTGGAAGCGCGCGTCGCCGCGCTGGAGCAGGCGCTGGCCGCCAAGACCGGCGCCGACGAACCTGCGCCAGCCAAGGCCCGTCCGCGCGCCGCCGCCAAACGCGGCTGAGTCACCACAGCCCGGCGCTGGCGACAGCCGCGCTCGCTGGCGGTCGCCCGCACGTCGACATGTCGAACGCCTCCCTGCCCATGCCAGAAAGCCTGCCGGCACAGCGTGCCCGGCCGGGTGCGCTCGCGCTGGCGGTGGTGCTGGCCGTCGCGCTGCACGCGGCGCTGCTGCTGGGCTGGTACGGCCTGACCCAGCAGCTTCGCGCCGGATCGGCCCTCGGCTCGATGAGCACCCGTTTGATCGCCGCCGCGCCGCAGCCCGCGCCGGCCGCGCCCGAAACCCAGGCGCAACCCCAGACCCCGGCACCACCCTCACCGCCGAAGCCTGCCCCGCGGCCCACGCCCAAACCCAAGCCCAGGCCGGCCAAACCCGCGCCGTCGCAGGCCAATCCCACCCCGCCCAGCGCACCGCCCCAGACCGCGCGTGGCGTCGAAGGCGGCTCTACCAGCCCCTTCGCCTCGCTGCTGGACGCAGCCCCGATCGCCGACTTCGGCGGCGGCCGCGCCAGCACCCCGGACCAGCCGCTCCTGGACGACACCGCCGCAACAGAGGCGCGCGCCTTCGGCCTCAAGGGCGACGCGCCGCCGGCCACGGTGCCGCGCGGCGCCACCCTGGGCTACCGCGCCACCGGCACCCTGGCGGGCAAGCCGGTGGCGGCGGGCTCCACGCTCAGCTGGCGCCGCAACGACACGCAGTACGAAGCCGACTGGGATTCCCCCGCGCCCGCGCTGGCGCCGGCGCGACTGGGCTCCGCCGGCCTGCTGGCGAGCCAGGGACTGGTGCCGTTGCAAGCCGGTCCGCGCGCCGGCGGGGCGAGTCCGGCCCGCTTCGACTACGCGGCGCGCACCGTGCAGTTCGCGCCGCCGGCGCCGGCAGCGACCCTGCAGGCCGGCACGCAGGATGCCCTGAGCGCCCTGGTGCAACTGGGTTCCTGGGTGGCCGGCGACCCCAAGGCCTTCCAGCCGGGCAAGACCTTCGAAATGCCCTTGGCCAGCGCGGGCGCGGTGCGTCCGTGGCGCTGGTTCGTCGAGGCCGAAGAACCCGCCGGCACGCTGCGCGGCACGCCGGTGCAGGCGCTCAAGCTGACCCACGTGCCCCTGGGCGAGGACAGCGGCAACGCGCCCAAGATCGAACTCTGGCTGGCCGCCGCGCTGGACTACCTGCCGGCGCGCATGCGCCTCACCTGGCCCAATGGTGACGTGCTCGACCAGGTGGTGGATACTGCCAACCTCAACCGCACGGCCCCCCCGCCCCCGAACGGCAAGCCATGACCCGCAAGGCTCCCCGCCGCACCGCCGAACGCATCGCCGAAACCACGCTGGCGCTGTTCAACCGCTTCGGGGAGCCCAACGTCTCGACCACGCAGATCTCGGCCGAGCTGAACATCAGCCCGGGCAACCTGTACTACCACTACCCGTCCAAGGACGAACTGGTCAACGCGCTGTTCGACCGCTACGAGAACGCGCTGTCCGTGCTGCTGCCCGCCTCCGGCGACGTGCGCGACGTGGAAGACGCCTGGTTCTTCCTGCACACGCTGCTGGAACTGATCTGGCAGTACCGATTCCTGTACCGCGACCTGAACCACCTGCTGTCGCGCAACCGCAGGCTGGAAACGCACTTCCCCGCCATCCTGCGGCGCAAGAAGCAGGCGCTGGGCATGCTGGTCGACCACCTCACGGCCGGCAGTGGCGTGGCGCCCGCGGACGAGCGCGCACGCGATGCGCTGGCCGCCAACCTGGTGGTGCTGCTGACCTGGTGGCTGAGCTACGAGTACGTGCTCAACCCGCGCCAGGCGCTGGAGCCTCAGAACGCCGAAGGCGCGCTGCTGCGCGGTGCCTGGCACGGGCTGGGACTGCTGGTCCCCTACCTGGACCCGGGGCCGCGCGCCCACCTGCAGGCCTTGCTGGCGGCCTATGATGTAACCACGACTTAGGCATTGCATCGCTTGACCACCGACTGGCTCCCATTTCCCTACGCACCGGCGCCCTCGTTCGACGCCGACGCGCTGCGCGCCGCCTGGGCCGGGCTGCACACGCTGGATGCCGAGCCCTGGCCCGCCAACGCAGGCGTGCTCGATGCCTGGGTACGCTTCCACAACGGCGACTTCGCCGGTGCGGCCGCCGGGGGTGAAGCCGCCGGCCCCGAGGGCTGGGCCGTGGCCAACCGCGCCACCGCCGCCTACGCCACGCTGATCGAGCCGCACGAGAAAGTCCGGCTCGATCTGTACCGCCGCATCCACGAACGCGCGCAGCGGCACGCCGCGCTCATGCCCGAATCGGCCAACGCCTGGTTCTGGACCGGTTACGCGCTCAGCCGCTACAGCCAGGGCATCACCGTGGCGCGCGCGCTGGCGCAGGGCCTGGGCCAGCAGGTGCAGCAGGCGCTGGAAAAGACCGTGGCCCTGGAGCCCGGCCACGCCTTCGGCCACCTGGCACTGGGCGGGTTCCACGCCGAGATCATCGACAAGGTCGGCACGCTGGTGGGCGCCATCACCTACAGCGCCCGGCCCGACCTGGCCCTGAACCACCTCAACGAAGCCGCCCAGCTGGCGCCCGGCGCGCCGGTGGTGCTGGTGGAAACCGCCCACGCGCTGCTGATGCTGGAAGGCCCCACGCGGGTGGAAGAAGCCGAGCGCCTCTACCAGCAGGCCGCCGCCCTGACCCCGCGCGACGCCAGCGAGCGCCTGTGGATCGAGCTGGCCCGCGCCGGCCTGACCCTCTAGCTCCGCCCGCGCCCCATTACCAACCTCCGGGAATAGCCCATGTCCGACCTGAAATCCCGCTTCGAAGAAGCCGTCGCCAACTCCAAGACCCTGAGCGAGCGGCCCGACAACCCCACGCTGCTGAAGATCTATGCGCTCTACAAGCAGGCCACCGAAGGCGACAACGAGGGCGACAAGCCCGGCTTCACCGACATCGTGGCGCGCGCCAAGTGGGACGCCTGGAACAAGCTGGAAGGCAGCTCGGCGGACGAGGCGATGCAGCAGTACATCGACCTGATCGAATCGCTGCGCGGCTGAGTCTCACGCGCCCGCCGCGCTGCCGGCGGCGGTCACGGCATCGCTTCGATGCGGTTGCGGCCGTTCTGCTTGGCTGCGTACAGCAGCTGGTCCACGCTGTGCATGAAATCCATGGCGTCCGTCTGCGCCAACGGCGTGGCGGTGCCCACGCCCATGCTCACCGTCAGCGAGGGCGAGATGGGCGATTTTTCATGCGGGATGCCCATGTTGCCGATCATTCGCTGGCAACACTCGGCGATCTCGCGCGCGGTGGCGGCACCGGTTTCGGGCAGCAGCAGCACGAACTCCTCGCCACCGAAGCGCGCCACCAGGTCGCCGGGGCGCCCGGTGGCGAGCATCAGCGTCTGGGCCACCTGCGTCAGGCGCTCGTCGGCGCGGATGTGGCCGTAGAAATCGTTGTACTGCTTGAAGTAGTCGATGTCCAGCAGGATCACCGACAGCGGCTGCCCGCTGCGCGCCGCGTTCTTCCATTCCTGGTCGAGCCGGGCGTCGAACATGCGGCGGTTGGCGGCGCCGGTGAGCCCGTCCTTGAAGGAAAGCGCCTCCAGTTCCTTCTGCAGGCTCAGCAGCCTCGCCTCGGTCTTCTTGCGCTCGCTGATGTCGAACATGAAGCCGACCAGCGCCTCCACCTCGCCCTTGTCGTCGCGCACCACGTGCACCACGTCGCGAATCCAGACGTAGCCGTTGTCCCTGGTGAGCGCGCGGTAGTCGGCCTCGTGGTCCACGCCCGCCTTCGATTGCGAGATGCAGAAGTTCACCACGTGCTCGCGGTCGTCGGCGTGGATGCGCGTCGCCCAGTCGTCGGCGGAGATCCAGCTGTCCCGCTCCCAGCCCAGCAGTGGTTCGATCTGCGGGCCGATGTAGGCGAACTTCATGGTGGCCCAGTCGATCTTCCACGGGATCGCCAGGGTGGATTCCAGCAGCGTCCGGTACACCGCGCTGTTGGAATCGAGCAAATCGTCAACGCCGCTCATTCGTATCCTTTTGTGTTACGTGTAACGATTCTCCTTCAGATTGCTGGCTGGCGGCAAGCAGCGCGCCCAGGCGCGCGTCGCGCTCGGGCCTGGGCTGGCCGGCCAGCGCCTTCACCGTGGCGTAGAAGCGGGGCCAGTTCCCGCCTTCCTGGCGGAACAGATCTTCGAAGGCCGGCACCCACTCGTCGTAGGCAGCCTGGATGCCGAAGCTGGCATTGTTGGCCTGTGCGACCCAGCGGTCGTAGCCGTTGAAGGGCGTGCCCTCGGCCGCCCAGCGCGCCTTGAGCTGGTCGTAACGCTCCCGGAAGCGCTGCATCACTTCTGATTTTGTAGCTGTCTGCGCCCGTCCATAAAGGGCTGTAGCCTGATTTCCTTCATAAACCGCCTCCAGCTCGCGGCGCGTCTGCAGGGTGAGCTGGCGGAACGCGCGACGGCGGGCGTCGAAGGCGGCGTAGTCGGCACGTGCCCTGGCGTCGGCCTTCTCGGCCAGCCAGCGCGCCACGCCCAGGCGTTCGACGGCGGTGGCGAAGGATTCGTTGAACTGGGTGTCGTCCTTCACGTAGACGATCTGGTGCGCCAGTTCGTGGAAAACCATGCGCGCCAGTTCGCCCTCCGGGTAGCGGATGAAGGTGGACAGCAGCGGATCGCCCCCGGCCCAGTTCATCCAGCCCAGCGTGGAATAGGCGGGCACGCCGTAGACGTAGGTCTCCAGCCCGTCCTCGCTGCGCAGGCCGGCGGCGAAGCGGTCGGCCGCCTGCTCGTCGTAGTAGCCGCGGTAGCCGGCGCAGCCGATCACCGGGTAGCACCAGGTCTTGAGCTTGAGCGAATCGGCCGGCGCCGCCGTCACGCTCCACACCGCCGCGCGGCGGTGCAGGTCGGCGTAGCGGTGGTAGCTGGCGTTGTCGGGCTCGTGCAGCTCGCTCACCGCGAAGTCACGGATGCGCCGCGCCAGCGCCAGCCGCTCGCGCAGCGGCGCCGGCGTGGCCGGGTCGGCCAGCCAGTCGTCGACCGGCCGCGCCGCAGCCATCAGGTTCAGGTGGCCGATGGCGGACTGCCAGTAGTACGCGGCGGTGGAACAGCCCGTGAGCCCGCCGGCCATCAGCCCCGAGCCCAGCACCAGCACGCCCAGGCGCGCCACCACCCTCGCGCGCGGCCGGGCCGCGAACCATCCCCCGCTCACGCCGCCGCCACCTCCACCACGCAGTCGTAGAACACCGGCCCGCGGCCCATGTCGGTCAGCTTCTGGCTGGTGAGTTCGTTGACGTTGGTGCCGGCCAGTCCGAACTTGCGCCACCAGATGCCCAGGCCGTTGACGACGCCGGGGCGGGCGCGGGTGCAGACCTCGGCCTTCACGCGGTAGCTGCCGCGGTCGTTGAACACGCGCACCACGTCGCCGCTGGCGATGCCGCGAGCCGCGGCGTCCTGCGGGTGGATTTCCAGCAGCGGCTCGCCCTCCATGTCGCGCAGGCTCTGCACATTGACGAAGCTGCTGTTGAGGAAGTTGCGCGCCGGCGGCGAGATCATGGCCAGCGGGTAGCGGCCGCCCGGCACTGGCAGCTCGTAATTGGGCACGTGGTCGGGCAGGCCGTCCTGGCCTTGGGCGGCCAGGGCGGCGCTGTGGAACTCGCAGCGGCCGCTGGGCGTTGGAAAGCCGCCTTCGGCGAAAGGCGCGTCCGGCACCGGCAGGCTGGCGAAACCGTGGGCCAGCAGCTCGTCCCACTTCACGGCGTCGCCGTAGGCCTGGCGGCAGAGCGCTTCGTCGCTGTCGGCGAAACAAGGTTCGTCGAAGCCCATGCGCGCCGCCAGCTCGCGGAAGACGGCGGCGTTGGAGCGCGCCTGGCCCGGCGGCTCGATGGCCGGGCGGTTGAGCAGCACGTCGGTGTGGCCGTAGGCGGCGTGGATGTCCCAGTGCTCGAGCTGGGTGGTGGCGGGCAGCACGTAGTCGGCGTGGTCGGCGGTGTCGGTCATGAAGTGCTCCAGCACCACGGTGAACAGATCCTCGCGCGCGAAGCCCTGCACCACCTTGCCGGACTCCGGCGCCACCGCCACCGGGTTGCTGTTGTAGACCACCAGCGCCTCCAGCCTGGGGCCGAAGTCACCGCCGCCCGGGTGCAGCAGCGCGTCGCCAATCTGCACCATGTTGATGGTGCGCGGCGCGCGGCCGGCCAGCAGGTCCGGCCGCTGCAGCGTGGCGCGGTCCACCGGGAAATGCCCGCCGCTGGAAAGCAGCACGCCACCGGCACGGTGCCGCCAGGCGCCGGTGAGCGCCGGCAGGCAGGCGATGGCGCGCACCGCGTTGCCGCCGCCGTGCACGCGCTGCATGCCGTAGTTCAGGCGAATGGCGGCCGGCCGCGTGGTGCCGTACGCCCGCGCCAGATCGCGGATCTGCTGCGCCGGCACGCCGCAGACGGCCGCGGCGCGCTCCGGATTCCATAGCTGGGCGCGCTCTTTCAGCGCCGGCCAGCCCAGCGTATGGCGCTCGATGTAATCGTGGTCCAGCCAGTCGTGGGCGATCAGCTCGTGCATCAGGGCCAGCGCCAGCGCGGCGTCGGTGCCGGGCAGCAGCTGGATGTGCTCGTCGCACTTGTCGGCGGTGTCGGTGCGGCGCGGGTCGATGCACACCAGCCGCGCACCCTCGCGCCGGGCCTGCTGGGCCAGCCGCCAGAAATGCAGGTTGCTGGCAATCGAATTGCTGCCCCAGATCAGGATCAGCCGGGCCTCGGCGAAGAACTCCACCTTCATGCCCAGCTTGCCGCCCAGCGTATAGGCCAGTGCGGTGCCGCCGGCGGTGGAGCAGATGGTGCGGTCCAGCAGGCTGGCGCCGAGGCGGTGGAAGAAGCGCCGGTCCATCGATTCGCCCTGCACCAGGCCCATGGTGCCGGCGTAGCTGTAGGGCAGGATGGCCTGGGCATCGCGCCCGGCGATGGCCGCCAGGCGGGCGGCGATGTCGGCTAGCGCCTCGTCCCAGCCCACGGGCTCGAAGCGGCCGCTGCCCTTGGGGCCGGTGCGCCTCAGCGGGGTGAGCACACGCTGCGGGTGATAGGTACGTTCGGTGTAACGCGACACCTTGGCGCACAGCACGCCGTCGGTGGGGCCGTGGGCGGGGTTGCCGCGCACACGCACCGCCCGGCCGTCTTCCACGGTGGTCACGAAACTGCAGGTGTCGGGACAATCGTGTGGGCAAGCGCCAACTATTTGTCGGTTTGAGGCTTTTTCAGGGGCTTGGACAGAAGCATCCATCGTTGTCAGGAATATTCAAAAAGCATTAAAGTAGCCGCACGATGAAGGGGCAGGCTTTCGGGGCTGCCCCTTTTGGTGATTCAGCCCCATTCGTCGCATTGCACCATGAGCACTTTGTTCACGCCAACCCGCCGTCAGTTCAACCGCATGGCCCTTGGGGCCGGCGCCCTGGTCGCCGCACCCGTGCTGCGCGCCCAGGACAACAGGATCGTGCTGGGCCAGTCGGCCGCCTTCACCGGGCCTGCCGCGGCCCTGGGCACCGAGTTCCTCGTGGGTGCCAAGGTCTATTTTGACCAGCTCAACGCCAAGGGCGGCGTCAACGGCCGGCAGGTGGCCATCCACAACCTGGACGACGGCTACGAGCCCGACCGCTGCGCCGCCAACACCGAGAAGCTGATCAAGGAAGACGTGTTCAGCCTGTTCGGCTACATCGGCACGCCCACCAGCGTGGTGGCCCTGCCGATGGCGGTGCAGGCCAAGATGCCCTTCGTCGCGCCCTTTACCGGCGCCATGGGCCTGCGCGAGCCGCTCAAGCGCGAGGCCTTCCACCTGCGCGCCTCGTACGACGACGAAACCGCGCTGATCGTCAACCAGCTGTTCAACCTGGGCCTCACCAAGGTGGCGGTGTTTTACCAGGACGATGCCTACGGCAAGGCCGGCCTCTCAGGCGTGACCAAGGCCCTGACGGCCAAGGGCGCCAAAACGGTGGCCGAAGCCACGGTGAAGCGCAACTCGGTGGACGTGGCCGAAGCCGTGGGCAAGCTGGCCAAGTCGGGCGCCAACGCCATCGTGCAGATCAGCGCCTACAAGTCGTGCGCGGCCTTCATCCGCGAAGCCCGCAAGGCCGGCTTCGGCGGCCAGTTCTTCAACGTGTCCTTCGTCGGCACGCAGGCGCTGGCCGACGAGCTGGGCAAGGACGGCGCCGGCGTGGTGGTGTCGCAGGTCATGCCTTCACCCTACAACGCCTCCCGCCCCATCACGCGCGAATTCACCGCCGCGGCCAAGAAGGTCAACGCCCACATCAACTACTCCAGCATGGAAGGCTACCTGGCCGCCAAGATGATCGCCGAAGGCATGCGCCGCGCCAGCGGCAAACTCACCCGCGACGGCCTGATCGCCGGGCTGGAAAGCATCGACGAAGACTTCGGTGGCTACCGCGTGAGCTTCGGCCCGAACGACCACGTGGCCTCCAACTTCGTCGAGCTGTCCATGCTGTCTGGCGACGGCCGGGTAAGAACGTAACACCCCCCTGAGTCGCTGACGCGCCTTCCCCCCTCTCGTTCCGGAGGGGGGACAACGCCACTGGCCGGTACAAGCCCGGCCACGGCGTTCGCTGGCATGGCCTGCTCCGCGGCCTTCTGGGGATGCCAGTTCTTGCCTCGCGGCCTGTATTCGCTTCGGGGCCGAGCGCAGCGATGGCCCGTGTTCTCCCCACTCCCCTCTGGCCGTGCCGAGAAGCGCAGGGCGTGGGGCGGGCGCGGACACCGAAGGATGGCCGCGCTTCGTGCTCTGACTCGCTGCGGCTGTCCGAGCGGAGCGCTGCAAGCGCGCAGCGAGTTCCGCAGCGCCGCCCCTCGCCCGAGCATCGCAGGTTGCCCGCAGCGAAGCGAAGGGACACGGCAAGTGGGGTCGCCTTTCTTTTGCCTACTTTTCTTTGGCGAAGCAAAGAAAAGTAGGTGCGCCGCCGGGCGCATATCCCGGCCTCCAGCGCAACCAGAAACACTACGCTTTCAATAGCTGCCTGCGCCCGCCACGCCAGGGCAAAGCGCCGATTTCATTGAGAAAATGGCAGCCGATGCGCCAGCACGCGCCAAAGCTTCGACAGGCCTGTCCTGAGCCTGCCGAAGGGCTCAGCCCGAACGGCAGGCAACGCCCGGGCCTACTCGAAAAATATTAGCGAAACCAGCCTATAGCCCAATCACAGCAGGCGCAGACAGCTATTAATTAAGCAGCAAACATCTTCAGCTCATAGACCTGCACTTCCAGCGCCGGCCGCCCAACGGCAACTGCCGCCCCCGCTCATCGGCCACCGCCATCGCAGCGGAATCGATAGCACCTCGTGACCGAAAGACAAGCCCTGCCGCCGTCTGCAGCCCGGCGCATGCAATCCAGCCCGGCCAGCGCTAGACTGTGCCCATGAACCTGATCGAACCCATCCTGGCGCAGGCCGCGGCCATCACCCAACTGCGGCGCGACATCCACGCGCATCCCGAACTCTGCTTCGAGGAAAAGCGCACCGCCGACCTGGTGGCGGAAAAGCTGACGGAATGGGGCATCCCCGTGCACCGCGGCATGGGCACCACCGGCGTGGTGGGCATCGTGCACGGGCGCGACGGCGGCAAGAGCGGCCGCGCCATCGGCCTGCGAGCCGACATGGACGCGCTGCCGATGACCGAGTTCAACACCTTCCAGCACGCCAGCCAGCACCACGGCAAGATGCACGCCTGCGGGCACGACGGCCACACCGCCATGCTGATGGCCGCGGCGCTGCACTTTTCCAAGAACCGCAACTTCGACGGCACCGTCTACCTGATCTTCCAGCCGGCCGAAGAAGGCGGCGGCGGCGCGCGCGAGATGATCAAGGACGGCCTGTTCGAGCAGTTCCCCATGGAAGCCGTGTTCGGCATGCACAACTGGCCCGGCCCGCAGGTGGGCACCTTCGCCGTCAGCCCCGGCCCGGTGATGGCCTCCAGCAACGAGTTCAGGATAACCATCAGCGGCAAGGGCGGCCACGCGGCGCTGCCGCACATGGGGTGCGACCCGGTGCCGATCGCCTGCCAGATCGTGCAGGCCTTCCAGACCATCCTCACGCGCAACAAGAAGCCGGTGGACGCGGGCGTGATCTCCGTCACCATGATCCATGCCGGCGAAGCCACCAACGTGATCCCCGATTCGTGCGAGATCCAGGGCACGGTGCGCACCTTCACCTTCGAGGTGCTCGACCTGATCGAGCAGCGCATGAAGGAAATCGCGGAAGGCGTGAGCGCCGCCATGGGCGCGCGCTGCGAGTTCCACTTCCACCGCAACTACCCGCCCACCATCAACAGCGCCTACGAAGCCGCGTTCTGCCGCAAGGTGATGGGCGAGATCGTGGGCCCGGACAACGCGACCGAGCAGGAGCCCACCATGGGCGCCGAGGACTTCGCCTACATGCTGCAGGCCAAGCCGGGCGCCTACTGCTTCATCGCCAACGGCACGGGCACGCACCGCGGCACCTACGCGGGTGGCGGCCACGATGCCGGCCCCTGCACGCTGCACAACCCGCACTACGACTTCAACGACGAGCTGATCCCCCTGGGCGCCACCTACTGGGTGCGCCTGGCCGAGGCCTGGATGGCGCACCAACCGCCGGCCCGGTAATTCGCCCATGCGCCGGCGGCCAGCCCAGGCCGCCCGGCTGCCCGGCTGCCCGGCTGCCCGAAGCGTGTCCACCTCCGCGCGCCTGCGGCACCCCATCTTTTGTTGAAGCGCTTCGCCGCCACCTGCGGCGACAATGGCGCTTCCCTTCAGAAGTCGCATCACCATGATCCCCGTTCCCGACGCCTTCTCCCCCAGCTACGAGCGCGCCCGCATCAAGTTCCTGGAAGCGGCCGCCGCAGCCGGCTGCGCCATCGAATCGCTGAACCACCCGCTCAAGGGCCGCGACGGCGAGACGCTGGCCATGGACGTGGCGCTGGGCGGCGACGCCAAAAGTGAGCGCATGCTCATCGTCAGCAGCGCCTGCCACGGCGTGGAAGGCTTCTGCGGCTCGGGCGTGCAGGTGTTCGCGCTGCACGACGCCGACTGGCGCCAGAAGGCGCGCGACGCTGGCGTGGCGGTGCTTTACATCCACGCCCTCAACCCCTACGGCTTCTCCCACATCCGGCGCGTGACGCAGGAAAACGTGGACCTGAACCGCAACTTCCAGGATTTCTCCAGGCCGCTGCCGGTCAACGAAGGTTACCGCCGCGTGCAGCCGCTGCTGCTGCCGGACAGCTGGCCGCCCGACGCCGACAACCAGCAGGCCATCCAGGAATTCGTCGCCAGGGAAGGCCTGCCCGCCTGGCAGGCCGCCATCTCGGCCGGGCAGTACGAGTTCCCCGATGGCCTGTTCTTCGGCGGCCAGGCGCCCACCTGGAGCAACCAGACGGTGCGCAAGGTGCTGGGCAAGTACGTGGGCCACACCCGCTTCGTGGCCTGGATCGACCTGCACACCGGCCTCGGCCCGCAGGGCGTGGGCGAGCGCATCTACGCCGGCGCCAACCACCGCGAAACCGAGGCGCGCGCGCGCCGCTGGTGGGGCGACAAGGTGACCTCGATCTACGACGGCACCTCCACCAGCGCCCTGCTCACCGGCCTGATGTGGGAATCCATCCACGACGCTGCGCCGAAGGCCGAATACACCGGCATCGCCATGGAATACGGCACCGAGTCCATCACCGAAGTGCTCGACGCCCTGCGCGGCGACCACTGGCTGGCCCAGCACCCGGAAGCGCCCGCCGAACTGGCCGCATCGATCAAGGCCCGCATGAAGCGCGCCTTCTACACCGACACCGACCTCTGGAAAGGCCAGATCGTCAGCCAGGCCCGCCAGGCCATGTTCCAGGCCGTGGATGGCCTGGGGAGTTGTTGACCACCCCCAGGCTCCACAGCCTTCGGCTTGTTCCGCCACCCCCCTCAAGGGGGCACCGCCAGTGGCCGGGGGGACCCCGGCC
>ERZ795053.687-NODE-687-length-43003-cov-7.104149_pt1 | contig 43003 bp, 43 predicted proteins | sample MGYA00375137_ERZ795053 | MGnify/ENA primary metagenome ERZ795053 (study PRJEB30182, sample SAMN05720284) | activated sludge metagenome | isolation source: Anaerobic digester | place: Hong Kong | collected 2014-12-17 ... | reverse complement strand
TCCTCGAGCAGCGCCGGCGGGCCGTCGGTGGTGCGACCGATTGCTGTCCAGCAAGGCATGTCGCGGTGCGGCTCGAGGAGACGGGCGACATGCGCCACACCATCGCCATCGCGGCCGACCAGCACCAGCGCGCCGGCCCGCGTCGCCTTGGCGACGAGCGCCTGGAAGGCCGGTCCCTCGGCCGCGCGCCAGCGATCGAGGCTGCCGCCTTCGCCGAGCTGGAGCCGGCCCTCCGGATCGAGGGCGACGCCGATCGCGCCCGCCGGCAGGCCGACCAGGCCCGCAGGCTTGCCGCCCGTGCCGATTGCCATGCTGGTCTTGAAGAACGCCTTCCAGGGCGGGGTGATGCGCTCGCCCAGCGTGTCGACCACCTCGGTGACGAACCGACCGTGCACCGAGAAATGCAGCCGGCCTTCGACGCTGCTGAAATCGAAGCGGCCCTCCTGACGCCCCGGCTTGGCCCCGGTGGCGAAGACGTGCAGTGCGTCGGTCATGTCGGCATAGTCGCGGGATTCGGTGAAGGTCCTATCGGGCATGGTGGCCGGCGGACGCATGCCGACGATGCCGAGCCCATACCAGGGAGCACCCCAGAAGGTCGCATCGTCGTCGACGCCGAAGACGTAGACGCCGATGAAATCGGGTGCGCGGCCGATGCTCTGGCCGCCGGCGCCGAACGGCCGATTGTAGTCGTCGCCCGAGCTCACCCCCTGCTTCGGCGAGATGCGAGGCTCGACCAGACGCTCGCGCGGGTCGGAGGCGTTGTAGAGGCCGAGGCTGAACGTCAGCTCGCCCTCGCCCGACGTGTCGCTGTCGTCCATGACGTGAATGCGGTCGACGGTGACGATGGTGTTGCGGCGTGGCGTGAAGAACTCGCCCCGCGAGCGGACGAAGCCCTTGGCATCCGGAAAATCGGGGGTCTTTCGCGGCACCGAGATGCGGTACCAGAAGCGCTGCTCCTGGCCGAGCTCGGTGATCAGCACGTTGTGGCTCACCTTGGGGCTGCCGAAGAGCTCGTAGCCGACCCGGAGCAGGTTCTCCTTCTCCATATCGAGGTCGAGCTCGCCCGTCACCATGCGGTAGACCTCGACCCGAGCGTAGCAAGGCCAGAAGGTCTGGAAGCCAAAGCGCACCCTGGTCGGGGCGCGAGCCAACTGGACGTTGAAAATGCCCTGGTAGAGCGGCGCATCCCACAAGACCTGGCCGAGCTCGCTGCGAATCGCGGCCAGGGCAGACTGCTCGATCGGCATCGCCCGTTCCCCCGCCCGGTGCCTCGAAGGGGCACCTTCGATCGCCAATTTACACGCGCCGAACGGCGGCCGCGACAGGAATTCAGAGCATGGCCAGGGCAGGCGCCTCAGGCGGCGCGTTTGGCGAGGAATCCCGCGATCCGGTCCATGGCCTTCTCGATCTCCTCGATCGACGCGGCATAGGAGAAGCGCACGTAGCCCTCGCCATACACGCCGAAGCTGGTGCCGCTGATGATCGCGACCCCGGCATCGTTGAGCAGCCCGTCCTGCATCGCCCGCGAGCCGAGGCCCGTGCCCTCGATATTGGGGAAGGCGTAGAAGGCGCCGCCGGGCACGGCGCAGCGAAAGCCGGGGAGCGCGTTGAGCCGCTCGACGATCACCGCCCGCCGCCGGTCGAAGGCCTCGACCATGCTGCCAACGGCTTCCTGCGGCCCGTCGAGGGCGGCGATGCCGGCATATTGGGTGGGGGCGTTGACGCAGGAATTGACGTTGATGGCGAGCCTCGTCGCGTGCTCGGCCAGCTTGCCCGGCCACACCCCCCAGCCCAGCCGCCAGCCGGTCATCGCATAGGTCTTCGACCAGCCATCGAGAAGGATCAACCGGTCGGCGATCTCCGGATACGTCGTGAGCGAGGCGTGCGGCACGCCGTCGTAGCACATGCGCGAATAGATCTCGTCCGACATCACCGCCACCTCGGGGAAGTCGGCGAGGCCGTGGACGAACTTGTCGAGCTCGGCCTTCGGCACGACACCGCCGGTCGGGTTGGCCGGGCTGTTGACGATGATCAGCCGCGTGCGGTCCGTGATCTGGCCCAGCACCTCCTCGGCCGAGAAGGCGAAGCCCTTGCTTTCGTGCAGCGCCATCGGCACCGCCTCGGCCCCGGTGAACTCGATCATCGAGCGGTAGATGGGAAAGCCGGGGTCCGGGTACATGATCTCGGCCCCGGGCTCGCCGAACATCAGCATGGCGAAGGCCATGGTGACCTTGCCGCCCGGCACGATCACGACGGAGGCGGGATCGACCTCGACCCCGCGCCGCTTGGCCATGTCGCGGACGACGGCCTCGCGCAGCGGCAGGATGCCGTTGGCCGGCGTGTAGCCGTGGTGGCCGTCCCGAAGCGCCTTGACCCCCGCCTCGACGATATGCGGCGGCGTCGGGAAGTCCGGCTGGCCGATGCCGAGATTGATGATGTCGCGCCCCTGCGCCTTCAGCGCTGTCGCCCGCGCCAGGACCTCGAACGCGCTTTCCGTGCCCAGTCGCCCCATGGCCGCCGCGAGCCGCATTGCCGTCCCTCCCCGAATGGTCCGAAACCCGCCGGCGGACCCGGCCGCCATGCGCCGGCGGAATGTGGCAGGGGCGGGCACGGCCGGCAATCCCCGGCTCGAACCCTCACCCGGTCATGCCGCGCTGGAGCCCTGAGCGGGGTCGGCAAAAAAATGCCTGTGAGGAGCATGTCCTCACAGGCGGCAAGTCTCAGCCCTCAGCAGGAAAACTAAAAGCACGGCGCGCCGGGTGCGATCTGTGGCATTTCGCACATTTTGCTGCGTGACTCCGATTCCCACGCTTCAAGCGCTAGTGGGGCGGCTGCCCATCAACTGCAAGGCGCCCAACTTGCTGACCTCGAGTACCTCGTTCACCTTGCATCCGTCGTCGGACGTGGGCAAAAGCAACTGTTGGTAGATGAGGGGCCTGCCCCTGATCTTGAGCTCGACCAGTTGCAGGAGGGGCACCCCGGTGACCGCGGCCGCGTCCATATCGAGACGCAGGCTCTCCTCGAGGGTCATCGACGGGACATGCACCTGCGTGGCGCCGAGAAAGGGTGCGAGCCGGCCCGCGTAAGCGCCGGTGCCGAGCCAGAGCGCGTCGGGCACCAGCAGGCGGAAGATCGGCGTGTCGACCGAGCAGCGCGGGGGCAGGTGGGCGCCGTCCTTGCGCTCGGCCCAATAGCGATAGGCGACGATCAGGGCGGGGTCGGTGATGGTCAATGCCGGAATCGGCAAGGAGCGCTTGTGCACCCACTGCATTGGCGTTTCCCTCTACTTGAGGCGGTTGCGGGCACGCTGCAGGGGACTTCGTGTCCCCCGACGGACGCATCGGGCCGGTGACCCTCGTTATCGCATGGCAGGATGAAGCCGCGGTAAAGCGGGGACGGCGATCTCAACCGCCAAATATACCCCGGTGCCGCAACAGGTGATCGGCGAGCACGATGGCGAGCATCGCCTCGCCGACCGGCACGGCGCGGATGCCGACGCAAGGGTCGTGCCGGCCCTTGGTGACGATCTCGGTCTCGTCGCCGTCCGCCGTCACCGAGCGGCGCGGTGTGAGGATCGACGAGGTCGGCTTGACCGCGAAGCGGACGACGATGTCCTGCCCGGTGGAGATCCCGCCGAGAATGCCGCCGGCCTGGTTCGAGAGGAAGACCGGGCCGTCCGGCCCCTTGCGCATCTCGTCGGCATTCTCCTCGCCCGAAAGCGCCGCCGCCGCCATGCCGGCCCCGATCTCGACCCCCTTGACCGCGTTGATGCTCATCATCGCCCTGGCGAGATCGGCGTCCAGCTTGTCGTAGATCGGCTCGCCGAGGCCGGCCGGCACGCCCGAGGCGACGACCTCGACCACGGCGCCGATCGACGAGCCCGCCTTGCGGACCCGGCCGAGCAGCTTTTCCCAGCGCGCCACGGCTTCCTTGTCCGGGCACCAGAAGGGATTGGCCTCGATCGCCGCCGGGTCGAAGCGCTGCCGGTCGATCCGATCGGCGCCCATCTGCACCATGCAGCCACGGATGGCAATCTGCGGCCCCAGGATCTTGCGGGCGATCGCCCCGGCCGCGACCCGCATCGCCGTCTCGCGCGCCGAGCTCCGCCCGCCGCCCCGATAGTCGCGAATGCCGTACTTGGCGTCATAGGTGAAATCGGCGTGGCCGGGCCGGTAGCTCCGGGCGATGGCGCCGTAATCCTTCGAGCGCTGGTCCTCGTTCCTGATAAGGAGGCTGATCGGCGTGCCGGTGGTCAGGCCCTCGAACACGCCCGACAGGATCTCGACCCGATCCGGCTCCTGGCGCTGCGTCGTCCACCTCGACTGGCCGGGTCGGCGCCGGTCTAGCCAGTGCTGGATGTCCGCCTCGGCCAGCTCGAGCCGGGACGGCACGCCGTCGACCACGCAGCCGATCGCCGCCCCGTGGCTCTCGCCCCAGGTCGTGAACCGGAAGAGCGTGCCGAAGCTGCTGCCCGCCATCAGGCTCTCAGACGGTCGCGATGTCGGGGGCGTCCACCGCCTTCATGCCGACCACGTGGTAGCCGCTGTCGACATGCAGGACCTCGCCCGTCGTCCCGCTGGCGAGGTCCGAGAGGAGATAGACCCCGGCCCCGCCGACATCGCCGAGCGAGGTGTTGCGCTTCAAGGGCGCGTTGAGCTCGTTCCACTTCAGGATGTAGCGGAAATCGCCGATGCCCGAGGCGGCCAGCGTCTTCACCGGCCCCGCCGAGACGGCGTTGACCCTGATCCCCTGGCCGCCGAGGTCGGCCGCCAGATAGCGCACGCTCGCCTCGAGCGCCGCCTTGGCGACACCCATCACGTTGTAGTGCGGCACCACCTTCTCGGCCCCGTAATAGGTGAGCGTCAAAAGGCTGCCGCCCGGCTGCATCAGCGCCGCCGCACGGCGTGCTAGGTCGGTGAACGAGTAGCAGGAGATCAGCATGGTGCGCTGGAAGTTCTCGGCGCTCGTGTCGACGTAGCGGCCCTTCAGCTCCTCCTTGTCGGAGAAGGCGATGGCATGGACGGCGAAATCGAGCCCGCCCCAGCGCTGCTCGATGGTGGTGAAGAGGGCTTCCATGCTCGCCGGCTCGGTGACGTCGGCCGGCTCGACGAAGTGGCAGCCCAGCTCGGCGGCGAGGGGCGTCACCCGCTTCTTCAGGGCATCGCCCTGGTAGGTGACGGCGAGCTCGGCACCCTGACCCGCCACCGCCCGGGCAATGCCCCAGGCGAGCGAGCGCTCGTTGGCGATCCCCATGATCAGGCCGCGCTTGCCGGCCATGAGCGGTGCACCGGTGGTCATGGCCGAGCGCTCCTCGATACGGCGGTTGATGGAATGGCGCGAAACTTAGTGCCTTGCGGACGCCAACGGAAGGGGAAGAGCGAACCACCATGTCGCCCGGGCGTTGTAGGTGGTCGGGAAGACACCCGACGGACAACGAAAGGCAGCATGGATGATCTTCGATTCCTGGGCCGGCATCGGCCGCGTGCTGCTGGTCGGAACCCTCGCCTACGTGGCGCTCGTCGTCGTGCTGCGGATTTCCGGCAAGCGGACGCTCACCAAGCTCAACGCCTTCGATCTCGTCGTCACCGTGGCCCTCGGCTCCACCCTGGCGACGGTCCTGCTCTCGAAGACCGTGCCGCTGGCCGAAGGCATCGCAGCGCTGACGCTGCTCGTCGGCCTGCAGTTCCTCATCACCTGGCTCTCGGTGCGCTGGCCGTCGTTCCGGCGGCTGGTCAAGAGCGAGCCCACCCTCCTGATGCTGCGGGGATCGCCGCTCGACCGGGCGATGCGCGAGCAGCGGATCACGCTGGAGGAGGTGACGGCGGCCGTGCGCTCGCGGGGCTTCGCCGACATGGCCGAGGCCGGCGCCGTCGTGCTCGAGACGGACGGGACGATCAGCGTGCTGGGGCAGGTGCCCGAACCCTTGCCGGACCGCAGCACGCTAGAGCCGACGGCCCGACTCTAGCGGGACCGGTGCGCATGCCCGAGGAGCCGGCAGTGATGAAGCGCTCTTCAAATCAGCGTCGCATCGCCGGTGAAGGCGACCGTCAGCCAGCGCTCGGGTCGCGCGGGCCCGAGCTCTTCCGCGATCTCCCGGCGGATCCGGTCGAGCGTGGCGACGCTGTCGATCGGATAGTCGGCCGGCAGGACCAGATGGATCTCGATGAAGGTCGCCCGCCCGGCCCGGGCCACGTAGCTCGTGAACGTCGCGAGGCCATGCCGTTCCACCGCCCGCCGGGCGGCCGCCTCGACCGCCGCATCGAGCGAGCCGGGCGCCATCTGGAAGATGTCCTGCCAGGCCTGGTGCAGGACCGCGATGGGCATGAAGGCGAGGCCGAGGCTGACCAGCGCCAGGACGGCAGGGTCGGCGAGCGCCGCGGTCCACGCGAGCGCGGTCCCCTCCACCATCAGTGCATAGCCGAACGCCACGAGGAGCGCCGCCGAGACCGCCGTGGCCATCAGCCAGCTCTGCATGTCGAGCCCGATCAGCTCCGAGCGGATGGTGCGGTTGCGCCAGCGCTCGTAGAGCCAGGTGACGAGGCTCGCCACCGTGGAGAGCGCGGCATAGGCCATGGCCCAGCCGAAATCGAGATCGCGGCCACCGGCAAGGAGGTCGCTCACGCCGGTGACGAAGCCGTAGAAGCAGAACATCACCAAGAGGGCGCCGTTGAGCGCCAGGGCCAGAGGCTCGAAATGCCAGTAGCCGAACTGGAAGCGGCGGCTGCCCTCACGCGCCAGGAGCCGGGCGACCGCCAGCGACAGGAAGGTCATGGCCGCGTTGATCGAGGAGGCCACCCCGTCGAAGATGATGGCGAGCGAGCCGCTGAGGATGCCGAAGACGACGCCGACCGCCGCGATCGCCACGGTGAGCCAGAGGGAATGGCGGAGCACCGCCGCCTCGACGCGAGCCGCGCCGAGCGTCATGGTCGCCGGCTCCTCAAGCCGCCCGCCGCTCGCGCTGCAGGGCCCGCTCGCGCATGATCGCCGCGTTGAGCTGGGCGCCGAAGATGAAGATGCAGGCCATGACGTAGAAGAAGAAGAGCGTGAGGATCACGCCGCCGAGGCTGCCATAGATGATGCTGTAGCGGCCGATGCTCGAGAGATAGGTCGAGTAGAGCTTGGTCGCACCCAGCCAGAAGGTCACCGAGACGAGCGTGCCCGGCAGCACGTCGAGCAGTGTCAGCCGGCGGTTCGGCAGGAGGCGGTAGAGGCTGAAGGTGAGCAGCAGGAGGAGCGCCATGCCGATCCCGTAGCGCATGATCAGCCCCATGCGCTCCTCGAGGGCCTGATGCTCGGCGAGCCAGGCCAGGATGTTCTCGGCGATGGGCAGGCCGACCATCAGCACCATCGCCGCGAGGATCACGGTCGCCGAGGCCACGGTCAGCGCCATGCTGGCGAGCCGGTTCCACCAGAAGCTCGGGGGGTCGGCCACCTCGTGCGCCATGTTCAGCGCGTGGCGCAGGCTCTCGAGGCCGGAGGAGGCGAACCAGAGCGTCACCGGAATGGCGAGGGTGATGATCGTCCCGTGCGGCGCCGAGCGGATCTCCGCGATCGCCGGCTGCAGCACGCTGGCCACCTCGTTCGGCAGGAGCTCGAGGGTCAGCGTGATGAACTGGCCGGCCGCCTCGCCCTGGCCGGCCCAGCCGGCGATCGACAGCATGACGATCAGGAACGGGAAGAAGGCGAAGATCGCGGTGAAGGCGATGTAGCCGGCCAGCACGAAGCCCTGGTCGTGGACGAAATGCCCGAAGGCCGGCCGGAGGATGCGGCGCACCCAGCCGAGATCGGGCGGCCGGCGCCGCCGGGTGCGGACCGGCGAGGTCGGCTCCTCGAGGCCGGTCGTGGCGAAAGGCTGGATCGGCGTGAGCAGCACGCGATGGTTGCGCCCCCGGCGCACCCGCCGCCTCACCATGTCGCTGCCGCCCGCCATGCGCCTGACTGTCTCCCGTTTCCTGCAAGCCCGATGCTGCAACGGCAACGGGTGGCTCGGGCTGCGCGGCCCGTGGCTCCTATCTAGTCAGGTCGACGGCCCCTGACTATGGTTCGCGGCCAAACGCCTGCGCCGCCCGGGCCACCGGGCAGGCCGACGATGCCGGAGAGGACGCCGATGACCAGTGTCACCATCTACGACAAGAGCCGGCTGCCGAGCCGCCATGCCACCGTCGGGCCCGACCGGGCGCCACACCGCTCCTACTACTACGCCATGGGCCTCTCGGCCGCCGACATGGCCAGGCCCTTCGTCGGCGTGGTGACCACCTGGAACGAGGCGGCCCCCTGCAACATCGCCCTCGGCCGCCAGGCGCAGGTGGTCAAGCAGGGCGTCGCCCGGGCCGGCGGCACGCCGCGCGAGTTCACGACGATCACCGTCACCGACGGCATCGCCATGGGCCACCAGGGCATGAAGTCGTCGCTCGTCAGCCGCGAGGTGATCGCCGATTCGACCGAGCTCACCATGCGCGGCCACGCCTACGACGCCATGGTCGGCCTCGCCGGCTGCGACAAGTCGCTGCCCGGGCTGATGATGGCCATGGTCCGGCTCAACGTGCCGGCCGTCTTCATGTATGGCGGCTCGATCCTCCCCGGGCGGTTCCGCGGCCGCGACGTCACCATCCAGGACGTGTTCGAGGCGGTTGGCCAGCACGCCGTCGGCAAGATGAGCGATGCCGACCTCGAGGAACTGGAGCAGGTCGCCTGCCCCTCGGCCGGCTCCTGCGGCGGCCAGTTCACCGCCAACACCATGGCCTGCGTCTCCGAGGCCATCGGCCTCGCCCTGCCCGGCTCGGCCGGCACCCCGGCGCCGATGGAGGCGCGCGACCGCTGGGCCGAGGCCTCGGGCGAGGCGGTCATGCGCCTGCTCAAGGACAATATCCGGCCGCGCGACATCGTCACGCTGAAGAGCCTGGAGAACGCGGCCAGGGTCGTCGCCGCCTCCGGCGGGTCGACCAATGGTGCCCTGCATCTGCCGGCGATCGCCCACGAGGCCGGCATCGACTTCGACCTGCACGCCGTCGCCGCCATCTTCCGCGAAACGCCCTACATCGCCGACCTCAAGCCGGCCGGCAAATACGTCATGAAGGACCTGGCCGAGGCCGGCGGCGTGCCGCTGCTGATGAAGGCGCTGCTCGACGGCGGCTACCTGCACGGCGACTGCATCACCGTCACCGGCAGGACCATCGCCGAGAACCTCGCCGACGTGGCCTTCGACACGAAGCAGGTCGTGGTCCGCCCCACGAGCGACCCGATCACCACCTGGGGCGGCGTGGTCGGCCTCAAGGGCTCGCTCGCCAGCGAGGGGGCCATGGTCAAGGTGGCCGGCCTGCCGAGCCTCAAGTTCCGTGGCCCGGCCCGCGTCTTCGACTGCGAGGAGGACGCCATGGCCGCCGTCCAGGCCGGCAAGTACGTGGCCGGCGACGTCATCGTCATCCGCTACGAGGGGCCCAGGGGCGGCCCCGGCATGCGCGAGATGCTGGGCGTCACCTCGGCCATCTACGGCCAGGGCATGGGCGACAAGGTGGCGCTGATCACCGATGGCCGGTTCTCGGGCGCCACGCGCGGCTTCTGCATCGGCCATGTCGGCCCGGAGGCCGCGGTCGGCGGCCCGATCGGGCTGCTCGAGGACGGCGACACGATCGCCATCGACGCCGAGGCCGGCACGCTCGACCTGGAGCTCGACGAGGCGACCCTGGACGCGCGCCGCGCCAAATGGCAGCCGCGGCAGTCGATCTACGGCGCCGGCAGCTTGTGGAAGTACGCGCAGACCGTGGGCTCGGCCGAGAAAGGGGCGGTCACCCACCCCGGCGGCGCCGCCGAGCGGCACTGCTACGCCGATCTTTGAGGTGGGGCACGGGTCTCCGACAACGGAAGCGGGATGCAGGTGATGGAGTGGTTCGCCGAGACGCTGCACAGCGACTGGCAGCAACGGATGAAGGTCGAGAAGATCCTCTATCACGACCAGACCGAGCACCAGGACCTGATCGTGTTCGAGACCGGCCGATGGGGGACGGTCCTCGCCCTCGACGGCGTCGTCCAGACCACGACCGGCGACGAGTTCGCCTATCACGAGATGCTGGCCCACCCGGCGATCCTGGCGCATGGCCGGGTGCGCAGCGTCTGCATCGTCGGCGGCGGCGACGGCGGCACGGCGCGCGAGGTCATGAAGCACGCCACCGTCGAGCGGGTGCTCCAGGCCGAGCTCGATCCCGGGGTCATCGAGTTCTGCCGGAAGTTCCTGCCGACCCTCAGCGACGGGGCGTTCGACGACCCGAGGCTCGAGCTCGCCTTCGGCGACGCCGCCGCGTTCATGGCCAAAGACGGCGAGAGCTTCGACGTGATCCTGGTCGATTCGACCGACCCGATCGGCCCGGGTGCCGCCCTCTTCACCGAGAGCTTCTATCGCGACTGCCGCCGACGGCTGAACGAGGGCGGCATCCTCGTGACCCAGGCCGGCAACCCGGCCCTGGCCGGCAGGGAGCTCGCCGACGTCATGGCGCGCAAGCGGGCGGCCGGCTTCGCCGACGTCGACTTCCTGCTCACCGTGGTGCCCACCTATGTCGGCGGCTTCATGGCGCTGGGCTGGGGCTCCGACGACGCGACCCGGCGCCGGGTGCGCAGCGACACGCTCCGCGCCCGGCCCATTCCGGAGGGGTTGCGATACTACACGCCCGAGGTGCACGTCGCGGCGTTCGCCCATCCGGCCTGGGTCGAGCAAGTCGCCAGGGGCGGCTGACGGGCCGCCAATCGCCTATTCCACTAATCGGTACTCGGGTGCATTCGACCGCGAGGTGATCAGCCTTGTTGCGGCCCGCCGACATGGTTAATTTTTTTCTCGACATGATCGCAGCCAACGAGCCGCGATCGGCCGTACGGATCGCAACAACGGCTAGAAAAAATGAGCAAGACAGCAAGCGCGGCGCGGGGCCTCGAGCCCAGTGCCGTCCCGGACCAGGCGGCGTCGGCGCCGGAGAACGACGTTCCGACCCTCGAGCTGACCGATCTTGTGCAGGACTCGAACGGCGAGATCGTGCTCTTCAACGATTCGCATCTCCCCGCACTCGCGGTGCGGGCCCTGAGCCAGCCGATCGACACGGGGGCGGTCGGCCAGCACGTCACCGCCGGAGGTGACGATGTCACGGGCTTTCGCTTCGTCGCCTTCGACGACGGCACGCGGCTCTATTATCAGGACTCGCTGCACCTCGTGGTGCTCGACGACCTGCACGCCGCCGCTACCTGAGCCGCCGCCTACTCCGCCCGCGAGAAGGCGGCGCGCTCCAAAGGCGTCATCGATTCCATCAGGCGCTGGATCGTGTCCTCCGGGCTGTCCTCGCCGTCGGGCGTGAACATCCGCAACCGCTCGGCCAGCCACAGGGCGACCTTCAGATTGCCCTCGGCGACCTCGTCCTCGACCTTCCGGCGCACCTTCGCCTCGATCGATGCGGCATCCTCCGGGGGACGGTCGGCCGCGGTGCCGGCCGCATGCGCCGCCACCAGCGCCTTGAACAGGCTGCAGCTCGTCCGGCGTCGGTGGAGCTGGCTGCGCGAGCAGCCCACCCGCGCGATGATCTCGCGGCTCGGCAGGCCGGCTGCCACGAGTCGCGCCGCTTCGCACCAGTCGATTGCCATGCCCCGCTCCGCCTCCGGCCGCCAGCAGCCCCGGAGGGCGCTCCCATGCGCAATATAGGGGAATAATCTCCTAAGAGCAACTCCCTTGCGGTCTTTATCAACCGTGGGTAGAGAAATGTGGGTGCCGTACGGAGCCCCCATGTCCGATAGCCGCCCCGCCACCCCGACCCCGCCCGACCCCGATCTCGCCGCCGAGAGCGAGCGCTTGCGCGCCGAGCTCGCCGCGGCCCAGCGCCGGCTCGAGGAGCGCGGCCTCTTCCTCGCCATCATGAGCCACGAGCTGCGCGAGCCGATGAACGGCGTGCTCGGCATGGCCCGGCTGCTGCGCGACACGGCGCTCGACGCCGAGCAGGCCGGCTATGTCGAGGCGGTCATCGGCTCGGCCGAGTCGCTCATCACCCTGGTCAACGACATCCTCGATCTCGCCCGGATCGACGCCGGCCGCTCGACCTTCACCCTCGTCGACTTCGCCATCCGCCCGTTCCTCGAGCGCCTCGCCCTGGTCTTCCGCCAGCGTGCCGAGCAGAAGGGCATCGCCTTCGCGATCCAGCTCGCCCCCGACCTGCCGGAGGTCGTGCGCGGCGATCCGGGCCGGCTCCGCCAGCTCCTCACCAACATCGTGACCAACGGCATCAAGTTCACCAGCGAGGGCGAGGTGCGCCTCGCCGTGGCGCCGGCGGACGCGGCGGCGGGGCGCCTCGGCCTCGCCATCGCCGTCAGCGACACCGGCATCGGCATCCCTGAGGACCGCCGCGCCGATTTCTTCTCGCCCTTCGCCCAGGCCGACGCACAAACTGCCCGCCTGTTCGGCGGCAGCGGCCTCGGCCTGATGATCGCGCAGCGGCTCGCGGCGACCATGCACGGCCGGATCGTCATCGCCCCGCCGGTCGGCCGCGGCACCACCTTCGAGATCCATCTCGAGCTCGAGCCGCCGCTCGCCACAGCACCGCGTCGGGATCGCGCCGCCATCGCCGGCGCGCGCCTGCTGATCGCCGACGCGCAGCCGCGCACCGCCCGGATTATGGCCGAGCTGGCGCGGCTCTGGGGCCTCGAGGTCAGGGTCACCGGGAGCGCTGCCGAGGCCCAGGCCGTGCTCGAGGAGAGCGCCGATCGCGGTGCCGCCTTCGATTTCGCCGTCATCGACCGCACCCTGCCGGACCGCCGCGGCGATTCGCTGGGCCCCATCCTCCGCGCCGCACCCGGCCAGGCCGGGCTCAAGCTCATCCTGCTGGTCTCGGCCGGCGTGCGCGGCGACGCGGCGAAGGTCCAGGCGCTCGGCTTCGACGCCTATCTGCAGAAGCCGGTGACCGCCAGCACGCTGCTCGACTGCCTGCAGCAGCTGCACGGCAGCGCCGGCCAGGGCGAGCTGCTCACCGTCCACGCGCTCGGCGAGGCACGCAGCCAGAAGCTGCGCCTCCTGATCGCCGACGACAACCCGGTCAACTGCAAGCTGGCGGCGATCATGCTCTCGAAGGCCGGCCACGAGGTGCAGATCGTGACCAACGGCCAGGAGGCGCTCGACGCGGTCACCGAGATCCCGTTCGACGCCGTGCTGATGGATGTGCAGATGCCGGTCATGGGCGGGCTCGAGGCGACCCGCCGCATCCGTGCCCTGCCCGACCCCGGCGCTGCCGGCCTGCCGATCATCGCCATCACCGCCAACGCCATGCGCGGCGACGACGACGACTGCTTCGCCGCCGGGATGAACGGCTACGTCACCAAGCCCATCGACCGCGCCACCCTGCTCGCCACGGTCGAGCGCCTGGCCCGCCCGGCACCGGCTGCCTGACCAAGCGTCGACGCAGGGATTGGCGCTCAGGCCCCGCGGCTGCGCTCGACGAAGCCGCGCAGGCGGCGCCGCGCCGTGGCGAAGGCGGCGGCCATCGCCTCGTGCAGGTCGCCGACCGGCTCGCGACTGACCACGAGGTCGCGGCCGGGCAGCGCCAGCTCGATCCGCACCGCATAGGTCTTGCCCTTGGTCAGGCTGCGATGCGGGCTGCCGACCACCACCCGGGCACCGGTCATCCGGTCGCAGAGGGCGTCGAGCCGGGCCATGCGGCTGCGCACGTTCGCCTCGATCGCCTCGCTGTGGGGCAGGTTGTCGAAGGTGATCCGCAAGGGCTTGTCCATCACGCGTCTCCCGCTGGCCGGACCGGCCCGCCGGCCCGGATACGCCCGAATGGCGAAAATCCTTGATAGCCAATCAACCTTGAGGTGTGAAGTCGTTCATTTCATCTCTTGATAAGCGATTAATGGCGCATATAATCGCGTAATGGTTGATAACCACCAGGCACCCCGACCCGGAGACGACCCCATGGCCACGCGCCACCATCGGCGACGCCACCCGTGCGCCCGGGCCATGGCCGCGTTGGCGCTCGCCGCTTCCCCGGTGGCAGCCCCGAATGGGGCCCATGCCGCCACCGCGACGGATCAGCTCACCGTCACCGCCACCGTCCAGTCCGGCTGCACGCTGACCGGCGGCACGCTCGACTTCGGCAATTACGTCTCGGGCCAGACGAGCAATCTCGATGCCAACGGGCGCATCGGCTTCGCCAACTGCTCCGGCCTCCTGACCTTCGAGCTGGACGGCGGGCAGAGCGGCAATGTCAACAACCGAGCCATGCGCTCCAGCGGCAACACGCTGACCTACCAGATCTACCGCAACTCGGTGCGCAACGCCGTCTGGGGGCAGGGCCAGAACGCGCTGCAGCTCCAGCTCCTCCAGCCGCAGAGTGGCGAGGCCGTCGTCTACGGCCGGATTCCGGGCGGCCAGGCCGTGCCCGGCGGCGCCTATGTCGACATCGTCAACATCACCCTGACCTTCTGAGAGGCATCATGCGTCGTGCGCACCGACGAGCGGTGCTCGCTCTGGTCATCGGTTTCGTCATGGTGCCGTGGCCGGCCATCGCCACCTCGCTGAACGTGGCGCCGACGCGCATCGACCTCGGCCCCGCCTCCCGCACCGGCTCGGTCACGCTGAACAACACCGGCGAGGCCGCCACCACGGTGCAGGTCGAGACCTTCGCCTGGCACCACGGCAATTCGGTGGCGGAGCTCGAGCCGACCCGCGGCCTGCTCGCCGTGCCGGCGGTCTTCAACCTCGATCGGGGTGCCCGGCAGGTGATCCGCGTCGCCACGCGCGAGCCCGCCTCGACCGAGGTCGAGACGGCCTACCGGCTGGTGATCACCGAGGTGCCGGTCGCCCGCGATCCGGCCGCGGCCGGCGTCCGCTTCGCGCTGCGCCTCAGCCTGCCCGTCTTCATCACCCCGCCGGGTGCCGCGCCCGTGCCGGACTGGCGACTGGTGCAGGGTGCCGACGGGCCGGCGCTCGAGGTGCGCAACGCCGGCACCGCCCATCTCCATGTCAGCCGCCTGAGCCTGCGCGCCGCGGCCGGCGGCGACCCGCTCGCCCTGATCGATACGCCGAGCTACGTCCTGGCCGGCAACACGCAGCGCTGGCCACTGCCGTCCTTGCAGGGCCGACGCGACCTGGTGGTCGAAGCGGCGACCAATCTCGGCGACCTCGTGGTCGAGCTGCCGAACTGACGTGCCCGGCCGCCTGCATCGTGGCCTCACCGGCAGCGCCACCATCGGCCTCCTGCTGGTCCTGCTCGGCGTCGACCGCACGCCGCTCGCCGGGCCGGGCGGGGCCACGGCACCGGCCAGGGCGACCTCGGCCGAGGGCCCGCCGGACACGGCCCGCTACGCCGTGGCGTTGACCAGCCTCATCCTGCAGAACCACGCTCCCTCGGGCATGCCGGCGCTGCCACCCACCGCACGACCGGCGGCACGGGCGATGCCCCCCAGGCCGGCGCCCCGACCGGCCCCCAAGCCGGCGCCACCGGTGCTGGTCGCTGCCGCCGACCCGCCGGCGGCGCCCCTGCCCGAGCAGCTCGAGGCGCTCGACGCCATCGAGCCCGGCGGCATCACCTACCGCCGCGACCCGCTCGCCTTGCCGCTGCTCGAATCCGAGCGCTGGACGGAATGGGTGCTGTCGGTCGAGCTCAATGGCGAGCCGGTCAGCGACGGCGTGATCTTCATCGAGGACCCGGTGAGCGGCCGGCTCGCGGTCGAGCTCGCCACCGCCGAGGCCTGGCGGCTGATCATCGACCGCGATGCGATCCTCACCTTCGAAGGCGTGCCGTTCTATCCCCTGGATGCCATCCCGGGCGCCGTGGCGGTGCTCGATCCGGCGGCACTGGTCGTCGCCATCGAGGCGCCGCCGGACGTCTTCGGCCTCTTCGCCATGGACCTCGAGGGGCTGGAGCGCACGCCGCCGACGCCCGGCACCGGCGCCTATTTCGACTACGACCTCCTGCTCCAGGGCGGCGGCGACATCGACGACCAGCTCGACGGGCTGTTCGAGGCGGGCGCCTTCAGCCACGGCAATGTCTTCCTCAACAACTTCCGCGTCGAGGACGCGGGCGACGAGGCCGAGATCGACCGCCTCGAGACCACCTTCTTCCACGACTTCCCCGAGCACCGCGCCACCTTCCGCGCCGGTGACAGCCTGACCGTCGGCGGCGCCTTCGCCCAGCCGGTGCGCTTCGGCGGGTTGCAGTGGTCGACCAACTTCGCCACCGACCCCGCCTTCGTCACCTTCCCCCTGCCGTCCATCGGCGGCCTCGCCGAGCAGCAGTCGGTGGTCGACGTCATCGTCGACAACCTCACCAGCATCACCCGCACCGTGCCACCCGGGCCGTTCGCCATCGACAACGTGCCGGTCGTCACCGGGGCCGGCGAGGTCCAGCTCCGCGTCACCGACCTGCTCGGCCGCGAGCGGCTGGTCACCCAGTCCTACTATGTCAGCACCCGCCTGCTGAAGGCCGGGCTGCACGACTTCTCCTACGAGGCCGGCTTCAAGCGCAACGACTTCGGCGAGCGCAGCTTCGCCTATGGCGACGCGCTGGGGACCGCCACCCATCGCTACGGCTTCACCGACACCGTCACCGGCGAGGCCCATCTCGAGGCGGGGCAGGATGGCGCCAGCCTGGTCGGCGGCGGCGCCCTGCTGCTCGGACCTTATGGCCTGCTCTCCGGCGGGCTCGGCGGCAGCGTCGACAGCGGTGCCGACGAGGGCTGGCTCGGCCAGCTCGCCTACGAGTATGTCGGCAGGCGACTGAGCCTGGGGGCCCGGACCCGCTTCACCTCCGACGATTTCCGCCAGGCCTCGAGCGACGACGGCCGCACCCGCCGGGTCGACCAGCTCAATATCGGCTACGACACCGGCAGCATCGGCCGGCTCGGTCTCCTCTTTCTCAACCGCGACCGCATCAATCGCGACGACGACCAGTCGCTCGCGGCCAGCTACAGCCTGCCGATCGGGCCGGGTGCCTTGGTCGTCAACGCCGCCCAGACGCTGTCGCCGGACAGCGACTTCGCGCTCACCGCCGCCTACTCGATCCCGCTCGGCTCGAACCGCAGCATGACCGCGATCGCCGATGCCGGCGACGGCCGCAACCGCGGGCGGCTGCAGTACACCCGCACCCGCGGCGCCTCCGAGCTCGGCCTCGACTATCGCCTGGCCAGCGAGATCGGCGACGATGCGCGGCCGGTCGACGCCTGGCTCGGCTACCAGGCATCGAAGATCGGCACCGAGGTCGCCTACGAACGCTTCTCCGGCGACAACCGGCTGCGCCTCGGCGCCGACGGCAGCCTCGCCCTCGTCGACGGCAATTTCGGCCTCACCCGCCGGATCGGCCGCGCCTTCGGCCTCGTCGACCTGCCGGGCTTCCCCGACGTGCGCGTCTATGTCGACAACCGCGAGGCCGGTCGGACCGACGCCGACGGCCGCCTGCTCCTGCCCGATCTCAGCCCCTACGAGCGGAACCGGATCAGCCTCGCCGTCGAGGACCTGCCCATCGACGCCGAGCTCACCATCGCCGAGACGGCGGCGGTGCCCTTCGACCGCAGTGGCATGACCATCGATTTCGGCATCGTCGCCGTGCAGCGCGCCACCGCCACCCTTCGCGATCGCGCCGACCGGCCGCTGCCGCCCGGGCTCGTCCTCGCCGACGAAACGGGCGGGCTCTCCGGCCTCGTCGCCCGCGACGGCTTCACCCAGCTCACCGGCCCGCTCCACGCCAAGGCCTATCTGATCGGCGAGCAGGGGGGCCGCCGCTTCGTCTGCGCCGTGCCGGCCTTCGCCGGCACCGATCCCTTGCCCGACCTCGGAGAGATCCGTTGCGCCGACTGATCCGCATCTGGTGCTGCGCCGCCCTGCTCTGCGCCATCGCCGCCCGGCCGGCGCTCGCCGTCTGCCAGTTCGCCACGACCGCGCTCGCCTTCGGCGTCGTCGACGTCGCCCGCGGCGCCGACAGCACCGGCGAGATCGCCGTCTCCTGCCAGACGGCCACCAGCTTCGAGGTGGCCATCGTCGGCAATGGCAGCCCGGGCAACCGCTACCTCTCGGGGCCCGATGGCGCGAGGCTCACCTACGACGTCTATCCCGACGCCACCCGCTCGGTGCCCTGGACCGACGGCAGCGGTTCCGGTGCCGTCGTGGCGGCGAGCGGCAACGGCGACGAGACGACGAGGCTTTCGATCTACGGCCGGGTCCCCATCCAGAAAGCCGTGCCGGCCGGGCAGTATCTCGACTCGCTCACCGTGTCGGTCACGTTCTGAGCGATGGCGATCCGGGGCTCGCCATGGTTGACGGCCGCTAACACACGCATGCGCCCGTTGTGCTATGACTGCGCTCCTCCGGTCGCACGTAGGCGGCCGATGAACGGGAGTGAGCCCCATGGTCGAGCAGGTAGCTCGAGGTCGGCTCAAGGTCGCGGCGGTCGCGGCCCTGGGCCTTGCCACGGTCGGCGCGTCGGCGCCGGCGAACGCCGCAGGCAAGTCCACCACGATGCAGATCAGGGTGCGGGTCGTCGAGTCCTGCCAGATCCGTATCGACAACCGGCTCGGTCGGCCGCTGCAGTTCTGCGGCGGCCCCGGCGCCATCCCGCCGATCGCCACCATCCCGAAGATAACCTTCGACCTCCCGCCGCTGCCGCCCTTGCCCAGGATCGAGTGGCCGGCCAGCCGCCTTGCCGCGAGCTCGCTCAAACGTGTTCGCTTCGTCACTTTCACGTACTGAGCACGCCGGGCGACTTGATCGAGCTGTCGGCGCCGAGCATAACCTCAGGTAGGGAAACCTGATGGAGGCTCGGCGCTCGATGGCGTTGCGATCATGCCCGATCATGATGGGCGGGGGCCGGCGTCTTGCCCGGCTCGCGTCGGCGTTGGTTCTCGGGCTCGGCCTCGCCGCGCCGGCCATGGCCGCGACCGAGTTCGCGGCCTGGCTCGACGGCTTGCGCAGCGAGGCACGCGCCAGGGGCGTCAGCGACCGCACCCTCGACGAGGCGCTGGCCGGGGTCGAGCCCATCCCGCGGGTGATCGAGCTCGACCAGCGGCAGCCGGAAGGCCGCATGAGCTTCGTCGAGTACAAGGGCAAGGTGATCTCCGAGGCACGGATCAGCCAGGGCCGGAGGCTGCTCGCCGAGCACGGCCCGATGCTCCGGCAGGTCGAGGCCCGGTACGGCGTGCCGGCCGAGATCATCGTGGCCCTCTGGGGCATCGAATCGAGCTACGGCGAGTTCAAGGGGCGCTTCCCGGTGGTCGCCTCGCTGGCGACGCTGGCCCATGACGGCCGCCGCGCCGACTTCTTTCGCGGCGAGCTCTTGAGTGCGCTCCAGATCCTCGAGGCCGGCGACATCGAGCCCGACGCCATGTTCGGCTCCTGGGCCGGGGCGATGGGCCAGTCGCAGTTCATGCCGTCGACCTATCTGGGCTACGCCGTCGACGGCAATGGCGACGGCCGGCGCGACATCTGGGGGACGCACGCCGACATCTTCGCCTCGATGGCCAATTATCTCAGCAAGATGGGCTGGAACCCCGAGTATATCTGGGGTCGCGAGGTGAAGGCCGGCAGCGGCGTCGCCTCGGCCGGGCTCGACGAGGAGCGCCCGCTCGCCACCTGGCAGGCCAGGGGCGTGCGCAAGCTGGATGGCAGCGCGCTCCCGGCCGTGGCGATCGACGCCTCGCTCCTGAAGATGGACGACGGCAGCGGCCCGAGCTACCTCGTCTACGACAATTTCCGGGTGCTGATGCGCTGGAACCGGTCCACCTATTTCGCCACCAGCGTCGGCCTGCTCGCCGACGCCATCCGCGCATGACCGGCCGCCGCACGGGCCCGTTCCTCGCCCTGGCGCTCGCGGCGCTGCTGCTCGCCGCCTGCTCGGGGCCGAGGTCGACTCCGCCCGACCTCGATCCGCTCGCCACGACCCCGCACGGCACCTACAAGCTCGGCCAGCCCTACCGGATCAACGGCATCTGGTACTTCCCCGAGTTCGACCCCGCCTATGACGAGACCGGCATCGCGTCCTGGTACGGCGACGACTTCCATGGCCTGCCCACCGCCAATGGCGAGGTCTTCGACATGCGCCAGCCGAGCGCCGCCCATCCGACCCTGCCCTTGCCGAGCGTCGTCGAGGTGACCAACCTCGACAATGGCCGCAAGGCCCGGCTGCGCGTCAACGACCGCGGGCCCTTCCACGACAACCGCCTGATCGATCTCTCCCGGGCCGCCGCCAGGGAGCTCGGCTTCGAGGGCAAGGGCCTCGCCCGGGTGCGGGTCCGCTTCGTCTCGCTCCTGCCGGCCCACGGCGTGCCGCCGGTGGCCGGCACCACCACCCGCCCGGCCACCGTGGTGGCGAGCGCCGTCCCCGCGGCGGCCCCCGTCATCCGCTCGACGCCCGCCAGGGCGCCCACCCGTTCGCCCGTTCGCCCCCCCGCCAGGGCGTCGGGCTGCGGTGCCGATGACCATTTCGTGCAGGTGGCCGCCTTCAGCGAGCCGGCCAACGCGGCGGCACTCGAGCGGCAGCTCCACGGCCTCGGCCCGGTCGACGTCCAGACGGCGCCCCCCGTCAGCCGGGTCCGGCTCGGCCCCTATGCCTCGCGCAGCGACGCCTTCGGCACGCTCGCCCGGGTGCACGGCATGGGCTATCGCGATGCGCTCGTCGTCAGCTGCTCTTGACCCGCCCGGTCGGCCGGGTCGAATCGAAGGGAAATCCAACACCATGATGCGGCTTCTTGCGGCACTCGTCCTGCTCGCCACGGCCATCGCGGCCGGCCCCGCGCGGGCGCAGACCGCGTTCGAGACGGCGGCCCGGGCGGCGATCCTGATCGACTACCGCAGCGGCGACGTCCTCTTCGAGAAGAACCCGGACGAGGCGCTGCCGCCGGCCTCGATGAGCAAGCTGATGACGGCGCTGGTCGCCTTCGAGGAGCTCGAGGCCGGCAACCTGCAGCTCGACGAGGAACTGCCGGTGAGCGAGCGCGCCTGGCGCATGGGCGGCTCGCGCATGTTCCTCGAGGTCGGCACCCGGGCCACCGTCCACGAGCTCCTGCAGGGCATCATCGTGCAGTCCGGCAACGATGCCTGCGTGGTCATCGCCGAGGCGCTCTCCGGCAGCGAGGAGGCGTTCGCCGACCGGCTCACCAAGCGCGGCATCGAGATCGGCCTGACCAACACGACGCTCAGGAACGCCACCGGCTGGCCCGACCCCGAGCATCTGATGAGCGTGCGCGACCTCTCGATCGTCGCACGCCAGATCATCAGCCGCTTCCCGCAGTACTACCAGTACTACTCGCAGCTCGAGTTCGAGTTCAACGGCATCAACCAGCACAACCGCAACCCGCTGCTGCAGGGCGGGATCCCGGGTGTCGACGGGATGAAGACCGGCTACACGCAGGAGGCCGGCTATGGCCTCGTCGCCTCGGCGGAGCGCGATGGCCGGCGTCTCATCCTCGTGGTGGCCGGCCTGGAATCCTCGCGCCAGCGGCGCAGCGAGAGCGAGCGCCTGCTGGAGTACGGCTTTCGCCATTTCCAGGAGTACCGCCTCTTCGAGCCCGACGCGGTGGTCGCCGAGGCGCCGGTCTGGCAGGGGGCGGAGCCGACCGTGCCGCTCGTCGGCGCCGATGTGGTGAGCATCACCCTGACCCGCGCCGCGCGCGACTCGCTCAACGTCAAGGTGGTCTACGACAGCCCGGTCACCGCACCCGTCGAGGCCGGCCAGGTGGTCGGCCAGATCGAGATGACCGCCGACGGCATGCCGACCCGGGTGCTGCCGCTGGTGGCCGCCCGGCCGGTCGAGCGGGCCGGCATCCTCGGCCGCATGACCGGCACGCTCGAATACCTCATCTGGGGAGTGCCGGGCTGAGCGCGACCCCGGGCGCGCGCGGCGTCTTCATCACCTTCGAGGGCGGCGAGGGGGCCGGCAAGACCACCCAGCTCCAGGCCCTGCGCCACCTCCTGGAAGCGCGCGGCGCCACTGTCACCGCCACGCGCGAGCCGGGCGGCACGCCCGGCGCCGAGGCGATCCGCGACCTCGTCCTGAAGGGCCCGGCCGAGCGCTGGAGCCACGGCGTCGAGGCGCTCTTGATGACCGCGGCCCGGCTCGACCATGTCGAGCGGCTGGTCGAGCCCGCCCTCGCCGCCGGAAGCTGGGTGCTCTCGGACCGCTTCAGCGACAGCACGCGGGTCTATCAGGGCATCGCCGGGGGGCTCGGCACGAAGCGCATCGACGACCTGCACGACCTCTTCCTGCCAGGGGCCCGCCCGGATCTGACGCTCCTCCTCGACCTGCCGGTGAGCGCCGGCCTCGCCCGCCGCGCCAAAGCCGGCGGCGGCAGCCGCTTCGAGGCGCTGGACACGGCCTTCCACGAACGGGTCCGGGCCGGCTTCCTCGAGCTCGCCGGCGCCGAGCCCGGCCGCTTCGTCGTCATCGATGCGACCGAGCCGGCCGAGGCGGTCGCCGGCCGGATCGAGGCCACCATCCTCGCCCGCTTCGCCGACCGGCTCGCCGGATGAGCGAGCAGGGACCACCGGCACCGCGCGCGAACCCGCACCTCTTCGGCCACGCGGCGGCGGAGGAGGTCTTCGAGCGGGCCTGGCGCAGCGGCCGGCTGCCGCACGCCTGGCTCCTGCAGGGTCCCCCCGGCATCGGCAAGGCGACGCTCGCCTACCGCCTCGCCCGCCGCATCCTCGCCGGCCCCGGCATGGTCGACCCCAACGACCCCGAAAGCGCTATTTTCCGCCGGATCGCGCATGGTTCCGAGCCTGATCTCTTTGCCCTCGCCAACGAGGTCAACCCAAGAAGTAATCGGATGAGCGGCGTGATTCTCGTCGGGCAGGCGCGCGACCTCACGACCGCGCTGCACGCGACGGCGGTCGGCCGCCATGGCCGGGTGATCGTCGTCGACGCGGCCGACGATCTGAACCGCAACACCGCCAATGCGCTGCTCAAGCTGATCGAGGAGCCACCCGCCGGCGTCGTGCTCCTGCTCGTCTGCCACGCACCCGGCCGCGTGCCGCGCACGATCCTCTCGCGCTGCGCCCGCCTCCGCCTCCAGCCCCTCGCCCCCGAGCCCATGGCCAAGGCCCTGGCCGCCGCCGGGCTGGCCGCGCCGGGCGAAGCCTCGCCGGCGCTCCTGGCGCTGGCGAAGGGTGCCCCCGGCCGCTATGCCATGCTCGGTGCCGCCGGCTATCTCGAGCACTATGCAGCCCTGCTCGATGCCCTGATCGCCGGGCGGGACGACCGGCGCCCGCTGGTGGAGGCCGCCGACCGCCTTGCCGGCATCGGCAATGCCGGGCTTGTCGTCGAGCTGCTCGCCCTGATCCTCCGCCGCGCCGCCGAGCAGGCGACCAGGGGTGCTATCGACCCGGAGCTGGCGCCGGGCGAGGCGTCGAGGCTCGCGGCCCTGGTCGGGGGCAGGCGGCTTGATCGCTGGATGGGCTTGTGGGACAAGCTGCGCGACCTGCCGGGCGAGCTCGATCACCTGAACCTCGATCCGCGCCAGACCCTCTATCTGGCACTGGCGTCGCTCGCCGGGGCCACGCGGGAGCGGCTGGCCGGCTGATCGAGAGCCGCTGCCGGCACCCGGCTGGAGACGACGATGGCGGCCCGTGCTGCGTACTACATCACGACCCCGATCTATTACGTCAACGATTCGCCGCATATCGGGCACGCCTACACGACGCTCGCCTGCGACGCGCTCGCCCGCTTCATGCGGCTCGACGGCCGCGACGTGCGCTTCCTCACCGGCACCGACGAGCACGGCCAGAAGGTGGAGAAGGCCGCGCGTGACCGCGGCATGGACCCGCAGGCCTTCACCGACGAGGTCTCGACCCGCTTTCGCGAGCTCGCCCGGGTGATGGGCTTCAGCCAGGACGACTTCATCCGCACCACCGAGGCGCGGCACAAGCACGCCGTGCAGCAGCTCTGGACGAAGCTGCTCGACGCCGGCGAAATCTATCTCGGCGCCTATGCCGGCTGGTACTCGGTGCGCGACGAGGCGTTCTACGCCGAGAGCGAGCTGGTCGCCGGCAAGGCGCCGACCGGTGCCCCGGTCGAGTGGGTCGAGGAGCCCTCCTACTTCTTTCGCCTCTCCGCCTGGCAGGACCGGCTGCTCGCCTACTACGAGGCCCAGCCCGACTCGGTCATGCCCGAGAGCCGGATGAACGAGGTGAGGAGCTTCGTGAAGGGCGGCCTCAACGACCTCTCGGTCAGCCGCACCACCTTCGCCTGGGGCGTGCCCGTGCCGAACGACTCGGCGCACGTCATGTATGTCTGGCTCGACGCGCTCACCAACTACATCTCCGCCCTCGGCTGGCCCGAGGACCCGGACGGGCTCTACGCCCGCTTCTGGCCCTGCGACGTGCATGTCGTCGGCAAGGACATCCTGCGCTTCCATGCCGTCTACTGGCCGGCCTTCCTGATGGCCGCCGGCCTCGAGCCGCCGCGCCGCATCTTCGCCCATGGCTGGTGGACCAACGAGGGCCAGAAGATCAGCAAGTCGGTCGGCAACGTCATCGACCCGCACGCGCTGATCGACCGCTACGGCCTCGACGCCACCCGCTACTTCCTCCTGCGCGAGGTGCCGTTCGGCAATGACGGTGATTTCAGCCACGCCGCCATGCTGCGCCGCATGAACAGCGACCTCGCCAACGACTACGGCAATCTCTGCCAGCGCGTGCTGTCGATGATCGCGAGGAATTGCGGCGCCGCCGTGCCGCGGCCCGGCCCCATCCTGCCCGCCGACACGGCCCTGCTCGACCAGGCGGCGGGCCTCCTCGAGACCTGCAGAAAGCTGATGGCGCGCCAGGCCAGCCACGCGGCGCTCGAGGCCATCTGGGCGGTGATCGCCGACGCCAACCGCTATGTCGACACGCAGGCACCCTGGGCGCTCCGCAAGAGCGACCCGGAGCGCATGGCGACGGTGCTCTGGGTGCTGGCCGAGACCATCCGCCGGGTGGCGATCCTGACCCAGCCCTTCATGCCCGACGCCTCGGCGCGCATCCTCGACCAGCTCGCCCAGCCCCCGGAGCTGCGCGATTTCGCATCGCTGGACGACAGGGGTGCGCTCGTCGCCGGCACCGCCCTGCCGAAGCCGGCGGGCGTCTTCCCGCGCCTCGTCGAGGACGCGGCCGGTGCCTGAGTCGTTGCCGGCCTTCGTCGACAGCCATTGCCACCTCGACTATCCGGGCCTCGTCGCCGAGGTGGAGGCGGTGGTGGCGCGCGCCAATGAGGCCGGCGTGGCGACGCTGCTCACCATCGCCACCCGGCTCACCAGCCTGCCGGCGGTGCTCGAGCTCGCGCGCCGCTTTCCGAACGTCTGGGTCGCCTCGGGCGTCCACCCGCACCAGGCGGCCGAGGAGGCGCAAAGCTGCGACCCGGCCCCGTTCATCGCCAGTGCCGCCGACCCCAGGGTCGTGGCGATCGGCGAATGCGGCCTCGACTACTTCTACGACAAGAGCCCGCGCGAGGTGCAGCGGGCGAGCTTCGCGGCCCAGCTCGAGGCGGCCAGGGCGACCGGCCTGCCCTTCATCGTCCACACCCGCGACGCCGATGCCGACACGCTCGCCGTCCTCGATGAGGCAGCAGCGGCAGCGCCGCTGCGGGGCGTCATCCACTGCTACAGCACCTCGCCCCAGATGGGCCACGAGGCGGTCGCCATGGGCCTCCATCTCGGCCTCGGCGGCATCCTCACCTTCAGGCGCTCGGACGAGCTTCGAGCGACGGTGAGAGACCTGCCCAGGGACCGCATCCTGCTCGAGACGGACTCACCCTTCCTCGCCCCCTTGCCTCATCGCGGCAAGCGCAACGAGCCGGCCTACATCCCGCACGTCGCCGCCGTCCTGGCCGAGCTCTGGGGCACCGGCACCGACGAGGTCGCGCGCATCACCACCGAGAATTTCTTTCGCCTCTTCAAGAAGGCAGCGCGCCCCTGATGCGGGTGACGGTCCTCGGCTGCGGCACCTCGGCCGGCGTGCCGCAGATCGGCTGCGACTGCGCCGTGTGCCGCTCGCCCGACCCCCGGAACAAGCGCCTGCGCTGCTCGATCCTGGTCGAGACCCGGGGCCAGAAGATCCTCTTCGACACCGGCCCGGACCTCCGCCGGCAATGCCTCGATGCCGGCATCAGCCGGCTCGACGCGCTCGTCTTCACCCACGCCCATGCCGACCACCTGCACGGGCTCGACGACATCCGGGCGATCAACAACGTCATCGGCCGCCCGCTGCCCGCCCACGCCCATGCCGACGTCCTGCAGCGCATCCAGGAGCGCTTCCCCTACGCCTTCGGCGGCGGCCAGGACGGCCGGGGCGGCTTCTGGCGGCCGGAGATCCAGCCCCGGCCGTTCACCGGCGACGGCCCCTTCACCATCGGCCCGGCCCTGCTCCTGCCGCTGGCCCACGGCCACGGGCGGAGCCGCGTCTGGGGCTTTCGCATCGGCAAGTTCGCCTACTCGACCGATGCCGACCGGCTCGACGAGGCCTATCTGGAGGCGCTGGCCGGCATCGACGTCTGGCTGGTCGACGCGCTCCGCGACAAGCCGCACCCGAGCCACTCGCATCTCCACCGCACGCTGGAATGGATCGCCCGCGTCCGGCCGAAGCAGGCCTGGCTCACCCACATGAACCACGAGGTCGACTACGCCACCTGGCAGGCCAGGCTGCCAGAGGGCGTCGCCCCCGCCCATGACGGCCTCGTCATCGAGCTCGAGGACTGACGGTCGCTCGCCGCCGTGTGGCATGCCACCCGACATGTGCTAGACTGCCGATCGGGCGAAGCCTTGCAAGGGATTCGAGTCATTGGCGCAGCCGGAGCAAATGGGCCGCATCTCGTTTGATCCGTCCATCATGGGCGGCCGGCCCTGCATCAAGGGCACGCGCGTCACCGTCGCTACCGTTCTCGGCCTCGTCGCCGATGGTCTGACGGTGGAGGCCATCCTCGCCGACTATCCCTATCTCGTGGCCGAGGATATCCGCGCCGCTCTCGCCTACGCCGCATGGCTCGCCCGCGAGGAGGTCGGAGGGGATCGATGCCCTCCATTTTGCTCAGGCTTGCCGCAACTTCACCCCCACTGATCTCGCTGCGCGCGCCAGTGCAGAGTCGCGTGTCGCCAGCGATGCGCCTCGCCGCACCGCCAGCTCCAGATAGGCGGCATCATAGGCGGTCAACCGGTGCCCACCGGCCAGCGCCAGCACAGCCGGCAGCGTGCGGGCCGGCGCCTCGTCGTCGGTTTCGAGCGGCAGACCGCGCAGCAGGGCGAGATGCTCCTGCAACTGGGCGCTGGTGATCCGTCCTCGTCGTTCGGCCATCAGCAGGACGTTGCCAATCTCGAGATGCCAGAGGGCCGGAACCAGCGGGGCGAGCTCCGGCAGATCGTCGAGCAGGGCGTCGCCCGCCTCGCTGGCCTCGTCCCGAAAGCACCAGGCGAGTGCAACCGAGCAGTCGAGAACGAGGCTCACCGCCGTCCTTCGTCACGCAGCGCGCGCCAGTCGAGGTCGCCGAGCTCGGCCTTCTCCCGCGCCGCCTTGAGCCGTGCCACCAGCGCCGCGTGATCCACGGGTGCCACCGTATCGGCCGGCACCAGCCGGGCAATTGCCTTGCCATGTCGAGTGATCAGCACCTCTTCGCCGCGCGCCACGCGCTCGAGGAGAGCGGAAAGATGGGTCTTGGCCGCGAAAGCGCCGATCGACAGCATGGGATGATCATTCCAACCAGTTGGACCAACCAGTCTGATATGATGCTATCGGTCGCCGGACGCAATCCCCTTCAGTCGAGCGGCAGCACCGGCTTGTCGCGGCAATGCGCCGGCAGCTCCATGTCGTCGAGCAGCGTCTCGAAGGAATTCGCCCGGTCGTAGGCCTGAAAGCCGAAGGCCTCGTAGGTGGCGAGCGCCTTGGGGTGGTCGAGGTCGCAGGTGTCGAGATGGAGCCGCGTGGCGCCCTTGGCGAAGGCGTGGCGGATCGCCCAGTCGAGGAGCCAGGGCCCGAGGCCACGGCCGAGGAAGTCCGGCACGAGCCCGAGAAAGGCGAGCCTGACATCCGGGTGCTCGCCGAAATCCAGCTCGACATAGCCGGCCGGCACGCCGTGCAGCCAGAGCACGCGCAGGTCCGTCGAGGGGGCCTGGATGATCGCCGCCAGCGTCGCGTCGTCCATCAGCCGGCGCCGGTTCCAGAGCCAGGGGGCGCCGACCGTCGCATAGAGATAGCGGTAGAAATGCACGGGCGGGTTCAGCGCACGGACGATCTCGGTGCCGGGGCAGGGCGGCTGCAGGGGGGCTCCCCTGGGCGGGTCGAGCCGCTCGAGATAGGTGATCGTGCTGGGCACGCGGCCTTTCGGCGAGGCTGGCATGGCGGCGATCCGGACGGCTGGCGAAAGCGGTGCCTTGCCGCCCGGCACCCCGACCTGTCAAGGCACCGGCGCCCGCCCGAAGCCGGCGGCGTTAACCAGATCTTCGTTGATTGCGGGTAGGTTGGTCACCTTATCCAGTGCGCTCCCATCCAGTGCGCGAGGCCCGCTTGACCGCCAGACGCCGTCTCTTCTCCCTCAAGCAGCGGCCGTCGACGTTCGCCGAGGCCGGAGTCGTGGCGCCGTTCACGACGCCGCTGCTTGTCCAGGCGCGGATGCGGCTGGATTATCGGGGCCGGCTCGAGATCGTCGCCCGCAACCCGACCGGCGCCGATGGGATGTATGTGGTGCCCTTGGCGGCGCTGAACGAGCTCTATCGGCTCTCGCTGCACGACCGGGCGCTGGTCGAGCGAATGCAGGGCCTCACGCCGGTCAGCCCGCTCGGCATCCGCGAGATCGCCCTGTCCCTGTCCCGGGAGGGCCTCGCCGGGCCCGATGCCGAGGCGGCTGCCGCGCGCTCGCTGCAGGAGGAGGAGGAGCGCTCGCTGCTCACCATGCTGCTCCTGCTCGAGCAGCTCCTGCAGGAGGCCGATCTCGGCAAGATCGACTGGAAGAACATCGACACGGGCTCGAGCGACGCCCGCGAGCGATTGCGCCCGTACTTCAAGAGCCTCGAGCCCAGCATGGGCATCGCCTCGGGCGAGCTGATCACCATGCTCGACGAGCTGAGCGGGCTGGTCGCCTCGATCGGGCACACGAAAGCCCCCTTCAAGAGCCTGTCCGACACGACGCTCGAGGAGGTGGTCGAGCTCCGGCGCTCGATTGCCGAGTGGGTGCGGGGCGAGCGCGACGACCATGCCATCCTCGCCGGCCTCGTCGTCGAATGCGCGACCCTGACCATCGACTGCACCGGGCCGGGCCTCGCCAAGGCGAAGACCATCGCGAACAGCGCCCGCCGCCTGCTGCATGCGCGGGCGAGCGACCGGCAGAAGGTCGACGAGGTCCTGACCCGGCCGATCTGGCTGCTCGACGGCTGGCGCCATCTGGCAGCACTCTGGCGCGGCGGGGCCGAGGAGCCCCGCGAGGCGCAGCGCGACATCCTGGTCGAGCTCGCCGAACTCGCCCCCTTGGTGCCGCTCGCCGCCGACGAGTGGCTCGGCAAGCCCATGGAGGTCCGCGGCAATCCCGAGCTCAGGCGCTGGGTGCGCCTCAACGAGGACTGGCGCACGGGCCATGTGCTCGACCGCCAGGCGGTGATCGAGCAGGTCCTGGCGGAGGCTCTTTGATCATGACGAACAAGGGTGACGACCGCCTCGCCGACCGCCTCCAGCTGGTCGACGACCAGAAGCTCCGGGATGTCGTGCGCATGCTCGAATCGACCCGCGAGCGGGGCGCCGTCGAGCCGATCCTGGCGGCCCTCCGCCCGCGCCTGCGCCGGCTCCGGCCCGAGCGCCCGCTGACCCTGCAGCGCCTGCTCACCGTGCCGCTCGAGGGGGCGCTCGCCACCGCCGGGGACGGCGCCTGGTCCTTCGTCGTCGATCGGTCCAGGCTGGGCGAGCTGCACGAGGCGGGCCTGGCGGGGCTGCCGCCCGGGCTGGCGGCGGCGCTGGAGACAGCGCTCGCCGGGCGGCTGGCGCACGAGACCGACGCGATCCTGGAGCATGGCCGCACCTGCTGGCCCGCTGCCGCGGCCGCCCTGGCCGCGGCAGCGGCGGTCGCCGGGCTGCCCGACCGGCTCGCCGTCGAGCAGCGGCGGGTCGCCGACCTGCTCGCCATCGCCCCCGACCTCGTGCCCCTGCTCGGCCGGCTGCCCCGGCCGCTGCAGCTCCTCGATGACGACGACAAGGGCGTGCTCGGCGAGATCCTGGCCCTGGCGCTCGCCGGCTCCGACGACCGGTGCGGGACGCTCCTGACGCTGCTGCTCCGGTCGACCCGGCGGCCGGCGGCGCTGGTCGACGATCTCCTCGCCGCCGTCGAGCCCGCGGGCCAGGATCGCCTGCGGCCATTGATCGACCGAATTCTCGCCGAGCATCGGGCCACCCTGGATTCGCTCCTGGACGGCGTCGTCGCCCGGCCCGAAGCACCGGTGGCGCAAGTCGCCGAGGCCGTCGAGCGGGTCGCCGAGGCCGTCGTCGACGAGGCCGGGGCCGCAACGGCGCTTGGCCGGCGCGCCGGCGCCATGGCCGAGAGCCGCTATCTCGCCGCCATCCAGGACCTGGCCATGTCACCGGTCGTGGCGGGGGACGCCCCGACCGTGCTCGCCGGCGTGCGGGAACGCGAGACGGCGGCGCGCGCAGTGGCGAAGCTCGGCCGCGCCGCCGGCCGGCTGACGCGTGGCGAGACGATCGAGCGGGCGACGAGGGAGGCCGTCGAGGCCCTGGTGGAGAGCGCCGGGCATCTCACCGAGCGCGTCGTTCACGTGCGGGTCGCCCGACTGATCGAGATCCTGGCCGGGGCCGATCGCGCCTGGGCGCATCTGCGCCGGCACCGCGCCTGACCGCCCGCCGCATTCCGGCACGGGCGGGCCGCCGGCCTTCGGCGCGGCGCCGACCCCGGCCCGGAAGGCAGGGTGTCGTCGCCGTGAATCCCGCTTCCAGCGGGGGTCAGCCGATCAGCGCCTCCCGCAGCGCCGGAATGTCGTCGAGCAGCCAATCGACGAAGGCGGCGATGCGCGGCGTCCGGCGCAGGTCGGCAGGTGTCAAAAGGTACCAGGCACGGGTCAGCGCCTCGACCGGCGGCAGCACCTGGACCAGCGTGTCCTCCGCATCGCCCAGCGTGGTCGGCAGCGGGGCGATGCCGACCCCGGCCTTCACCGCGGCTACGGCACCGAGCATGCTGGAGGTGCGGCTGACGATCCGGGCGTCGGGAACCACCGCCGGCAGCCACCTGGCGACCCGATGGCCCTGCATGATGCCGTCGAAGCCGATCAGCGCGTGCGTGGCGAGATCGGCGATGTCCCTTGGCCGGCCGTGCTTTTGGACATAGCTCCGGCTGGCATACACCGCCCAGACGGAGTCGCATACCTTCCGTCCCACCAGCCGGTCGTCCACCGGCTCGCCGGAGCGAAAGGCGATGTCCGCCTCGCCCTCGGCCAGGTTCAGGTAGCGATCGCTGGTCACGAGCTCCACCAGGAGGCCCGGATAGCGCTCGTGAAAGCGATCGAGCAGACCGGACGCCGCGATCCGCGGCACGATCGGCTCGGGGCAGGTCAGGCGAATCGTTCCTGCGAGGTCGAGCTTCAGCGACCTTATCTTCCGTTCGAGATCACCGACCGCGGTCTCGACGGCCAGCAGATCGTCGATCAGCGCCTCGCCGAGCTCGGACAAACGGTATCCAGAAGGCCGACGCTTCACCAGACCCAGCCCGATGCGCCGCTCCAGCTCCACCAGCCGGCGGTGCACCGTGGATTGGTTGACGCCCAGCGCCCTCGCCGCGGCGAGCGTGCTGCCGGCGCGCGAGACCGCGATCAGATGGCGCAGGTCGTTCCAGTCGAACATGGCGCGCATTATGCACTATTGCGCGGCGGTCTTGCAGACCCGCTGCTGCCGCCGGAGCAGCGAAGGGGCTAGCCTCTCCCTGCCAATGCAAGGGAGTCGACCATGCACCAGAAGAGCGACTTGGGCACCATGATCGCAGCGCTGGACGTCGGCGTCACGCGAAGCGCGCAGGACCAGGGCCTGGCCAGGCTGACACCGCTCCACCGCGAGGTGGTCCGCGGCATGCCGAGGAGGCAGGATCAGGAGATCCGCGTGCTCTCCGCCACCCTGCTGCCGGGCGATGTCACGCCGTATCATTCGCACCGGCACCCGGTGACCGTCTACATGCTGGAGGGCACGTTCACCCTCGAGCTGGACGATCGCGGCACGGTCAGCATCGAGGCCGGCGAGATCTTCGTCGAGCCGTCCGGCGTCAACATGACCGGCAGCAACCAGGGCAACGTGCCGGCGCGCATGACGCTCTTCTACGTCTGCGAGCCCGACGAGCCGTTCGCCGATCCGGCGAGCCGGGCCTGATCCGGCGCAATTCGCATGCGCAGCTGGGAGCAATGCGGCATATCGGGAAATGTGGCGCGCCCGAGAGGACTCGAACCTCTGACCTCGTGCTCCGGAGGCACGCGCTCTATCCAACTGAGCTACGGGCGCTGACCGGCTGCCTATAGCGCACTCCGCGCCCGTGGCAAAGCGTCGTGGTGCTCGTCCCGGGCGGCGGCCGGGCCGGTGAGCCTGAGGAACAGCTCCTCGAGGTCGGCCTCGGCCGTGGCGAGATCGCTGATCGCCAGCCCGGCGGCGCTCGCCGCCTCCAGGATCTCGCCGACCCTGGAGCGGCTCGGCCGGTAGCGGACGACGATCCGGCCGGCCTCGTCGAGCTCGGCGCCGAGGGCGGCCAGCCGCTCGGGCAGCCGGGCCAGCGGCTGGTCGAGGGTCAGGGTCAGCATCTTCTCGTCGAGCTGGCGGAGCAGGGTCGCGGTCGTGTCGCAGGCGACGACGCGCCCCTGGTCGATGATGGCGATGCTGTCGCACATCGCCTCGGCCTCCTCGAGGTAGTGCGTCGTCAGCACGATGGTGATGCCCCGGGCATTGAGCTCGCGCATGTGCGCCCAGAGCTGGCGGCGCAGCTCGACGTCGACGCCGGCGGTCGGCTCGTCGAGGATCACCACCGGCGGATGGTGGACCAGCGCCTTGGCGACCAGGAGGCGCCGCCGCATGCCGCCCGAGAGCGAGCGCGCATAGGCGTCCGCCTTGTCGGCGAGGCCGACGGCCGCGAGGATCGCGTCGGTGGTGCGCGCACGCTTCGGCACGCCATAGAGGCCGGCCTGCAGCTCCAGCACCTCGCGCGGGCTGAAGAAGGCATCGAGGTTGAGCTCCTGCGGCACCACGCCGATCGCGAGGCGTGCCCGCCTGGGGTGCCGGTCGATGTCGATGCCGAAGACCTCGGCCGAGCCGCCCGTCTTCACGACCAGCCCGGCCAGGATGTTGATCAGCGTCGACTTGCCCGCCCCGTTCGGGCCGAGCAGGCCGAAGATGGCCCCGCGCGGCACCTGGAGGTCGATGCCCTTGAGCGCCTCCTTGTCCGGCTGGCCGCCGCTCGCCCGGTAGACCTTGCGCAGGCCCTTGAGCTCGATCGCATAAGCTGGCAAGGGAGCGGCGGCCCCGGTCGTCGAGCTTTCGAATGCGGCGCGGGCGTTCATGGAGCGGCTCCGGCTGGCTGCGGCCGGCGAGGTCGCCGGGAGAGCGAAGGCATGGCTGACGAGGAAGTCTATCTGGTCGACGGCGAGGAGGTCGTCCTCACCGACCGGATGCACGTCCAGTGCGACGGCGGCAACGGCGCGCTCGGCCACCCCATCGAGTATCTGACCCTCGAGAAGGGCGGCCAGACGGTCTGCAAATACTGCGACCGCCGCTATGTGCACAAGTCCCGCGCCGAGGCCGAGGCGATCCGCAGGGCCGGCCAGCGCTTCGCCGCCTGAGCACGGGCGCCCGCCGCCGGGCCGGTCACGCGGAGGTCCGCCTGCGCCGTGCCCGCCCGGTAAGGCCGGGAGCCCTACCCGTTCACGATTTCGGCCGCAGACTGTTCCACGGCGCCTCCGTCGCCATGTCGACCATCTCGAACCCGTTCTCGCCGAGGGATGGCCCGAAGATCGCCAGAATATTGGCTTCGCCGTCCCCTGCATTGAACGAAGCGTGGACCGTGTCGGGCGGGATGAAGGCCGAATCACCCGGGCCCAGAATTTGTTTCTCGTTGTCGATCCACTGCTCTATTTGGCCGGAGACGACGAAGATGACTTCTTCTTGATTCACGTGCTTATGAAAGTCATGGCCCTTGTTCGGGTACAGTCGGCCCTCGAGAATGGTAAGTTGCTTGGCGCCAGTGCCCGACGGACTGCAAAGCGCGCCGACCCGCCCCCAGTCCAGCGTTGCATAGTCGGCCTTGCTCGCGAACGTGAACTTTCCGAACATCAGCCGATCCTCCTGGGTTCTTCACCGATGCGTTCACTCTGCTCGGAATGTGATGCCGAGCGTTTCGGTCAGGATGCGCTTCGACCGGATCGAAGACAAGTCTGATTGTGGCCGTTCCTGCCGCGAGGCGACGGGTCGATCATTCAGCGGGTCAAACTCTCCGCCGCTGGCAGGTCGGGCAACTCGCGGCGCAGATAGAAGAGCGTCACCGCGGACCCGATCCAGGCGATGATGACGATGCCCCAGTAGATGCCGGGCAGGCCGAAGCCCATCACCGGGTCGAGCAGATAGAGCACGACCAGGGGGCCGAAGACGTGGCGGAAGAGGGCGACACCCATGGCGTAGAGCGGCAGCCGCATGCCCTGCAGGATGCCGCCGCCGAGGATCAGGATCGCATAGGCGTTGAAGTTGAAGACGGCGAAGCCGAGATAGGCCGCCCCCAGCCGGACCACGTCCGGGTCGTCGCTGAAGATGCCGATGAGGTGCGCCCGCGTCAGCCAGACGACGACCGCCCCCAGCGCCATCACGGCAGCCCCGTGGAGCATGACCAGCCGCGCCGTCTCGCGCACGCGGTCGGGCCGCCCGGCGCCGTGGTTCTGGCCGACCAGCGTCAGCGCCGCGGTGTTCAGGCCGATCATCGGCAGCATGACGAGCTGCTCGATGCGCAGGCCGATGCCATAGGCGGCGATCGCCGCCTCGCCGTGCCGGCCCATGAACCAGGTGATGCAGAAGAGCCCGAAGCCGGTCGCACCGATGCTGACGGTGACCGGCACGGCCTGGCGGAGGAAATCGCGCAGCACCTTCGGGTCCGGCCGGATGTCCGCGAGGCGGAGCCGAAGGCCCATGGGGCTCCGCCGGGCACGATGGACGAGATAGACGAGCTGCATCGCCTGGATCAGGACGGTCGCGATGGCGATCCCGAGCACGCCGAGGCCCGGCACGCCGAACGCCCCGAACATGAGGAGCGGGTCGAGCACGACATTCAGGGCGCAGCCCAGCGCCAGCGCGTTCCTGAAGCTGCGGCTGTCGCCCTGCGCCGTCAGCCAGCCGTTGAGCGTCTGGTTGAGCAGGAAGACGACCGAGAGCAGCATGATCGGCAGGAGATAATCGACCCCCGCGTCGAGGCTCTCGCCGGAGGTGCCGAGGAAGCGGAGCAGGGGCCGGATCGCGAAAAGCCCGTAGAGGGCGACGATCACCCCGCCGACGAGCGTCAGGAAGACCGCCTGGCCGAAGAGCCGGCGGCCGCCCTCCTGATCCTCCCGGCCGAGGCAGTTGGCGATCAGCGCCGTCGCCGCCATGCCGATGCCGACCGAGAGCACGATCACGAGGAAGAAGACCGGGAAGGAGGCACCCAGCGCGGTCAGGGCCGCGGTCGAGACGAAGCCCGCCCAGAAGCTGTCGACGATGTTGAAGAGCGTCTGGAACAGCAGGCCCGTGCCGGCCGGAATGGCGATGGCGCGCAGCAGGCCGGGCAGCGGGTCGCTGGTCAGCCGGGCGTTGCGGCCGGGGCCGCCGGGGCGGCCCGGCACGGCGGCGCGCGGAACGGGGCGGTCAGAGGACGCGGAAATGCTCCTGCCAGATGCGCACGCCACCGAGGAAGGCGTTCTCGTTGTCGCCCGGCTGGCTGTGCTGTGGCATGGCCTGGAGATGCTTGGTGTTGCCGCCACCCAGCACCACGTAGTCGGCGACGAGCGCGCGCCGCAGCCGCTCCACCACGTCGTGGACCGCCTTCTCCCAGCGCTTCTGCTTCATCCGGTCGAGGCCGCGCTTGCCGACGCAGTCCTCGAAGGTGAACTTCTTGCGGTAGGGCAGGTGCGCCACTTCGAGCGGCACGGCGACATGGTCGCCGACCAGCGCCGCACCCAGGCCGGTGCCGAGGCCAAGGAACAGCATCTTGCCGCCGGCATAGGAGCCGATGGCCTGCATCACCGCGTCGTTGACCACCTTGACCGGCCGGTCGAAGGCGGCGGCGAAGTCGAAATCGGTCCAGCCCCGGCCCAGATTGTGCGGCTCGAGCACCAGCCGGCCCTCGCGCACCGGGCCCGGATAGCCGATGGTGACATGGTCGAAGCGCCAGTCGCCGGCGAGCTTGCGCACCGCGTCGACCATTCGCTCCGGTGTCATCTCCGGCCCGGACTTCGTCTTGCGCTTCTCGACATGGGCCGCGTGCTTGATCTTGATGTTGTTGCCGCCGACGTCGACGACGAGAATCTGCGCCTCGGCCATGCCCGCCTCCTCCTGGACCGCCACGCTGCTTACCACCCGGTCCCGGGCGATGCCAGCAGGTCGGCCCGGCGGGCTTCAGGGGGCGATGGCCATGGGCACGGGCGAGTCGAGCAGCCAGGCGGCGACGAAGAGCACGAAGGTGAAATAGACGACGGCGCGGTCGACCATGTTCCGGACTCCGTTGCGCCCCCGCACGCCACGGCGGGAGCAGTCGGTGGAGTCTGGATGATCGACCCTCCGGCGTTAGGGAGGGGTTAATCCGGGGTCGGCGAGGGGACGCCTGTGGCCCACTCGCCTCAGTGCTTGAAGTGGCGCCTTCCGGTCGTGACCATGGCGATGTCGTGCGCGTCGCAGGCGGCGATCACCTCGCCGTCGCGCAGGCTGCCGCCGGGCTGGACGACCGCCCGGATCCCCGCCCCGGCCGCCCGCTCGATCCCGTCCGCGAAGGGGAAGAAGGCGTCGCTGGCGAGCACCAGCGGCCCCGCCGCGGGCTCGACGCGAAGGCCGCGGCAGGCGAGCTCGACGGCCTCGACGCGACTGGTCTGGCCGCCGCCGATGCCCAGCGTCGTCTCCCCAGCCGCCACCACGATGGCGTTCGAGCGCACCTGCCGGCAGACGGTCCAGGCGAAGGCGAGGGCGGCCCGCTCCTCGGCCGTGGGCGCCCGCCTGGTCACCGTCTCCCAGCTCGCGGGGTCGCTGGTGGTGGTATCCCGCGCCTGCACGAGGAGCCCGCCGCCGATGCTGCGGACGTCGAGCATCGCCTCGCCCGGGCCCGGCAGGCGGTCGAGCACGAGCAGCCGGAGATTGGCCTTCGCGGCCAGCCGCTCCAGCGCCTCGGGCGCGAAGCCCGGCGCCACCACCACCTCGAGGAAGAGCCCGGCCAGCCCCTCGGCGGTCGCCGCGTCGACCGGCCGGTTGCTCGCGACGATGCCGCCGAAGGCGCTCACCGGGTCGGCGGCCAGCGCCCGCTCCCAGGCCTCGTGCAGCGTCGCAGCGCTGGCGACACCGCAGGGGTTGGTGTGCTTGACGATCACGATCGTGGGCCGGGTGAAGCCGGCCACCAGCTCGACCGCCGCATCGGCGTCCTGCAAGTTGTTGTAGGAGAGCTCCTTGCCCTGGAGCTGGCGGGCCAGCGCCACGCCCGGCCGGCCCTGCGGCCAGGCATGAAGAGCGCCCGCCTGGTGCGGGTTCTCGCCGTAGCGAAGCGTCTGCTGCAGCGGTGCCGCGACCAGCAGCGGGTCGGGCAGGGGAGAGCCGTCCAGCCCGTCGAGCCACGTCGCGATCGCCGCGTCATAGGCAGCCGTGTGGGCGAAGGCCTTGCGCGCCAGCTCCTGCCGGAGCGCGCCATCCGTGCCGCCAGCGGCGAGCGCCTCGACGAGCCTCGGGTAGTCCGCCGGATCGGTGAGGATCGCCACGTCCTCGTGATTCTTGGCGGCGGCCCGGATCATCGCCGGTCCGCCGATGTCGATGTTCTCGATGCAGGTGGCGAAGTCCGCCCCCGACGCCAGGGTCCGGGCGAAAGGGTAGAGATTGACGACGACGAGATCGATCGTGGCGATCCCGTGCTCGGCCAGCACCGCCATGTGCGCCGGGTCGGCGCGGCGGGCGAGAATGCCGCCGTGGATCTCCGGCTGCAGCGTCTTGACCCGGCCGTCCAGGATCTCCGGCCGGCCGCTGATCGCCGAGACGTCCACCACCTCGAGCCCAGCCTCGCGCAGGGCCCGCGCCGTCCCGCCGGTCGAGACCAGCTCGACGCCATGCCCGGCGAGCGCGGTGGCGAGCTCGACCAGCCCGGTCTTGTCGAAGACGGAGAGCAAAGCACGGCGGGGCAGGCTCTTCGACATTGGCGTGCTCAACGGCTCTTGGTGAATCGGGCGATGAAGAAACCGTCCATGCCGCCCTTCTCGGCCAGCAGGGCCGGATGGGTGCGGAGATCCCCCGAAGGCGTCGGGGCGAAGCCGCACTCGGCCTCGGCTATGGGCTGGCGGACGAAGCCCGGGTGGCGTGAGAGAAACGCCTCGACCACCGCCGGGCCCTCCTCGGGCTCGAGCGAGCAGACCGCATGGACCAGCGTCCCGCCCGGCCGGACGAGCCGGGCCGCCGCATCCAGCAGCCGGCCCTGCAGCCCGGCGAGGCGCTGCACGTCCGCCTCGGTCTTGCTCCAGAGGATGTCCGGATGGCGGCGGATGGTGCCGGTGGCCGAGCACGGCGCATCCAGCAGCACCGCGTCGAACGGTGTTGCCGGCGCGTAGTCCATGGCGTCCGCGACGACGATCTCGGCCTCGAGGTCGAGCCGTGCGAGGTTCTCCCTCAGCCGCTCCGCCCGCCCGCGCTCGCGCTCGACCGCGGTCACCTTCGCCCCGGCCTGGACGAGCTGCGCCGTCTTGCCACCCGGCGCGGCGCAGAGATCGAGCACGGCCATGCCGGGCTTCGCCCCGACCAGCCGGGCCGGCAGGCTCGCCGCCAGGTCCTGCACCCACCAGGCACCCGCCCGGTAGCCCGGCAGCCGCTCGACGGCCCCGGCCTCGCGGAGACGCACCGTCGCCGGCCCGACCACCTCGCCGCCCAGCCGGGCGGCCCAGCCGGCCGCATCCGTCTTGACCGAGAGATCGAGCGGCGGCTCCTTGGCGAGTGCGGTGGCGATCGCCGCCGCCGTCTCGGCGCCATAGGCCGTGCTCCAGCTCGCCCGCAGCCAGTCAGGCAGGTTGGCGAGCGGGTCGACCACCGGCGGCTTCGTGCCGACCAGCCGGCGCAGCACCGCATTGACCAGGGCCGGCGGCACGATCCGCCGTTTCTTCGCGAGCTCGACGGTCAGCCCGACCGCCGCGTGCGGCGGCGTGCCCAGCAGCAGGAGCTGGGCCGCCCCCAGCCGCAGCAGGTTCATCCCGCTCTTGTGCGGCGGCGGATGGCGCAGAAGCGGCAGCAGCGCCGCGTCCAGCACGGCCCGCTGGCGCAGCACGGTCGTGTAGAGCAGCCGGGCGAAGGCCCGGTCGCGCGGCTCGAGCCGCTCCGTCGCCGGGTCGGCGGCGAACCGCGCCTCGGCCGGGGCGCGCTCGTTGAGCGCCGCATCGAGCACCGCGAGCGCCAGCGTGCGGGCCTCGAGCCCGATGGAGAACTCACTCACCCGGAACGGCCGCCGCCGGCAGGCCGAGCGCTTCCCGGATCAGCCGCCGCGTGTTGGCGACGCCGTAGAGCGCCACGAACGAGCCGAAGCGCGGCCCCTGCTCCTGGCCGAGCAGCACCTCGTAGAGGGCTTTGAACCAGTCCCGAAGGCTCTCGAACCCGTGCCGCTTGCCGATCTCGTAGACCTCGTTCTGGATGGCCTCGCCGGGCGTGCCCTCGGCGAGCCCGGCCAGCGCCGCCTCCAGCTCCAGCATGGCCGCCCGCTCGGTCGCATCCGGCTCGCGGTGCCGCTTCTCCGGCCGCACCCGGTCCTGGTAGTAGGCGATGGCATGGTCGACGAGGCGGGCGAGGCGCGGCTCGCTTTCCGGCGTGAGCTTTGGGCTGTACTGCCGGATGAAGCCCCAGAGCACCTCCGGGTCCTCGGCGTTCACCACCGACGCCAGGTTGAGCAGCATCGAGTAGTTGATCGGCACCGCACCCTCGGGCGGCTTGCCGTCGTGGATGTGCCAGACCGGGTTGCCCAGCTTCTCCTTGTCGACCTGGCCCTCGAAGGCGGCGACGAAGCTCTCGTAGTCGTCGACGTTCCGGGGGATCGCGTCGAAATAGAGCTTCTTCGCCTTCTTCGGGTCGCGATAGAGAAAGAGCATCAGGCTCTCGGGCGTGGCGTAGCGCAGCCACTCGTCGATGGTGATGCCGTTGCCCCTCGACTTCGAGATCTTCTCGCCGTTCTCGTCGAGGAAGAGCTCATAAGTGAAGCCCAAGGGCGGTGTCCCGCCCATCACCCGGCAGATCTGGCTGCCGAGCTTGACCGAATCGATCAGGTCCTTGCCCGACATCTCGTAGTCGACCTCGAGCGCCGTCCAGCGCAGCGCCCAGTCGGCCCGCCACTGCAGCTTGCAGCGCCCGTCCGTGACCGGCACCTCGGTGAGCGTGCCGTCCTCGTCCCGAAAGACCACGGTGCCCGTGGCCGGCCGGCACTCCTCGATCGCCACCTGCAGCACGCGCCCGGACTTCGGCGAGATCGGCAGGATCGGGCTGTAGCTCGCCCGCCGCTCGGGTCCGAGATGCGGGCGGACCACGTCGGCCACCGCCTCGTGACGCTCGAGCACCCGCAGCAGCACCTCGTTGAAGGTGCCCTTCCTGTACTCCTCGGTGGCGCTCTTGAACTCGTAGTCGAAGCCGAAGCGGTCGAGGAACGCCCGCAGCCGCGCGTTCATGTTGAGCCCGTAGCTCTCGTGCGTGCCGAAGGGGTCGGGAATGGCGGTCAAGGGCTTCTGCAGGAAGGGCAGGATCACCTCGGGGTGCGGGATGTTGTCCGGCAGCTTCCTGAGCCCGTCCATGTCGTCCGAGAAGGCATAGAGCTTCGTCGGCACGTCCGAGAGCCGGTGGAACGCCTGGCGGATCAGGGTCGTGCGGAAGACCTCGGCGAACGTGCCGATATGCGGCAGCCCCGAGGGGCCGTAGCCGGTCTCGAAGAGCACGAAGCCCTTGGCCGGCGGCTTCCTCTCGACCCGCTGCAGCAGTGCCAGTGCTTCCGTGATCGGCCAGGCCTTGCTGGCGCGAAGCGTTTCCTCGTCCATCGATTGCCACACAGGATACGGGGTCTAGGTTCGGCCCGTTGGTAGGAGCCAAAGGCCCGGATGTCCACGACCGCCAGCGATTTGCCGCAGCCCTTCGCCGGCTGGTTCGCCAGCCGCGGCTGGCGGCCGCGCGCCCACCAGCTCGCCATGCTGGTGGAGGCCCGGGCCGGGCGCGACACGCTGCTGATCGCGCCCACGGGCGGCGGCAAGACGCTGGCGGGCTTCCTGCCGAGCCTCGTCGACCTCGCCGAGCGGCCGACCACGGGCCTGCACACGCTCTACGTCTCGCCCTTGAAGGCGCTGACCACCGACATCGCCCGCAACCTCGAGGCCCCGCTGGCCGAGATGGGCCTCGGCGTCACCTACGCCGTCCGCACCGGCGACACCCCGGCCAACCGCCGCCAGCGCCAGCGCACCCACCCGCCGCAGATCCTGCTCACCACGCCGGAATCCCTGGCGCTGCTGCTCAGCTACGAGAATGCCGCGACCTACTTCCAGAACCTCGCCTGCGTCATCCTCGACGAGCTGCACAGCATCGCCGAGAGCAAGCGGGGTGCGCTGCTCAGCCTCGGCATGGCGCGGCTGCGGTCACTCGCACCCGAGGCCCGCTTCGTCGGCCTCTCCGCCACCGTCGCCGACCCACCGGCCCTGCTCCGCTTCCTCGCCCCCGACCCGACGCGCGCCCGCATCGTCCAGGCCGAGCAGGGGGCCGCCCCCGAGATCGTCATCGCCGACGCCGAGGCCGCCATGCCCTGGTCCGGCCATGCCGCCCTCTATTCGGCCGAGGCCGTCTATGCCCGCCTTTTGGCCGTGCGCACCGGCCTCGTCTTCGTCAATACCCGCGCCCTCGCCGAGCTCTTCTTTGCCGCCCTCTGGCGCATCAACAGCGAGAACCTGCCGATAGCGCTCCATCACGGCAGCCTCGCCGTCGAGCAGCGCCGCAAGGTCGAGGCCGCCATGGCGCGTGGGGCGCTGCGCGGCGTCGTCTGCACCTCCTCGCTCGACCTCGGCATCGACTGGGGCGACGTCGACCTCGTCCTGCAGATCGGCGCCCCCAAGGGGGCGAGCCGCCTCCTGCAGCGGATCGGCCGCGCCAACCACCGGCTCGACGAGGCGTCGCGCGCCGTGCTGGTGCCGGCCAATCGCTTCGAGGTGCTGGAATGCATCGCCGCCATCGAGGCGATCGAGGCGGGCGAGCTGGACGGCGCCCCGCCGCTCGGGCCCGCCCTCGACGTGCTCGCCCAGCACGTCACCGGTGTGGCCTGCAGCGGCCCCTTCGACGCCGAGGCCCTCTTCGACGAGGTGCGCCGCGCCCAGCCCTATGCGGAGCTGCCCAGAGCCGACTTCGACGCCGTGCTCGACTTCGTCGCCACCGGCGGCTACGCGCTGCGCCAGTACGAGCGCTATCGACGCCTCGAGCAGGGGCCGGATGGCCTCTGGCAGCTCACCGACCGTCGGCTGGTGCGCGGCTACCGCATGAACATCGGCACCATCGTCGAGGCCCCGGTGATGCGCGTCCGCCTGGGTGGGGGCAGGGGCCGGGGCCGGTCGCTCGGCGAGATCGAGGAGTATTTCGTCTCGATGCTGACCCCGGGCGACAGCTTCCTCTTCGCCGGCCGCGTGCTCGCCTTCGAGGGCATCCGCCAGAACGAGGTGATCGCCTCGCTCGCCAAAGGTGCCAGGGAGCCCAAGATCCCGGCCTATGCCGGCGGTCGGCTGCCGCTCACCAGCCAGCTCGCCCATCGCGTCCGCCGCCTCCTGGCCGAGCCCGCCCACTGGCCGGCTCTCCCGGCACCGGTGCGCGAATGGCTCG
>ERZ795053.686-NODE-686-length-43018-cov-6.120918_pt1 | contig 43018 bp, 46 predicted proteins | sample MGYA00375137_ERZ795053 | MGnify/ENA primary metagenome ERZ795053 (study PRJEB30182, sample SAMN05720284) | activated sludge metagenome | isolation source: Anaerobic digester | place: Hong Kong | collected 2014-12-17 ... | reverse complement strand
GTTGCGCAAAATCTGCATTTCTTCATATTTCCTCCCTTGCTTTGTTGATCATATCCCTGTATTGCAAGGCTTCACGCCTCGCTTTTTCGGCGAAATCGGACTCTTTCCCGGCAAAAAGAATACTCCGGGAGACATTGATGACCATATTCCCCTCTTTACCGCTGTATCCGGCGGCAATGGTTCTTCTCAGATCGCCTCCCTGAGTCCCTATCCCGGGGATCAGGAAAACCTCTTTTGAGGCGATCTTTCTTATCCTCTTCAATTCTCTCGGTTTTGTGGCTCCGACGACCAGCCCCAGGCGGTGACCGAACTGTTCATTCCAACGCACTGTCTTACGGGCGATCTTTTTGTAAAGCCCCCCGGTATATTCAAAATCGCGGGCTGAATCGTTGGAAGTCAGCCCCAAAAGGAAGAGGTAAACCCCTTCAAAGGCCAGAAAAGGCTCGATGGTATCCTGTCCCATGAGAGGGTTGATGGTCGCCGCATCAAAAGAGTTGGCTTCAAAAAGGGCCCGGGCGTAGTGGGACGCTGTATTTCCGATATCCCCCCGCTTCACATCGGCAATGAGGGGGATCGGGCCGGCCATGCCGGGAAGGGCTTCCCATGCTTCAAGCCCCGCTTTTCCCGCCGACTCATAGAAGGCGGCGTTGGGTTTGTAGGCGCAGGCCAGGTCTTTGGTAGCTTCGATGATCTCCCTGTTAAAGGTCAGGATGGGGTTTTTCTCTTTTTTCAAGCATTCGGGAAGGCGGGACAGATCGCTGTCCAGCCCCACGCAGAGAAGGGAGTTGTTTTCCCTTACCGCCCGGTTATACTTTTCAAGAAAATTCATGACATCTCCTTTATCGCTAATCCGGTGAGCCCGGAAACCGTTCTCATCCCGTTCTCGTCACAAAACTCCTCCAGCCCCCGGATGATTCGGAGAGGCAGGTCAGGAGTCCGGAAAAGCCCTGTCCCTATCTGGACACCCGATGCTCCCGCCATGAAAAACTCAAGGGCATCGCGGGTCGAGACGATCCCGCCGGAAGCAAGGATCACAGCATGGGGGAAAGCTTTTTTTACCTGATAGACCATCCGCAGAGCCACAGGCTTTACGGCAGGGCCCGAAAGCCCGGCAAAGACATTATGGATGGCCGGAGCCCTCTTCTCCACGTCGATGGCCATCCCCAGGAGAGTATTGGCCACGGTGAGAGCGTCAGCCCCGCTCTCCAGGGCCGCCTCTGCCATTTCTGTAATGTCGGTGACATTGGGGGAGAGTTTCACGATGAGCGGCTTCTGAAGGGCCTTGCGGCATGCGCTTGTGATCTCTGAAACCGACTGGTGGCGGATCCCGAAGGCCATCCCCCCCTCTTTAACATTGGGGCAGGAGACATTAAGCTCCACAGCCAGGATCCCGGGAGATTCATTGCAGAGATAGGCCATCTCGGCGAATTCCTCTGTGCTGTGGCCGGCGATATTGGCGATGATGCTGATCCCTTTTTCAACAAGTTGCGGAACCTTTTCACGGATAAAGGGCTCTATGCCCATATTCTGAAGCCCGACGCTGTTGAGCAGCCCCGCCGGCGTCTCCATGAGACGGGGCGGCGCATTCCCTTCCCGGGGAAAACGGGTAAGCCCTTTGCTGCAGACCGCTCCTAAAAGCGCCGGGTCGAAGATCTCCTCATACTCGTCTCCGTAACCAAAGGTCCCCGATGCGGTAAAGACAGGATTTTTAAAGGCCTGTCCTCCTATCTTCAGGGTCATTTCTGCCATGGGAGCTCCTCTCCGGGAAAAACCGGCCCGTCTTTGCAGACCAGCTTATTCCCCGAAACGGTCCGGACTACACAACCCAGACAAGCCCCGGCTCCGCAGGCCATCCGCTCCTCGAGAGAGTGCCAGCTCTCCATTCCCCTCTCACGGCAGATGTGTTCGGCGGCCTTCATCAGGGGGAGAGGCCCACACGTATGGACAGCAGCCTGAGGGGAAGACTGTCTCAGCAGGGCGGTAGGATATCCCTTCAGTCCCCGGCTGCCGTCTTCTGTGTAGATAAAAAGCGTCTCCTGCTCCGCGAATAACCCGCCGTCTTTATAGGGAGTCAGGTAATCCTCCTCTTTCGAAGGGAAACCGGCATGGAGGACAGCCTCTCTCTTCTCTTCCAGAAGAGCCCTGAGAAGATAGACCAGGGGCGCAGCTCCGATGCCTCCTCCTATGAGGATGTTTGAGCCCTTGTCCAGGGAAAACCCTCTTCCCAGAGGCCCCATAAGGCTTAGGGACTCCCCCCGCTTCTTTGCAGAGAGGATCTCTGTCCCCTTTCCCACCACTTTATAGAAAAAGTAGAGGGTTCCGCCCCGGACATCCCCAATACTCACGGGGCGCCGTAGAAGAGGGTCCATCTGTCCTGAGACAAGGATATTGAAAAACTGTCCCGGGCGGGTCAGGGATGCCAACTCTGCATCAGAGACACTTAACAGAAAGACTTTCTCCGTAAGCTGAATATTCTCTTTGACCTCGACATCTTTGACTTTCATAACCACTTGTCCTTTTCGATATCGTATAATTTTTCTTTCATCATGGTAAATCGCGGCACTCCCCTGAGCGACAGACCCGTAAAGGGAGTGTTTTTCCCCTTTGTCCTGAGGGTTTCGGCCGTAAGGGTCCTGTGTCCTGCCAGATCCACTACAGTGAGCCATGCTTCCTGTCCCTTTTCGATGCGGCCGCGGCCGGAAAGGCCCAGGATACGGGCAGGGTTAGCTGATAGAAGCTGAGCAATACGGCTCAGAGAGACTCCGTTTTTGTAATGGAGGATTTCTATGGAAAGCGGGATCAGGGTCTCAAAACCGGTGATCCCGAAGGGTGCCACCTGAAAACCTCCGGTCTTCTCTTCAGCAGGATGAGGGGCATGGTCTGTGGCGATGACATCGACGGTGCCGTCGAGGATCCCACGGATGAGGGCCTCACGGTCTTCAGCACTCCGCAGTGGCGGGTTCATCTTATAAAGAGCATCATCACCTGGAATATCGGCATCACACAGAGTGAAATGGTGAGGAGTCACTTCACAGGTTATTTTATCCGTAACTTTTTTGAAGCGTCGGATGAGTTCCAGGCTCTCTTCGGTAGAGACATGACAGAAGTGGAGTCTGTTCCCTTCCAGAAGGGACAGCGCCCCGTCCCGGTAGGTCCTGATATCTTCCGCGGCTCCCGGGATACCCGGCAGTCCCAGTTCACGGCTCTTCTCCCCTTCATGGAGGACCCCGTCACGGCGGAGAGAAAGGTCTTCGGCATGGGAGAGGTAGACAAGCCCCTTTTGGCGGCAATGACGGAAGACCTCCCTCAGAAGCCCTGAATCTTCCACACTGACACCGTCATCGGAGACAGCTTTCAGGGAATCAAGAGAAGGAAATCCGGAAAGCTCCCGTCCTTCGAGACCGGTTGTCCCGGCAAAAGCCTGGATCACCTCACAGGAAGCCTTTTTTGCAACCACAGACATGATCTCCTCATAGACCCGCCGGGAATCGCAGGGCGGACGGGTATTGGCCATGGCCACAAGTGTAGTGATCCCCCCTGACACCGCTGCCCGAGTGCCACTCTCGATATCTTCCGGGTTATCTCCCGGCTCACGCAGGTGGGCATGCATGTCGATGACGCCGGGAAAAGCAGTCAGCCCCTCAGCCGGGATCTCACGCTCGGCTTCAGGAGCTTTCCCGCATGGATATATCCCGGCGATCCTCCCCTTCCGGACAACCAGGTCTCCTCTGATCTCAGGGCCGAAGGGATCTACCATCGTGATTTTTCGAAAAACAGCATCCATTGTCGCCTCTTTTTTGAACCATTTTACAAGGGAATCCCCCCGGGAGCAACAGGAAATCGCTTTCCAGCGACCTGGGGAGCTATTCTCTGCGTCTCTTCTTACGGATCATAACCGGAAAAAGAGGAAGAAAGAAGGAGAGAAACAGCGAGACAAGAAAAAGAAGCTGGCCGTGACGCGCATAGAAAGAGGGCTTTTTACGGGGATAAAGGGCTCCTTCCAGAACAGTGCGTTGACGCATCCCGGTCTTACGGACCACTCGGCCGGTGTTGTCGATGATGGCTGATATCCCGGAATTGGCGCATTGGGCCACATAGGACTGCTGCTCGATGGCCCTCAGGCGGGTCATCTGGAGATGATGGAGGGGGGCCGGAGTCCCTTCAAACCATCCGTCGTTTGTACTTACGACAAGGAACTCACTTCCCTCGCCCATGAGAGCGTTGACGAATCCGCTGAAAATTGATTCAAAGCAGATCACTCCCGTGAAACGGAAAGGGCCTATCTCAAAAGGCTCTGTCCTGGTTCCCCGTGTGAGTGTGTATTGGATGGGGTAGAGGTCCATGAGAAAGGACGTAAACTTTGGAAACGGGAGGAACTCGGCTACAGGGAGAAGCTGGATCTTGTCATAGCGGGTATAGCTTCCAGTATGGTCTATGAGGAAGAGGGAATTGTAGACACCGCTTCTGTCATAATGAGTGCTCCCCACCAGGTGGGCGCTGCTGCCCTTCTGGCTTTTGATGATATCCACGAGGGCCTTTTTTTCCGGCTCATACCAGAGTATCCCGGAAGAGAAAGCCGTCTCGGGCCAGATGACAAGGTCTGTCTCAGCGCTGACACGTGATGCAAGCCCTTTATAGATCTCCATGTTGTTCATGATAAAGGCTTCATCCCATTTGGCATAGAGGTCGATGGAAGGCTGGATCAGAGCCACTCTGACTCTTTGTCCGTTTATCAGGGGGCCCGGAGCGGCAAAATGGGAGAGCAGCAGGGCCGTCAGCAGAACCGCTGCGGCCCTGATATATCCTTTATGACGCTCTATGAATGCTTTAGCAACCAGAAAATTGATCATCAGGATCACCAGGGTAAGAAGATGGACACCGCCCCATTGGGCTGCCGAGGCTGCCGGCAGAAAGGTCACGACGGCGTTACCCGGTTCATTCCAGGGATAGCCCAGAGCTCCTGTCCCCTTCCCCCATTCGATAAGGGCCCAGATCCCCGGAAGAAGAAACACTCCTCCGTGGAAACGCTTCAGTAGCCGGGCAACCGGAATAAGAAGAGCCACAGCCAGGATCAGATAGAGGATGACAAGAAAGATCCCCAAAACCGTAAAGCGGTAGATCCAGTAGATATTGGGAAGGAAAAAGAAAAATCCATAGACGAAAAGGTTGAGAATCCTCGCTCCCCTCTTCATCTCACACATGAGGATGAGATAGAAGGGAACATAAGCAACAAGAGAGACCCAGAAGCCTGCAAAGGGCATAAAAAGAAGGAGCCCTGCCGCCAGCCCTCCTATGGCCAGAAAAAGAAGGCTGAGCCGGGACCCGATGAAACGGTCAATAACGGTCATCGGGCGTTGCTGGTGGCTTCATCCATGGCTTTATTCATCTCAGCGGCGTCCAGCCCGGGATCGTTCACGATGTGGGGAGTGATCTCTATGATGAGGTCCGTCTTCTGGACGACCTTCTTCTTGTAGGAGAAAAAGAACTTTATCAGGGGGATCTCAGAGAGAGGCCAGAGCCCTTTGCGCTCGATGGTCTCAGTCTCGTTCTGGAGTCCGGCGATGATAATGGGTTCCCCGTCTTTGACGGTGACCATGGTCGCTGCAGTTCTTGTCTTGACCCAGGGGATGTCGGCGTTCTCCCCCTTCCACCCGTAGATATTGCTCACTTCAGGTTTCACATGGACGGTGATGCTTCCCTCTTCTGCTATACGCGGCTGAATGGAAAGCTTGATCCCGATCTCTTCACGCTCCACCTGATAGTTGGTGTTTTCCCCTTCTTCGGTCTTGACCACATAGGGGATGATGTCGCCGATATGGATGGTCGCTTCCTGGTTGTTCATAGCCACCAGTTTGGTATTGGAAAGGATCTTTCCGTAGCCCCGGTTCATGATCATATCGATGGTAGCCTGGAAGACCTTCATCTGACGGGCGAAATCCCCGACCTCCTCGATACCGATATACCCCATATCATCGGGGATGACTCCGGGTTCAGAAGAGAGCCCCACCCCGTTCTCGGCAAAGATAAAGGTCTGGCTGGTAAGTTTATCCCAGTTGATACCCGCTGCCCGGGTCTTGTCCAGGGAGACTTCGATGAGCCGGGCCTGGATGAGGATCTGTTTGGGGGCCTGGTCCAGCTGCTCGATCAGGGCTGCCACTTCCATATGCATCTCGGGGGTGGCCGATACGACGATGGCATTGGCTGACTGGTTCACATTGATAACGATATTTTTCAATCCGGAAAAAGAGGAGGCCACATCCTCGGCCTTAATATAATTGAGGGGGTAGACCCGGGTCTTGGAAGTGAACTGTGTCCCGATATGCTCGGGAGAATCCACCAGGATGGTGTTGCCGATACGCTCGTAGGCGAATCCGCCTGCCTTGGCTATCATGCCCAATGCCACCTCCAAGGTCACGTTTTTGAGAGAGATGGAGATCCGTTGATCGATAATGGCAGAACCCAGGACGAGGTTGAGGTTGTTCTGCTGAACGATGCTGCGCAGAACGGTGGTGACGGGGGCATTGGTCGCTTCAAAGCTGATTTTTGGATCCCCTTCCAGTCCGTAGAGTAATGTAGTGGCGCTTATGGAAATGATCAGCAATAAAATCAACTTTTTCATAAATCCCCCTTTATTTGGAAACGAAATAGGAGCGTTCTCCCTGTTTTACGATAATGCCGTCTGAACGTATCTCTTCGATACGGATCCGGGAGCCCACAAGATCCCCTTCATGGACCAGCCACTCAGCGCCGTTGTAGAAAAGGCCAGCTTCTTTACGCGGAGAGACCATGATGTAGAAGACGGAGATATTCACCGGTTCCTCACGCCGGGCCGTCTCTGCAAACTCTTTCCGCTTGGCGCGGATGATCTTGATCTGCTCCAGGAGGACCTTGACATTGTCGATAAAGAGATCGTTCTCATTGATCTCAGTCACTTCGTAGCGGGTAAAGAGAATGTCCTTGGAGATCTGTGCTCCGGTCATGAAGACCATGAGAAAGACAATAAAAATGATGAACCCGGTTATCCTGCTTCTCATAAGTTAAAATACCTCTTTAATTTAAGTTTCCAGGACTGGTTATAGCCATTCTGGCTCTCCATATCCGCTTCCTCGACGACGATGATGTTGTCATTGTTGTTGATGAGGTCCATAAGCCGGATATAGGAGGCCATGGTACAGGAAAACTCGATATGGATATCCACTGAGTTGGCTACGGAACGCTTGACGTCCACACTTCCCAGGCTGACCCCCCGTCGCTGAAAGAGGGAGATAGTATCCTTGATGGCTTCTGTATAAGAGTAGAGGGGAATGATCTTGTTCTGGTTGAGGATCTTCTGAAGCTCCTCATTATTGTGGACGTACTCCCACTGGGCGATCTCCTGTTTCAGCTGTTTTAATTCCCCTTTTTTGCTGTTGATATCATCCCTGATCCGGGAAAGGATCATAATATTGGCCATAAACATGGCGATGATCAGGGCGATGAGTGTCCTATTCAAAAATCCTCACTTTCCCGTTGATGGTAACGTTCAGAAGATTCCCCTTCTGGATATTCATCTCCTGGATAGCCACATCGGTGATTTTCAGCTTATACTCTTTATCGTTGATGATATTGTCGATCATGGCTTCGATATCATTGACCTTGTAGCGGGAAACCCCGGACGATTTCAGCTCCAGTGAAAAGTGGAGCTCAAAGGGAAGACGCTTGAACTGGATCCCCGTCACATACATGTTCCGGATAAGGTATTTATTGACCACCTTTAAAAAGGAGCCCATGACCACTTCATGCTTCTCTTTACTCAGCATAAAGAGGATATTGTCCTTCTCCTGGGTGGTCAGCCGTTGGTCTGCTGCGACGGCCTTGAGAGAATCAAGCTCTCTGTCGATCTTTGATTTGATGGAGAGGCTGTTTATGATGAAGTATAGATAAACCGCTGTCAGAAAGAGGGCAGTGATAAGCAGCACCCGATGGATGATGTCCATCTGACGGATGATGATCCGTCTCTGTCTGTTCTTCTCTCCCTGGGGATATAGGTTGATGGAAAAATAATTCATAAGGCGAACATCCCTCCCACCATACAGGCATAGGCTCCAAACCCTTCACGGAGATGCCGGGCCTCCTCTTCGCTGAAACTCTTTTTGATCATGGCAAAATAATCGTTTTTGACCACGCGGATCCCCAGTTCGTAGTTCATATACCAGGCGATATCGGGGATGGCTGAGATTCCCCCCGAGATGTTGATCTGATGGAAAAGAGCTCCTTTATATCGGTTTTCGTAGAAGATAAGAGCTCTTTTGATCTCATAGATGATCTGGTCCAGGATGGGGGCGATGATCTTGAATTTCCCCGGTCCGCGGGGGACTTCCTGCTCCCCTTTGAGGATCTTCTCCGCCTCTTCCCATTCTACACCGCATATATCCTTGATATTGCGTATCATGTCATTCCCTCCGACGGGGATATCCATCTGAAAGTAATCCTTTTCTTTGTCGTAGATGATGATATTGCTGTTTTTCCTCCCCAGGTCCACAAAGATGACCGGGCTGTAGCCGGCAAAATTAAAATGGCCGTTGAGAAGGGAGATCTGCTCCGGGAAGATGACAGTAGGCTCCAGCTTGTTGATGGTAAGCTGAGGGATCCACCTTTCAAAATACTTCCTTTTGATCCCGGAGACGATGATATGCTCCTTGTCGGGACCCATATCGTCCACCACATCAAAATCCCAGATAAAATTATCGTCTTTCAGCTGGAGGATATCTTCATATTCGTTGATGATGATCTGTTTGAGATATTTCCGCTCTACTTTGTTGACCGTCAGAGTCTTGACAAAGGTCTCGTTAAAAGGGGCTATAAAGACGATGTCATCGAAATTCCGGACAGCGACCTGATCCAGCAGCCTGGCTACTCCGTCGGAGACAGCCCCGCTGTATTCAAAAGAGAGGACCTGCCGGAGATATTGGAATGCCTTTTCAAAGACAAGGGCCTTTATGTTGTTTCCCGTCGGGAATAAAATCAAACTATACAAAACGGCACTCCTTTTTTTTTATTATATCCGTATTACTAAAAAATGCAAGGTTTATACCATATAGAATGGAAAAGTGCCTTGAAAAACCCTGCCGAAGGGGCAAAGGGGGAAATCCTAGATCTCGACGATTCCCACAGCCCTTCGGATTTCAGAAACAGTCTTCTGAGCTTCACGGCGCGCCTTCTCCCCTCCCCGGCGCAGGATCTCCCGGACCTTCTCCTCATCCCGCTTCAACTCCTCCCGCTTCTCCCTGAAGGGGGTGAAGTATTCGTTCATCTTTTCAAAAAGGGCTAATTTGGCATGCCCGTACCCGAAGGTAGAAGAAGCATATTTTTTTTTCATCTCCCGGCACTCTTCCGGAGTGGCAAAGAAGCGGTAAAGCGCGAAGACATTACAGGATTCGGCATCCAGGGGCTCTTCCATGGGAGTGGAATCAGTCACGATGTTCATGACCTGTTTCTTCATTTTCTTCGGCGTATTGAAGATCTCGATTGTATTTCCGTAACTCTTACTCATCTTTCGTCCGTCTGTGCCCGGGATCACGGCCATAGACTCTTCGATATAGGGCTCGGGGACGGTGAGGATATCCCCGAATCTGTTATTGAACCGCATGGCGATATCGCGGGTGATCTCGATATGCTGTTTCTGATCCCGGCCCACCGGGACAAAATCGGCATGATAGGCTAAAATATCCGCCGCCATGAGGACAGGATAGGTAAACATCCCGTGGTTGATGTTCTTTTCTTTGGCGAGAGCATCTTTATAGGCATGCGCCCTCTCCAAAAGGCCCATGGGGGTGTAATTGGAGAGAAGAAAGGTCAGCTCCGTCACTTCGGGGACAGAAGACTGGAGAAAAAGGGTGGTCTTTTCAGGATCCAGCCCCAGAGCCAGGTAATCCAGAAGGATGTCCATGGTGCTCTCTTTCAGATGAGCAGGATCGGGGTATGTGTTGAGGACATGATAATCCGCGACAAAGATAAAAGACTCTTCGGCGCTGTTCTGAAATTCGATGAAACGTTTTACCGCACCGAGATAGTTACCCACATGCATCTTTCCGCTGGGCTTGACTCCTGAAACGACACGCATGGCTTCCTCCCCTATTCTGCCAGTTTTTCCTGCACCACGGAGCTCACAAGCTTCCCGTCGGCCTTTCCCTTTACCTGAGGCATCAGCGCCTGCATCACTTTTCCCATCTCTTTTCGGCTCGAAGCCCCTGTCTGTACAATGGCCTCCTCCACAAGCTGGGCGATCTCGCTGCGGGTAAGCTGTCTGGGAAGATAGCTTTTCAGGATCTCCGTCTCCGCCTCTTCACGCTGAGCCAGGTCATCACGCCCTCCGTTTGAATACATCTCGATGGAATCCTGATGTTTCTTCACGCTTTTGGAGATCACAGCCTGGATATCCTCATCGGTGAGCGGGGCCCTTTTTTCGATCTGTGCATACCGGATATCCGAGATCAGCATACGGAGGGTCGAGGTCTTCACTTCCTCCTTCTCCTTCATGGCCCGGGTCAAATCAGTCTTAAGCCGCTCTTCCAGAGTCATTTTTTCTCCCCTTCCCCTTTGGCGCCTGTGGTCATCACGTCAAAGGTCTCTTTGAATTTGTTTAAAAAGCCGTAGATGTCCTCTTCAAAGATCATAATGCGTGTCCTTTCGAAGCTTCCGTCATCTTTTTTCCGTATCTCGTTGAGGACCATATATTTTTCGCCCTTTTTCGTCATCTTCACGTTGAAAAAATAGGTGCGGCGTCCGGCGCGGAGCCGGGTGGAATAAAATTCGTTGCTTCCGTCCATATTTTGATTTTTTTCCATCGTCATCTCCCTTCCCTTATACGTCTGTGATCTCCCTGGCCTGCAGCCCGCTGTCAACGGTGACAGGCACAATGGTGTTCAACTCATAGTTCCCCGATAGTGTAACACGTAAATATTCAGGTGTATAGCCTGTAAAACATCCCGGCGAGATTTCACTCTCGATAAGGAGAGATGTAGGGTGTCCGGACACTTTCTCCAGAAAACGTCTCTGCCCTTCCCGGGCGGCCTCCGCCATGCGCTCCATCCTTTCCGATACAGCTTCTCTTTCCGGCTTTCCTTCCATGGTAAAGGCTTTCGTCCCCGGGCGTGGAGAAAAGGGAAAGAGATGGACTCGGTGAAAAGCAAACCTTCGTATGACCTCTTCACTTTTCCGGATATCTTCTTCAGACTCCTGCGGAAACCCTACGATGATATCGGTAGTCAGCCCCCCTTCAGGAAGAAAGCTTCTTATCCTCTCCAGGCGCCGGATCATCTCCTCTTCCGAATAAGGACGGTTCATAGCCCTGAGGACCTTATCGCTTCCGCTCTGCAGCGGGATATGAAGATGAGGCATCACCTTGGGGTGGCCTTGCATGAGACAAAGGAGCTCTTCTTCCACTTCCAGGATCTCAATCGAGGAAAGGCGCAGACGGCTGACCTTCTCCAGGGCGATGACGCCGCGGATAATCTTCAGAAGATCGGGATGCCGCCCCAGGTGAATCCCCGTGAGGACTATCTCCTTGTATCCGTTCTCCGACAGGGCGCGGGCCTCGTCCAGAATATCCGCCACGGGGAGATAAGCCTCCCGGCCCCGTGTCAGGGGAATGATACAATAGGAGCAGAATTGGTTACAGCCGTCTTCAATCTTTATGAAAGCGCGCGTCTTGTCGCTGAAAGCACCCAGGGGAGCATCCTGCCGGGCCTGAAGTAGCCCCAGGACCCGGTTGATCTTCTCCTGATTCCCCACAGTCTCATCGGCTCCCTCCACCGGGCCCATCTCTGCCAAACACCCTGCAGCGATGACCCTGGCTGCGGGATTTTCACGTTTCATCTTCCTTATCAGACGCCTGTTTTTCTGCTCGCTTTTCTGAGTCACTACACAGGAATTGACGATGATAACATCCGCCTGATGCCAGTCCTCCACAGGGGTATATCCGTAACGGCTGAGGAAAAAACGGATCTTTTCCGATTCATATTGATTGACTTTGCACCCGAAGGTCACCAGAGCGAACTGTTTCATTCTCCCCCGCAGAGATACTGGATAAGAAAGGCTGCTTTCAGGGCAGCAGTCTCGGTCTTCAGAATATACGGCCCCAGGGTACATTCCCGGGCTCCCAGTTTCCGGAAAGCTTCGGTCTCTTCCTCTTCCCAGCCTCCTTCAGGGCCGACGACGATGATGACGTCCCGGCACCCTTCCCAGGAGTAGTCCTGAAACTCCCGCCCTCCGGGATTCATCAGGGCTATGGTATCGAACTTTGTGAAAAAATCAATCTCTTTATCCAGGGCCAGAGCCGGAGCCATGGCGGGCAACCAGGCGCGCTTCGACTGTTTCACCGCCCCGCGGATTATCTTTTCGAACCTTTCGGCTTTCCCTGAAAACTCTTTTGTATACTCCCGGTTTCTCCGGGTGATCAGGGGGACAAAGGAGAGGACCCCGTTTTCCGTTGCTTTTTCCACAAGCCATTCCCATTTGTCTCTCTTGGTAGGAGCAAAAGCCAAAGTGATCCTGACCGGATAAGGAGGGATATCTTCTGTTTTTTCGATGGACCCCCGGCACTGCTCCTTGTCCAGACTATCCAGCCGGCAGAGGGCGAAAAGCCCTTTCCCGTTGGTCAGGGCCACCCTGTCGCCCGGGCGCGGCCTGAGGACACGGATATGCCTGTATTCTTCGCCCGAGATCTCTGCGGTCTCTGTCGTCCGCTCCAGGCTATCCAGAAAAAAGAGGCGGTGCCGGAAAGCTAAGGTCTCCATACTCCCTCCTCGGTGACGATGGCTGTAATATTGGCGTAGGGAGTCACGTCAAAAGCCGGATTGTAAGCCTCTTCGGCCCTCTCCCCCATCCCGGCGATCCGGGTTATCTCTTCTCCGCCCCTCTCTTCGATGGGTATCTCCTCTCCGCCGGGACATGACGGATCCAGAGTCGAGCGGGGCGCCGCTACGATAAAGGGAATGCCGTGGGCCCTGCAGGCCAGAGAGAGAGCATAGGTCCCGATCTTATTAGCTGTGTCTCCGTTGGCAGCGATCCTGTCAGCTCCGGTGAAAACGGCATCTACCTCGCCCCGTGAGATGAGAAAAGCCGCCGCCGAATCGGCTATCACCTTGTGAGGGATCATCCCCCGGGTGAGCTCCCAGGCAGTCAGCCTCAATCCCTGAAGCCAGGGCCGTGTCTCGTCCACCCAGACAAAAATCTTCTTCTTCTCTTCCCGGGCCACATAGAAGCCGGCCAATGCCGTCCCGTAAGCAGCTGTGGCCAGGGCTCCGGCGTTGCAATGGGTAAGGTACCGCCCTCCGTCACGTATAAAGGGCTGAAGGTTTTTGCCGATCTTCCGGCAGAGAAGTGCATCCTCCCGGCGGATAGCTTCGGCTTCCTCTATGACAGCCCGGTAAGCTGCTTCACGGCCCGAAGGCCGGGCCTGCTCAAAAGCCTTTTCTGCCCGTTTGAGAGCCCAATGGAGGTTTATGGCTGTGGGACGGGACCGGGCCAAAAGACGCATTCCCTCATAAAAAGCATTTTCCCAATCTTCCCGGGTTTCGCAAAGAGAAAGAGAGGCGCCGAAAGCCGCGACGATTCCGATCAGTGGCGCTCCCCGGACGGTCATGGAAGCGATAGCGTCATAGGCATCGCGCACGCTCCTGATGATGACCCGTTTCTCCTCGAGAGGCAACTTTCGCTGGTCCAAAACAGAAAAGACTCCCTCTTCGAAAGCAACGGTTTTAAGATCCATGTTCCCCCTTTTTCATCCACTCTTTGAGCAGAGAACCCATCCGGTCGGTGCGGCCGTTTTTTTTCACCAGAGCCACTGAATCCTGATCCCAGAGGACTTCAAAGACCCGCTGCTTGCCGAACCCTTTCAACTCGGCACGGCCTGCCATGAGAAAAATGATATTGCGTTGGATGACACTGTCATAGGTCAAATAACAGTAGGCATCGTTGACGGCGATAGTCTCCATGGGGCAGTAATCCTTGAGGGCGTCAAAGACATCGCCGCTTACGGCGATACCGCGGTTGAAGAGTTCGCCGGATCCGCTGACGTATACTCGTCTGTTAAGGCCGTCTCCCGTCCGCCCTCCCCTCCCCAGTTTTTCTTCGATGACGTAGGTAGCTCCATGAACCACGTCCATCCCCCCCGATACGTTTTCGGGACTGCTCTTCTGGGAACTGGAAAGGCGGGCCGCCATATTGACGGTCTCTCCGATGGGGGTGAGCTGTCCCAGCTGGGCCATGGAGACATTTCCCAGATGAATACCGATGCCGATATCCTCGAAGTCTGTCTCCCGGCGCACCGAGAGGAAGTGTTCGAAGATCATGATCCCGGACCGGATAGCTGCAAGAGCATAGGCGCGGGGGTCGGCTCCCTCCTTAAAGACACCCATGACCCCGTCTCCGAGGATCTTGTCCACATAGCCGGTGAATTGTCCGAAGACTTCGGGTATAGGGTCGAAGATCAGATGAAGCTGACGGATGGTCTCATCGGGGTGAAGGAATTTAGACCTTTGTGAAAAATTCCTGATATCCAGAAAAAAGATAGCTGCCGGGACGATTTGAAGATGGACTTTATGGTTCTCGGAAAACCAGAAAAGTTCCCCCTTTTGAAACTCTTCACTCAACTTCTCCACATCGCGGCTTCCCTCTACCAGATAGATCTTTTTTCTGATGAGACTCAGGATCAGAAAACGTTTCCGTGCCTTGACGATGTCTTCATAGAGATAGAGGATCTCCTGAAGGGAAAGCTGGAGTTTATCCTGCTCTGCCTTCAGACAGCTGCTTTTTAAAAGCTGGGCAAGAAGATAGTCGTTACGGAGAAGAAAGGTCAGGACTCTCAGGTTATCGACATTCCCCGTTTCGATATCTTTTTTCGAGATCCCTTTACGAAGGTAGAGTGACTCATATCGGGCCTGTCTGGACATGACGGCCATAGTCCTTGTCATCAGCTCACGTATGGCCCGATAAGCTTCCCGGGAGATGAGAAATCGTGAGTTGATCCGGGAACTGCTCTGGGGAAAGAGAAAATCTTCGGGGTTTGTTTCAGTCCCGGAAGCGAAAAAAGCCAGCTGGTCGCGGATGATAAACTCCACAAGCTCTCTGTTCATATGGAGAAAATTATTCTTGTAGAGAAAAGAGAATTTCAACTCGAAGGCTTTCAGGGCCTTGGCCAGAACCTGCCTGTGGATATCGTAGACGATATTGTTGATGAGCCAGACTGTATCCTCTTTGGCATAATGGCGTTTGACTGTAACGGCAAAGGCCGTACTCAGAGCCACAAAAAAGAGATTCAGATACATCCCGCGGTCATCGAAGTGGAGGATATTTTCCAGGGCCTTGTAGAGCTCTCTTCTGTAATCATACTCCTGGACTGAGGAAAGGTCTCCGTCGTTTCTTTTCACCGACCGGAACTCAAAGCGAAAACGATACTTCTCATCCTGATAAGAGCGGAAAAGGTGTTCGATCAGGCGCTCCATGGCAACCCGTAGCCTGGCATCCAGATAGACAGGATAGGTGGCGATCCCGCCCCTCATCACCGGGTCGGGGAAGCCTGGAAGCGGCTGTTTAAAATAGGAGGGCTTCTCGCTTTCGTCTATACGGACAGGAGCAATGACATCAAAAATATTCATATCCGCCTCCCTTCAACGAAGGGATAATCTCTGCGCAGGATATATTCAGGTCCCTCTTTTCTGAGGATACTCTCATAAAGGCGCATTCCCGGGCAGGGATAAGAGACCCGGGGAAGAGGGTCCGCCCCCTCAAGCCTGGCTTCGGCTTCACGACGGGACACCTTTTCTTTGATCCGTCCCAGGGTGATGTGAGGGAGAAAGGGGCGTGTTTCCCGGGGAATACCGCACTCCGCGAGGGCCTCTTCCACTTCTTTGAAAAGCTCCTCAGGCAAAAGGCTGTCCAGTTTTAAGGCGATGACCCTCACTTCCCTCTCCTTGCCTAAAAAAAGCAGGCGGGATTCCGTTACTGCTTCAAAAGGAGCAAAACGGACTCTTTCCAGGGCGGGTATAATACAGGAGAGATTCCCGGCATCCCCCAGAAATTTGACAGTCAAGTGGATCTGCTCTTCGCTGACCCATTTGACACCGGGCCACATCCGGCGGGCTGAGCTGAGAAACGGCCGTATCTCATTCAGAAAGGAAGGCTGTGCGGAAAGGGCGATAAAGAGTCTCATTTTTTCTGCCCCAGCCGCTTGAGGGTCCGGTAGTTGATATAGGAGAGAGCCGCCAGCGACAGGGCGGTGACCAGCATCCCCACGACGACGATCCTCATGGATTCAAAATTGACAAGGGGTAGATATAGGTAAAGCGTCTTCAGAGTCGCCAGCAGGATGAGAAAGGCCAGGGCAAAAGCACAGCCCGCCTGGAAGATGTAGAAGACGATGGATTCATAGAGAGTCTCTCCGCTTTTTTTCCTCAAGGCGATCCGGACGATCAGCCAGGCCACAAGGCCGTAAAGCACTAAGACCAGATAGAGTAGCGTCCTGTAATGCATGAGATGATTATAACAGAAAACCCCTTCTGCTTCAATCGGAACTTCCCTGTAACCGTCTGGCTTGTTCTTGCGTATTTTCTGGCAGAAAGGGCGAAAATCAGGTATATTTTGATAATGCAGGATTGGGATGATCGTATGGTAGTAAGTTATATTCTGAAAGGGCACCCGGAATCTTTTCGGGAGATCATGAACAGATACGGCGACCTCGTCTACCGGATGGCTTACAGACGCCTCAACTCCCATGAGGATGCCGTGGACTTTTCTCAGGACCTCTTTTTCCACGTCTACCGGAAATTGAAAAAATATGACCCGAAATACAAATTTTTCTCCTGGCTCTACCGGATCACCCTCAATATGATCAACAGCGAATTACGCAAAAAACGATCCCGCCCCCAGTTCGTCGAAAAAGACCTTTCCCTTCTCCCTGACAGCCGGACGTCTCTCCCCTCTTCCCTTCCCGGTCGCCTGGATGAGTTCCTGGAGGATTTCCCCGACGGACAGAAAGAGATCTTCCATCTCTACTACTCAGACGGCTATACCGTCCGGGAGATCTCTCAACTCACCGGTGAAAGCCCTTCCAATATCAAAATCATCCTTTTCCGTATAAGACAAAAGATCAAAGAGGTCTTTTGGAAAGGAGGCCTTCATGCATCACGCTACTGAAAGATTCCCTGCCCAGGCGGCGGACCGGGTAATGGACCGTATCTTCCGTTACCGGGCATCGCGCCGTGCCTTTCGCATCCTTCTCCTCTTTGCAGGAAGCGCCCTGCTCTTCTTCGCTCTTTTCTCTCCCTTTCAGAGCCTGCAGGGGCCGGAGCATCGCATCACCTTCACCCTTTATGCCCCTGAAGCCCGGCAGGTCTCCCTTGTGGGTGATTTCAACCAATGGGGAGAACCCGGTATCCCCATGACGGAAACACAGTCCGGTGAATGGACTGTAACGCTGAAACTGGAACCCGGTTCCTACAGATATCTCTTCTCGGTAGACGGAGGAGCAGTCCCCGACCCGCGTTCGGCCCTTCTCGCAGACCCTTACGGAAGAGATGTCTCACTCGTCCATGTCAACGGTTCAAAGGAGGAACATATATGAAACAGTATCTCCCTCTTCTCGCCCTTATCCTCTTTTTCTCAGCTCTTCCCGCTTCAGGGCTGACACTGGAAAAAAAGACGGAGATGATCCGCCGTCATACCAGAAGCGAGCTGATGGAAAAAGGCTTGAGCGAAGAGAAGACCGACGGCCTTCTCCACCGCCTTTCGGAACGCTCAGAAACTCTGTCTGAAGAGATCAGGGCCCTCAAACGGCTGTGCCGGATGTCCCGTGAGTCGCTGGAAAAGATGGAAAAAGAGAGGGGCTCTGAAACATCCAAAGAAAAATACGCTAAGGCCTGGGCTGTCCGTGAAAGAAAACGGGAAGCCCGGAAAGAAAGCGTGGAAAAGCGCAGGGAGTTCAGGTCTCCCAGGTGGAGCGAAGAGCCGGGAGCGGGGAACAGCCGTTGATGCGCTTTCTTGCTCTCCTTGCCCTTCTCTTATCCCTGACGCTTCAGGCTGCAGCGCAGATGCCCCCAAGCCTGGAGAAGCGTATCGAAGAACTCGGATTCCAGTCGGATTACTGGAACACCTACATCCGCATGGCCAGGCTGCACAAACGCGAAGCTGAGATCGAAGGGATCATCACTTCCCGCCTATCCTTTCTGCACCGTCTGAAAGAGTCCTGTTCCTCTTTTCAGGCGCGGGACATCTCCCATTACCTTTATTACAGCGACCTGGGGCTTTCCGCCGATTCCCTGGCCGGGATCCTCAATGCCAAAGAGACTTCTGATGAGCTTTTGAAGGCTCTTAACGGATTTCTGAGCGTAGCGGCGGGCTATCTTCAGGCCACCCCCGAGGAGCTGGAAGTCCTGGCCGAAGCCTTTGCTTTAAGGAACTATTCCCGTCGGGACCTCACCGTCCTCACCGGGCTTATCAAGACCCTTCACGGCAGAGATTTCGGGATGAAAAGCGAATCCCGGAAAAAACGTCTCATCTCTCTTTTCCGCGAAGGCTATTCCATCTCATTCATTAAACGACAACTGGAGGACCTCTCATGAAAAAAGAACTCGTTATCCTCGTTTTTCTTCTGGCAACATCCCTGGCAGTACTTCACGCGGAGGCCTCGCTTCTCACAGGGGTCACCTACGGGTACGATGACAATATCTACCGCGATTCTTCGCAAGTCTCCTCAGCATTCCTTGAAGAATCTCTTTTCGCCACCTACACCTCCTCCGCCTTCCAGGCCGAGGCTTTTGTCAGTCATATGGGTTTTACATCGGCAGCAAGTGAAAACCAGCTTCTTATGAACCTCACTCTTTCCTATGATCTGCTTCTCAGCATGCAAAGCACTCTGCGCCTGCTGGGCGAATGGGGGTTTAGTGATTATACAGAATGGGAAAAGGCAGACCTGACCGGCCTCAAAGGTTCTTTTTCCTACATCTATGACGACCTTTCCAGAACCCGGACGACTCTGACAGCCACCTTCGGGTCAAACAATTACGGGCTGGAGACAGCTTCCAACAGTTTTTTCGAAGGATCGGCCTCTTTCCAGTACTATTACGCCCTGGATGACTCCCTTACCCTTTCGGGCTACTTCAGACACCATATCTGGGAAGAGCGTCGTCTTGAGACCGGTCACGCCGGCACTCTCCTGACCCCCTCTTCAGACCTTTTCGGCCTCTCGCTCTCTACAGAATTTTCACTTAAAACCGCTTTTACCCTCACCCCCCGGCTCTACTGGGAATCACAGAACAGCAATATGGCCGCCATCATCCCTGCTGAGATAGAACCTCTCGTGGAACAGGATGCCGACACTTACCACTGCTACGGAATCCTCATCGAGGGCTCTCTCTCCCTGGGACGTCTCTATCTCAATCCGGCCGTGAACTATTTTTATAAAGAGTATCCCGAACGCTACTCTTTTCTTGATGAGATCACCCCGTCTGATGCGGGAGTCATCATCAAAGGATGGAATATCAGTGCTGAAGGGCGTTTCTTTCTTGCCCCCTTTTTGGCAACGTCCTTTTCATGGGAGTGGGACGACTATGATTCTGAGGATTACTGGAGCCGTGGAAGCGGTTATTCGGCTTCGGCGGGCCTTTTTCTCCTTTTCTGAGTGTCCTGAACATCCAGGACCGCCGCTTTCATAAACCGGAGAAAAGTGACGTAGGGGAGAAAGACTGTTCTCTGAAGCCGCCTGATAAGAGCGGTCGAAGCCAATGTGACGATGGCGATGCTCAGCCCTGCTGCTGTTGTCAGAAGAGCTTCCGAAATACCGGCAGTGAGAAGATCCTTCTTTTCCAGGGTGAAGACTCCCAGGACCCGGAAAGAAGAGATAATGCCGCTGATGGTCCCCAGTATCCCCAGGAGGGGCGCTGCTGTAACAGCAAAACCCAGGAGACCCATCCGCCTTTCAGAAAGGCTTTGATATGCGGCGACGATCCCCCGGGCCCGCTCGTAATCGAAAAACGAGAGAGATGCGACACTCTCCTTGATCTCATCCATAATGATCCCGCCGTGAGGATAATCTTTGAGAGAGTGATTCTTCCTCAGGAAAAGAGCCGCATCCAATCCCTTAAACCGGGCCCTTTTCACCAGCAGTCGGAGATGGAAGATAAACCGGTCCAGAATAGCCGCCAAGGCGATCACCGATAAAATCAAAAGGGGATACCCCCAGACACCGCTGGCCTGGAGAAAAACCGCGAGATTCACCTCTCCCCTTCCCTTAGCGCACCGCAGCGCCGTTAAAGAAATCGTCTTTCCGGTCGAGGGTGACCAGAGAGAGGCCTTTGTCTGTTGAAGCCGCCAGGAGCATTCCTTCCGAGACGATACCCCTCAGTTTTCGGGGCTCCAGATTGACGACGACGACCACTTGTTTGCCCGGAAGCTCCTCTTTGGAGTACCAGGCTTTTATGCCCGCGGCAATCGTCCTGGTCTCTTGACCGATGCGGACTGTCAGGGCATAGAGTTTATCGGCTCCGGGGATATCTTCGGCTTTTTCGATAAGCCCTGCCCTGAGGCTGACCCTGGCGAAATCGTCATATGTGATGAAGGTAACTCCCTCGGGGAGCGTCTTCTCCTCTTTATCCTGCCGGCTCTTCTTTTCTTTTTTCTTCTCGCCGTCCAGACGGGGAAACAGGATCTCTCCCTTTCGGACAGTCTTTCCCCGGACACCTCCCCAACTGAGGCCTCCAAACCCCCTCTTCATCTCTTCATCGGGGTCGCATCCCAACTGATCGAAGATCTTTCGGGCCGTCTGTTCCATAAAGGGAGCGATAAGAAGGGCCGCAAATCGGATAGCTTCAGCCAGGTGAAAAAGGACATTGTCCAGGCGTGTCCCGTTTCCTTCTTTGAAGAGCTTCCAGGGCTCAGTCTCATCGATATATTTGTTAGTCCTCCGGATAAATTTCCAAATGGTCTCAAGGGCCTCGGTGAAATCAAAGGCATCGATATATCGCTCCACAGACGGGTAAAGGCTGCGGGCCGACTCCTGAATAGAGAGATCTTCTTCCGTAAAAGGCTCTTTAGCTTCCGGGACTCTCCCTTCCCTGTATTGGAGGATCATCTGGACCGTCCGGCTGACCAGGTTTCCGAGGTCGTTGGCCAGGTCGTAGTTGAACCGTTTTTTTAAGTTTTCATTTGAAAAATCACCATCCCGGCCGAATTTGATATCACGCAACATATAATACTTGAGGGCATCCAGGGAATACTCCTCGGCAATAGCCACAGGATCGATAGCGTTCCCCATGGATTTGGATATCTTCTCCCCGTCCACTGTAAGCCATCCGTGGGCGAAGACTTTCCTGGGGAGGGGGATGTCAGCCGCCAGCAGCATGGCCGGCCAGATCACCGAATGAAACCAGTTGATCTCTTTTCCGATGAAATGGACGTCGGCGGGCCAATACTTTTTGAAGGCGCTGTCATCCTCTTTGCCATAGCCCAGGGCTGTGATGTAGTTGAGGAGGGCATCAAACCAGACATAGATCACATGTTTCTCATCCCCCGGCATGGTCACGCCCCAGGGAAACGAACTGCGGCTCACGCTCAGGTCTTCAAGGGGTTCGCTTTTCAGCCGCATGAGCATCTCGTTCCGCCTGAAATCGGGGGCGACGAAATCTTCATGCTCTTCGTAGTGACGGATCAGAGCCTCCTGGTAGCTCGAGAGCCTGAAAAAGTAGTTCTCTTCCCTGATCCACTGGACAGGCCGTTTGCATTCAGGGCAGAGGTTGCCCTCCCCCAGCTCTTTTTCGGTATAATAGCGCTCGTCATGGACACAATACCACCCTTCGTAATGTCCTTTATAGATATCCCCTTTATCCATGAGCTTTTTGAAAAAGGCCCGGACAGACTGTTCATGGTCGGGGTCTGTCGTGCGGATGAAATGATCATAGCGGATATCAAGCTTCTTCCAGATATCGATAAACTGTCCTGCTACTTCATCCACAAACTCCTTGACATCACGCCCCTTCTCTCTGGCTGCCTGGTAGATCTTCAGCCCGTGTTCGTCTGTCCCGGTGAGATAAAAGACATCATAGCCGGCCATCCTCTTGAAACGGGCCAGTCCGTCGGCCACGATGGTGGTATAGGCGCTTCCCACATGGGGCTTGCTGTTCACATAATAGAGGGGTGTGGTGATATAGTAGCTCTTTTTCATGAATCGGCCTCCCTGTCGTGATTCTCTTTATCGTCGATGACGACATCCTTGTTTTTAAGCGGTTCGGCTTTCACCGGGCTGATCTCTTCGAGGGTATAGGTCTCTTCCCCGCCCCGGTCGAGCTGGACGATGATCTGATCTGTAAAGATATTGATATTTTTGACGCTCCCGGGGCCCTGGGGTGTTTTGACACGCGATTCCATATCCGGGAAAGCTTCAGCCAGTTTCTTGTAGGTCTCTTCTTCAAAGCGCAGACAACACATCAGCCGTCCGCAGACACCGGACATCTTGTTGGGGTTCAACGACAGGTATTGGGCTTTGGACATCTTAATGGAGATGCTGTCAAACTCCCTGAGCCAGGTGGAGCAGCAGAGCTGCTGTCCGCATATACCCACCCCTCCAAGCTTTTTGGCCACATCACGGACTCCTATCTGCCTGAGTTCGATGCGTGTCTTAAAAGTCCGGGCCAGGTCTTTGACCAAAGCCCTGAAATCCACACGCCCTTCAGAGGAAAAATAGAACATCAGATAGCTTTTATTAAAGGCATACCGGGCATCGATAAGCTTCATGGGAAGCCCGTGCTGGGTGATAAACTCCTGGCAGACCCTCAGGGCCTCCTTCTCCTCGCTTTTCAGCTGCCTCAGGGTGGCCCAGTCCCCTGCTGTCATCTTGCGGATGACATTTTTCAGAGGCAGGACGATCTCTTCCAGAGAGAGAGTCCTGGCCGGGGCAAGGACTTTTCCCACAGCTTGTCCCTTCTCTGTATCGGCGATGACATAATCCCCTGCAGCCAGAGGCTCTTCGCAAGGCTTAAAATAGTAGATCTTCCCGGCGTCCTGAAACTGGACAGATACGACTTCGATCATCTTTAATGCTCCTCATCCCAGAATTTTATCACAATTTCTGTTATAATAAATCTCCTGTTGACATTCATTTTCTCTTTAAACGGCAATTCGCTCAATTCTTCAAGGAGTATAAGAAACCTGGGCGTAAAATCAACCTTTTTATAGAATTCCAGCCAGGACGGACGCATGAGCTGCCCTTCTTTCCCTTCATGCAGGAGGAGAAGGTCCCGGCACAGGGAGGCTGTGACCGCCCGGAATAATCGATAAGCCGTAAGCGAATCGTCTCCCGAGCGGGAGGAGACCCCCATCGAGTAAAAGGTGTCTGCCGCCTTCAGAAGCTCTGCCAGGCCGGGCCGTTTTTCAAATAGTTCTTTCCAGGCTTCCAGCATATCCCTTAATGTCTTAAGAGGCAGATTCTCTGTGACAAGGCCTCTGTTATGATGGAAGAAGAGTGCCTCCTCCCTGGTCACCCGGGGATATTTTTCACTCAAACTTTTAAAAAAGTCCTCAAAAGGCTCCTGCCTCAGGCTGAAGAGAGTGCATCGGGAGCGGACCGTGGGCAGGAGTTCTCCGGCATCTGACGTAAGAAGGAAGATCGCCGCATGGTCCGGCGGCTCTTCGAGAAGTTTGAGGAGGGAATTGGCCGCTTCGGGAGTCATGGCATCGGCCCCATCCACGACAAGGATATTCTTTCCCTTTCCATAGGGAGTCTTGAGAAGAAACCCGGCCCCCTCCTGAATATCTTCCACAGAGACGGCTCCTGAACTTCGGGCTTCAACAAGAAAAACACCCCGGGGAGGCCCGTTTACAGGATCATCCCCCTGGAGGAGGGCGGCCATGGCCAGGGCCGCCTCCAGGCGCCTGGCAGGGCTCTGTTCCTGCAGGATGAGAGAAGAGGGAAGGCTCTTGTCACGTGCCATTTTCTCGAGCATCAAAAAATCGGTGTTCACATCCACTTCCTTAAGCGTTCCATGATGAGCCTGTTGACTTCGTCTATAGTCCGTCCGGTCACGTCCAGGGCCAGGATCCGCCCGGGATGCCGCCGGGCCAGTTCCAGATAACCTTCAAGGACACGGGCATGAAAATCCTCCGGCTCCAGGCTTAACCGGTTGACAGCCCGTTCCCTCTGCAGCCCGGAACGTATATCGGTATAAAGAAGAACCGTGCCGTCAGGTTCTCGTCCCTCCAGGATCCAACTGTTCATGTCTTCGACTTTCTCCAGCCCCAGTCCGCGGGCAAAACCCTGGTAAGCGGCGGTAGCATCCATAAAACGGTCACAGAGGACGATACTCCCCTTTTCCAGGGCCGGAAGGATCTTTTCATAGTAATGCTGAGCCCGGGCGGCAAGGTAGAGCAAAAGCTCCGTTTTGGCATGGAGGCCGTTTTCTCCTGAAGGGCGGAGGAGCATCTCCCGGATCTCTTCGGCCAGAGGTGTCCCCCCGGGCTCCCGGGTAGTCACTACGTGATACCCCTCCTTCTCAAGCCGGGCAGCAACCCGTTTCAACTGTGTGGTCTTTCCGACTCCCTCTCCCCCTTCAAAGGTAAAAAAAAGGCCCTTCATGGCTCCTCTTTTTAGCGGGTTTCCGGAGCTCTTCTTTTCCCCGCAGGGGGGAAAACAAAAAGAACCGTTCCGGCCAGAGCTATATTGAGGACCATCCCCGGAAGTCCCGCCGTGTAATGCCTAAGCCACCAGGACAAAGAAAGTTCGGAAGCCAGGAGGACAATGGGGAGAGACATGAGTCTTCCCAGCGTCAGGGGGACAAGAAGCCTCGTGAGGCTCTTTTTCTTTCTGAGAACCGATGCAGCCAGGGCTGTGAAGGTCATCTCCACTGTGAGTAGAGGCATCATAGGAAGGGGCTCAAGAGCCGGCATCCCTGTAATCGCCGTGTTGAGAAGAGGTATCAGAAGAGCAGTCCCCGTCAGGACCGCAGGGGAGACGTAAAAGGCCCCGATGACCAGTACGGTGAAGATGGGCAGAAAGACATGTCCTGAAAGCCCAGCCAGATGGAAGAAAAAGGGCACAGCCACTGAAAAAGCAAGTATCATCGTGAGGGCCAGGGCCCGGGTTCCTATTTGAGTCGCAGTTTTGGTATTTATCATCATCAACTCCTCCTCTTAGTTTTCAAAAACAGAGACGACATCTTTCAACTTTTGTATGACAGGTATCTGCTGGGGACAGGCCTTCTCACAGGCTCCGCATTCTACACAGCGCGAGGCTCTGTTCTCCTCCTTGATCCAGTTGAGGTAGCGTTCACGCCCCCCCTCCATATCTTCAAAGAGCGAGGCATCGTTGTAGATCCCGAAGACCGAGGGGATCGCCACCCCGTGGGGACAGGGAAGGCAATATCCGCAGGCGGTACAGTTGACCTTCAGTTTTTCCAAAAAACGTGACCTGGCTTCATCGGCCAATTTCAGCTCCGATTCCGTTAGCTCTCCGGATTCGGCCTCTCCTGCCAGGCGTATGTTCTCTGTCACATGCTCCGGTTCACTCATACCGCTGAGGAGAAGATCCACTTCAGGATGGTTCCAGACCCATTTGAGAGCCCACTCCACCGGTGATCGTTTTACAGATGACTTGTCCCAGGCCGCTTTTACGTCGGAAGGAAGCTTATGAACTAGGCTTCCTCCCCGCAGCGGCTCCATGACAATGACCCCCAGCCCTTTAGACCGGGCATAGAGAAGCCCCTCGCGTCCTGCCTGATAGTCGATATCCAGGTAGTTGTACTGGATCTGACAGAATTCCCAGGGGTAGGCATCGACGATCTCCTTGAAGACATCGATATGGTCATGGAAGGAAAAACCTATATGGCGGGCCCTGCCATCTGCTTTGATCCTGTCGAGAAAAGCGAAAAGCCCCTTCTCTGTGGCATTCTTCCATAATCTCCGGTTCAATGTATGGACAAGATAGTAGTCGATATGGTCTGTTTGCAGACGTTCCAGCTGCTGCTGAAAGTAATCTTCGAAATCTTCTTCTTTTTTGATGAGGAACGTGGGGAGTTTGGTTGCCAGGAATACTTTGTCACGCAGCTTGTTGTCATGAAGGACTTTCCCCACGAAAGGTTCGCTCTTCCCCTCATGGTAGGGCCAGGCCGTATCGATGTAATTGACGCCTTTCCTGACGGCTTCGGTGAGCATCGCTTCGCTTTTCTCTTCATCGATGGACCCGTCTTCCCTTTTGGGAAAACGCATGCAGCCGAATCCCAGTACAGATATTTTGTCCCCTGTAGATGGCATCGTTCTGTATTTCATACTTCTCCTTTCGCGTTGATCTCTTCCAGAAAACGTCCTACCGCCGCCCAGGCTTCCCCGGGGTCCTCGATCTCCGCAGCCAGGGTCTCCACAGGGCAGGAGCCGGTCTTTTCCCTGTTCAGTATCTTAGGGACCCGTCTGTCGTACTCGAAGGCGATCCCGGCCGATTCGAGGACCCGGCAGGCCCCTTCCGAGATCAGGCCGGCATAGACGTAACCGGGGCAAGCTTTGACGAGGAGAAGGGCACCGCCCCGCCCCACCACAGTATCGCCGATCCAGACGTCTGCAGCTTCTTCTCTGAACTTTTCCATAAAGGAATAGAGAGGCAGGATCCCCCTTTTGTCCGATTCATAAATGATCTTCCCGTCACGGATAGCTATAAAACGGCGGCCGTCACAACCGAGAAGGCCTTTCAAACGGCTTTTCTCTGTGAAATCACCCTCCAAGGCCGCCTCCTGTCTTTTCCAGAAGCCAGATAAAGTTCTCAGCGAGATGATCCATAGTGGCCATCCCTTCGGCATCATCCAGGACCTCCCCGATCTCGCGTCCCACCCCTAGATTCCAATAGGTCGATCCCGGGACGATCATCCCCGAGATAAGGAAAAAATGGTTGATGGTATCAAAGGCATGGATTCCCCCGCCCCTTCTGACGGCGATCACTGCCGCTCCTATCTTACGGTTAAGGAGCCGTCCGTTGGCACCGCATACACGCCCGGCCCTGTCGATAAAGGCCTTCATCTCAGCGGGGACATCAGCGTAGTAAGTGGGTGCACCCAGGATCAGCCCGTCAGCCTCTTTCAGTTTCGGGATAAGGGTATTGAGCCCGTCATCCAGGATACACGTCTCATTCCTGAGTTTTCTGCAGGTGTCGCAGGCCCGGCATCCCTTTATGTCCTTGCCTCCTATATGGATGATCTCAGTTGAGATCCCTTTCTTTTCCATATGGCCCATGACGCGGCTCATCATCAGGTAGGTATTCCCCTTTTCGCGGGGGCTGCTGTTGATCCCTACAACTTTCATACTCCTCCTTTTTTCCCTGATTATAAGGGAAATTCAGCTTTCTCTCAACTTGTTTCTCCCAAGTCGCCCTTGACGGAAAAAAAGATGAGCCTATACTCAAGGATGACGAAAGGAGACCTTATGAATTTTCTCTTTAAGATACTTAAGGCGCTCAACTCCAACCAGCGCCCCGGAGAGATCGCCGCTGCTGCGAGCTTTGCTTTTCTGCTGGCTCTTATCCCCGGAGGAAATCTTCTGTGGATCTTCCTCTTCGGCCTGACCTTTTTTCTTAAGGTCAATCTGGCGGTGCAGATGGGGCTGCTGATCCTCCTGAAGATCGCCGCTCCCCTGGCTGACCCCGTTCTCCATTCCCTGGGCTATTTCGTCCTGACCCTCCCTTTCCTCCAGGGTTTTTTTACGACTCTCCAAAATGCCCCTCTCCTTCCCTTTGCAAAACTGAACAACACACTGGTAACCGGAGGGCTGGTAGCGGGCGTCCTCCTCTGGGCCCCAGTTTTTTTACTTTTCCGTTATCTTGTCCGGCGTTATCGTGAAGGTTTTTTGCGGGCCATCAGAAACACTAAGGTCTACAGGGTTCTGTTAAAACTCCCTCTTGTCACAAAACTTCAAAAGATATCCCGGACTGTCTCAGGCCTGTCGGGCCGTATCCGCTAAGGAGGCAAGATGAAAAAGAAAATCCCCTCTCTCTGGGCATCCATAGACTCCCCCGAAGCTTTGGAGAAAAAGATCCTGCGCCATCTTCAGCTTCCCGGGGACAAGGATTTCGCCGCGGGACTCTTCACAAGCGATGAGGAAGGCTCTTTTTCCCTGAAAAAGGAGATCTCCCCGTCTGAGCTCAAAAGGGTCATAAAACTGGATAAAGCCGTCAAAAGTGCACGTGGGAGTGTCCGGACCGGGAAACTTCTTCTTTTCGGCCTGATCTTCGGAGCTCTTATCCTCTTTAACATCTTCTTTAAAGACAAACTCATCGAACGGGTCATGGAAAACAGCCTTGAGATGGTCTTCAAAGCCAAAGTTGAGATCACAGGCCTCCGGGCTTCTCTCCTCAAAGGGTCTCTCTCTTTTAACGCCCTGGCCATCGGAGACAAGGACCATCCCATGACTAACCTGGTGGAAACAGGCCCTGTCATCATCGACATCAAAACATGGCAGCTTCTGAGAAAAAAATTCATCCTCGAGGAGGCCTCTGTCAAGGCACTGGCGTGGGGAACACCCCGGAAGAGTTCTGCCGCCCTCCTGCCGCAGGCCCCTCCGTCTGAAACCCCCAAAGAAAAACTCCTTGAAAAAGCTGTGGACACCGAAGCGCTCACCAAAGCCCTTCTTCCTGACCTTACAGCTCCCCGTCTTGCAGAGGAGTACAAGGCGTCACTGAAAGAAGCCAATGAAAAATGGACAGATAAGGCTTCTGAACTAAACACAGCCTGGGAATCCCTTCGGGAGGATTACAAAGCCCTGGAGTCCATGGATATATCCGCCGTCAAAGGTGTCGCTGAAGCCAAAGAGCTTCTGGACAAAGCCTCGTCGGCTTCACAAAACCTCAAAAAAGGGCGTGAGCTTCTTCAGTCTGCCTCAGAGGAGTTCAACGCCGACAAAGAGAGACTTCTCTCGATGAAATCAGACCTGGAAGCAGCGGTCAGAAACGATGCTCGGCAAGTCCTGGCTCTGACCGGCAAAGGCGGGCCCACCCTCCTGTTCAACCGGGCAGCAGAAGAGATCATCCGGCAGAAGACAGGAAAATTCTCGGACCTGGCCCGCACTCTTTTCCGGAACAGAAACAAGGTCTCTTCCGCAAAGGGCGAAAAGACTCATCCCGAGCCTCCCCCCAGGCCTCTGAAAGAAAGAAAAGGCCTTGATATCCTCTTCCCGGTCACCTTTTATCCCACTATCCTGGCACGACATATAGGGATCGACATCCGGGACGGGAACCGAACAGTCACCGGTTCCGTCAAGGAACTTTCTACCCACCCCGCTCAATGGAAAAACCCCATCTCGTTCATATACAGCGACATAGCGGAGGCTCGGACGGTCCGGGCACAGGGAAAAATAGATATCCGCGAGATGACCCCGCCGGATGTACGCCTCTCTTTTCAAGGGACAGGGCTGACACTCACCCTTGACTCCCCCTCTTCCTCCCTTCCTGCCCTCAAAAAGATCCGGGCGGTATACAGGGCTGACGGCACCATCGCCCTGGCCGATGAGTCCACCCTTTCGGGACGTTTTCTCTTTACCGTGACGAACCTTGACCTTCATGCCGACGAATCGGCCGACACCACTCAAAAACGGCTTTTCGATGTCCTGAAAGGCTCCACCCCTTTTACGGTGACGGTACAGGCCGCAGCAGGCCCTTCAGGAGATACGCGCCTCTCTCTTTCCACATCCCTCGCCGATGTCCTGCGCCGGGCTGTCTCTGAAGAGGCCTCCCGTGAACTCGCCCGGGAACAGGAAAAAGTGGAACAGGAGATCAAAAAGCAGATGAGCGGCCTCCTTGGAGAAGGAGACGAAGAGATGGCGCGCTTCCAGGGACAAGAGTCTTTTCTGGGAGAAAAGGACAAGGAGCTCCTGGCCTCCCGCGAGGCCCTGGACAGGATAACCGCAGAACTTAAGAAAAAAGCGGCCGGTTCGATCCTGCCCTTCAGCCTTTGAAGAAGAGATCAGGAATTCTCGTGATAGATCTCACGGTAAAGAGAGGGGCGAGACATCAGCTCTTCATGATTCCCCGCCTCAGCGATATGCCCCTCTTCGAGGAGATAAATCCTGTCGACGATGCCTGCTGTCTTGGGACGGTGAGTCACCAGGACCAGGGTCTGATGGGGGATGCCTGCGAAGAGGTCCTCCCAGAGATGCATCTCTGTCTCAGCATCCAGGGCTGATGTGATATCATCCAGGACCAAAAGCGGAGGCTGATGGTAGAGAGCCCTCGCCAGGGCCAGACGCTGTTTCTGTCCGCCGGACAAGGTCTTTCCCTTGGGGCCTACCACTGTCTCCAGGCCTAACCCGAATTTTTCCATCTCTTTTCCCAATTGTGAGATATGGAGGGAATATTCCAGGCGCTCTTTGTCAGGCTCCTCTCCCATAAGGATATTATTACGTATAGTATCTGTGAATATGACAGGCTGCTGAGAGGCATACCAGGCCAGGAGCCTGTACTCTTCCGCCTTCAAACAGGATATATCCCGGCCGTCGACGGTCATTCTCCCTGATGTAGGCCGGATGATCCCCGCCAGGATCAGACTCAGGAAACTTTTGCCGCTGCCGAGTTTCCCCATAAGGGCGATCTTCTCCCCTTTGCGGATCTCAAGAGAGATCTCTTTAAGAATGTCATGTCCTTCATAAGTAAATCCCACATCATCCAGGCGGATCTGATGTTCAAAGGAAGCCTTCCCGGTCCCGCCGGCTTCAGGTGAGCGCATCTCCTCCAGAGCGCTGATCCGCGTGCTTGAGACGGCGGCGCTCTTCCCCCGGACAAAGAGATTCCCGATATCAAGGACAGGATGAGTCAGGTTTTTGATCAGAGCGAGAAAGGCTACGAGTGTCCCCAGGGTTATGGACCCCTGTATCTTCATGAGGCCGCCTATCAGGAGAACAATGACGGTGCTGATGGTGTGAAGGGACATGTATATCCCGCGCAACCCCGCATCAAGGCTGACTACTTTCAATTCCCTGGTTTTTCTCCGGCGTACCAACTCATGGAAATATTCCGTGATCTGCTCTTCGCGGTTGAAGGATTTGACGATCGAGATCCCGCTCATGGTAGAATGGATATAGTCATTGGTCTCAGAAATCGCCTTCTGAAGTCTGTTGAAGGCCCGATGGAATGTCTTGTCGAAAATAGCCATGAATATCGTCATGGTCATCAGGCTGATCACCGTATAGAGGGTCAGGATCGGAGACATAAGAAGCAGCATACCCACGGTGAAGAAAAATATCAGTACAGCATCCAGGCCCCGAAAGACCCCTGAGGAGAGAAACCAGGTAAGCTTCTCGGCATCATCGGAAAGGCGGGTGACGATCTCACCGGTGTTCATCTTCTGAAAAGTCAGGCGTCCGGTGCGAAGCAGGTTCCGGAAGGCTCTCCGCCTGATAGTCCATTGGAAACGCATATTCATCATGGCTCTGTTGGCCTGAAAGTAACTGTATATAATGAAGCGGGCCGCACTGAGGATCACGATCCCTGAAATAAAGACCCCTATCTCCGTCACGGGCATCTTCGTCTCCAGGGCATCCACTACGAGCTTGTAATAATAGGGTATCGCCGTCCGGAGGACAGCTGAGACCACTGTAATGAACAAAAGGAAGAAAAAGCGCCCCTTATGACGGGACCATTCCAGGATCATCCTCTCTTTGAACGTCATGAGAACACCTCTCCCTGCTCCTCGATGAGAAGCTGATTGCGGCAGAGGCGATGGTAGACCCCCTCCTTCGCCACAAGCTCTTCATGGGTCCCCTCCTCGGCGATCTTTCCGCCGTGGATCACCAGGATACGATCGGCGTCCATGACTGTACTCAGACGATGGGCCACCACCAGGGAAGTCTTGCCTTTCATGAGCAGGCGGATAGCTTTTTCAAGCATCTTCTCCGTATGGGGGTCGATGGAAGAGGTGGCTTCATCCATGAGGATAAGGTCCGCTTTTTTCACCATGGCCCGGGCAATGGAAAGGAGCTGACGCTCCCCTACCGAGAGATTCCCTCCTTCTTCATGGAGATCCGTCTCATAACCTTGAGGCAATCGGGAGATAAAGCGGTCTATTCCTATCTTCTTACAGATCGAGGACACCTCTTCTTTGGAGATGGCTTTGTCGAAAAGACGAAGGTTGTCCAGGACTGTGGCCGGGAAGAGATAGAAGTCCTGTTCGATGAGCGCGATATCCTGGCGCAGAGAGCGGATATCAAGGTCTTTGATGTTGACGCCGTCGATGGAGATCTCCCCCCGCTCGATATCATAAAAGCGCAAAAGGAGCTTGATGATGGTGCTTTTCCCCCCTCCCGTCTCTCCCACAAGAGCCCACTTTTCTCCTACGGGGATCTCGAAGGAAACATCCTCCAAAACCGGCTCTCCTTCTTTATAGGCAAAAGAGACATGGGAAAAGGTGACCCCCCGGGTCATGGCGGCCAGCTCCTGTCTACCGCTCCGGATATGGACAGGAGTATTGTGAAGTTCGTAGACGCGGGAAAACGCGGCAAAGGAACGCTGGATCTGGGAGACCTGCTCGGAGATCCCGATCAGAGGGAAAAAGAACATCCTCACATATTCGATAAACATGATCAAAGCCCCGTAGGTGAGCACCCCTTTGAGGATCATGGGAGCCCCGCTTTTTAAGATCATCGCAATGATGATCTCCTGGAGCATGAAGAGGAAATTAAAAAAGGTGATCCACCCGAACTCAGCGTTTCTTTCGTATCTGTATTTGTCTCTGTTGTCTTTGTCAAAGCGTTCGAAAAAGAGGTCCTCTTTTCCGTAGGATTTGATGATATCCAGCCCGGTCAGGTATTCGGTGATCTTGGATGTGATCTCCGCCATGAGCCTACGGACTTTTTTGAACATGGGATAGATGAACTTCTGCAAAAGGAAGATAAGCCCTATGACCAGGGGAAGCGGATAGATGATAAGCATGGCCATGGAGGCATTTGTCCTGAACATGATGATACCCATGAAAAGAAGCATGAAAAAACTCTGGAGGACGGTCACCAGGGCGATCACAAAGAAAAAGCGTACCTTTTCGGCATCGCCTTCTACCCGTGTCACCAGTTTCCCCGGAGAGACCGATGTAAAATGGTGATAATCCCAGTCCAGCACTTTTTTAAAAGAATCCGTCTTAAGACGAATGAGGATATCCTGGCCCAAAGCTTCCAAAACGACAGTCATCAGATACATGGAGGCCACATAGAGAGCAAAGATGAGGACATAACTTACCATGGTCACGGTCAGTTTCGCCGTATCGCCGGTCTGGATCCCGTTGTCGATGACATTCATCATGAAGACAGGAAGGACAGACGTCAGATAGGAGTTCCCTACAAGCAGGAGAAATCCAAAGATAAAGCGCCATTTAAAAGGCGCAATATAGCGCATAAAAAGATATCGGACCATAGCGGATGGATATTATACGGATTACGAAATAAGTCAAGAAAAAAGGAGATTATTTCTCTTTTTTCTCCTCATTTTCCATTTTTTCCATAAACTCCCTGATCTTTCGCTCTTCCCAGTCTTTCCCGAGGATACCGTTGAACCCGAAGACAGACATCCCGTGTGAAAAGAGGCCGATCCCCCAGAAGAGAGTCACCCAATAGAACCAGAAGTCTCCGGGAGAAGTCGCTACATCGATGATCAGGAGGATGACATTGACCATGAGAAACGAAAGAAGGTGTTGGTAAAACCCCTTCAGGTCATCCACGCGTTTTTTAGCCAGTTCGAACCTTTCTTCCTGCTTCATGGGACTCCTTTCTTACCGTGCACTTTCCCGGGCCAGTGACTCGAGAAGAGCAACCAGATATTTTTTCAGCCTTGCCAGGCTGGCAATATTCATCTTTTCGTCGGGAGAATGAGGGTTTTCAATATCGGGACCCAGAGAGATCATCTCCATGTCAGAGAATTTGCTTCCTATGATCCCGCACTCCAAACCGGCGTGGATGGACTTTACTTGAGGGGCTTTCCCGAAGAGTTCCTGATAAAGCGCTACACACCGCTTGAGCAGGCCCGAGTCGGTGTCAGGCTCCCACGGAGGATACCCCTCCCCCGTCAGTGGCGTGGCGCCCCACTGGGTCCCCAGTGTGACGATCCTCTCTGTAAGTTCGTCCAGTTTTTCCGGTGAAGAACTGCGCAGGCTCAGAAGGATCTCTACCCGGTCTTCCGAAGAAGAGAGGACAGCTACATTGTCCGAGGTCTCCACAAGCCCCTTCATCTCGGGATGAAGGGAAAAAACCCCGTCGGGAAGAGATTTAAGCAGTTTAAAGAGCGCACGGGCCTTGTCATCCATGAGAAGTGTGTTTTCAGGGCCTTCACTGGCTTCTTCCACGCGGCAGCTGATCTTCTTTTCTGCCTTCCTCCACTTATCTTCCTGCCTGCGGCAGGCTTCGCCCAAGGCTTTTATCACCCTCTCTTTTTTTGACCTCTCCACAGCAAGAAGACAACCCGCTTCACGGGGAATAGCATTGTGGGCCGAACCTCCTGAAAGGCTCAAAAGATGGAATCCTTCTGTAAAGAGAGGTTCGATGATCTCTGCAAGTATCTTGTTGGCATTGCCGCGTCCCTTGTCGATATCCATCCCCGAATGCCCCCCTGACAGCCCCCCTACGTTGACCGAAAGAAGAACCTCTTTCTCTTTATCCATACGCAGGGCTCTGTCTGCGGGATAGGTGAGTAGGATATCCCTTCCGCCGGCGCAGCCGATGATAAACTCTCCCTCTGTCTCAGAATCCAGGTTGATGAGCACTCTCCCGGTGATAGAACCGGGATCCAGGGAACGGGCTCCGTTGAGCCCGGTCTCTTCGTCGACGGTGAAGAGGAGTTCCAGAGGCGGCCGGACAAGAGAGGGGTCGGTAGCCACATCCATGGCCAGCGCCATGGCGATCCCGTTGTCCGCTCCCAGAGTAGTCCCGCAGCTTTTCAGCCATCCCTCCTCTTCGATGACCCGGATGGGGTCTTTCGAGAAATCGTGAAGAGAATCGGGGGTCTTTTCACAGACCATATCAAGATGTCCCTGAAGGATCACATAGGGAGCTCCTTCGGATCCGGAAGACGCCGGAACGGAGATGATGACGTTCCCCGTTTTGTCCCGTTTGGCCTCAAAACCGTTCTGAAGAGCCCATTCCTTCATCCACCGGCCTATGGCCTCTTCTTTTTTCGAACAGCGGGGAACCGCTGATATCTCTTTGAAGTATTTTATCGTCTTTTCAATTGTCTTATCCATAACGCCTCCGTTTTTCCTTCATCATACCAGAAATGAGGAGAGGGTCAACGGAAGAAAAAAGCTCTTCGCACTTGATTTTTTTTTAAAAACTCCTATTATTTTTCCCATGGGGCTGTAGCTCAGCTGGGAGAGCGGTTGGTTCGCAATCAACAGGCCAGGGGTTCGAGCCCCCTCAGCTCCATCTCCTTTTTCTTCGCTCTCCTGAAAGGTCATATTTGGCTTGCAATGGCCTCTCAATACGATATGATGAAACAAATCCCCGGACGGGTGCCCACTTGAAGACCGGGAAGGTGTATGGAAGCTCTTAAAAAAAAAATCTTGGAGAAGGGAATCGTCGTCGACGAACATACGCTGAAGGTCGACAGTTTTCTCAACCACCAGCTGGACACCTCTCTCATCTCCTCTATGGCCGAAGAGCTCATCCGGCGTTTTGCCGGAACCCCCGTCCACCGCATCCTGACTATTGAATCCTCAGGGATCCCTCTGGCTTTTATGATGGGCTACTTTCTTCACATCCCCGTTGTCTTTGCTAAAAAGACGAAACCCTCCACGTTCACTTCAAGTCTCTATTCTGCCGAAAGTTACTCTTTTACAAGAAAAAGCCCCTATACCATGTCTGTCTCCCGGGATTTTCTGCCCCGGGGAGAAGAAGTCCTGATCGTCGATGACTTCCTTGCCGGCGGGAATGCTGTCTCCGCGCTCATCGAGATCATCCGGAAAGCGGGCAGCCGGCCTGCAGGGGTAGCTATTGCTGTTGAAAAAGGTTTTCAGGGAGGAGGCGACTCGTTAAGAGAGGCCGGGATCCACGTGGAATCTCTGGCGATCATCGAGTCGCTGACCAACGGTGTCATTCAATTTCGAACGTAAAAAAAGGAGGATAACCATGCGTAAATTATGGCTTTTTGCACTTGTCCCCCTGCTTGCAGCGGCTCTTCTGGCCGGTTGCAGCGGGAAGACGGGTGTATCCAAAGAGATGGTGGCAGGGTTCATCTATATCGGCCCTGTCGGTGACCACGGATGGACCTACGCCCAGGATAAGGGCCGGGTCATGGTGGAAGAACAACTGGGGATCAGGACCATCTACAAAGAATCCGTCCCTGAAGGCCCTGAAGTAAAAGATGTCATCCGAAACATGATCGACCAGGGAGCAAAGATCATTTTCGCAGGCAGTTTCGGATACATGGATTATGTGGAAGAGGTCTCGAAAGAGTATCCCGACATCAAATTCCTCCACTGCTCCGGCTACAAGATGACCGACAACATGGGAAACTATTTCGGCCGGATGTACCAGGCCCGTTTCCTTTCCGGCCTCGTAGCAGGTATGAAGACCAAGACAGGCAAGATCGGATATGTCGCCGCTTTTGAGATCCCCGAAGTCATCCGCGGGATCAATGCTTTCACCCTGGGCGTCCGTGCGGTAAACCCCGAAGCGAAAGTCTATGTCCGCTGGACACATACCTGGTATGACCCCGGAAAAGAGACAGAAGCCGCCAAGGCTCTCCTGGATGAGAATTGTGACGTCATCGCCCAGCATCAGGATACAGCCGGCCCTCAGCAGGCCGCTGAAGCCAAAGGCGCCTATTCCATCGGATACAACTCCGATATGGCTTCCATGGCTCCCAACGCCTATATGACTGCTCCTGTCTGGAACTGGGGCCCCTATTTCATCGATCAGATCCAGAAAGCTATGGACGGCACATGGACTCCTACAAGCTACTGGGGAGGCCTGGAAGACGGGATCGTCGACCTGGCTCCGCTCACAGCCAACGCCCCTGAAGGATCCCGGGAAAAAGTCGATGAGATGCGCGCCAAGATCGTATCCGGCGAGTTCCATGTCTTTGGAGGCCCTTTAAAAGACCAGAAAGGCGTCGTCCGTGTGAAAAAAGGCGAAGTCATGACCGACTCTGAGATGCTCAGCATGGATTGGTTCGTTGAGGGCGTCGTCGGGAAGATCGATACAGGAAAATGAGTCACACTTCCCCTCCGTCAGAAACTCTCATCAAGACAAAAAACCTGACCAAGCGTTTCGGCCGGGTCCTGGCCAATGACGCCATCAATTTCAAGGTCAAACGGGGGGAGATCTATGCTCTTCTCGGCGAGAACGGCGCCGGGAAGAGCACTCTTATGAACATGCTCTCGGGTGTCTATACCCCGGATGAGGGAGAGATCCGGGTCCACGGGAAAAGGGTCTTTTTCAGATCCCCGGAAGACTCCATCCGCTGCGGGATCGGCATGATCTATCAGCATTTCAAACTCATCGAGGTCATGACGGCCCTGGAGAACATCATCATCGGACACAGGGAAAACCTCTTTGTCACAACGCCTAAAATCCGCAGGAGAGTCCTTGAGATCGCCCGCCGCTACGGCCTCCCTCTGGACCCTGACAAAAAGGTCTATGACATGTCTGTGGGAGAGAAACAGACGGTGGAGATCATGAAAGTCCTTTACCGCGGCGCTGACATCCTGATCCTGGATGAGCCCACGGCTGTCCTCACGCCCCAGGAGATCAAAAACCTTTTTGCCATTCTCCGCCGCATGAAGGAAGAGGGTTGCGGAGTCATTATCATCACTCATAAACTTCATGAAGTCATGGAGATCAGCGACTGGGTGACAGTCCTTCGAAAAGGCCAGAATGTGGGAAGCGTCAAGACATCGGAGACCTCTTACAAACAACTGGCCGATCTTATGGTAGGGCGCTCCCTGGACCTTTCCATCGAGCACGTCCATATTGAAGAAAAGACTCCTGTCCTCGAAGTCAGAGGCCTGACCCTGACCGACCATGAACATGTGAAGAAGATCGATTCTGTCTCCTTCACGCTCTTCTCCGGAGAGGTCCTGGGCGTCGCCGGAATCTCCGGAAGCGGACAGAAGGAGCTCTGTGAAGCTCTGGCCGGTCTCTACCCTGTCCATGCAGGAAAGATCTTCTATAAAGGGGAGAATATCGTCGGCCTCTCCTCACGCGAGATCATAGACAAAGGGATCACCATGAGTTTTATCCCGGAAGACCGTCTGGGAATGGGCCTTGTGGCTTCCATGGACCTGACGGACAATGTCATCCTTAAAGATTATTACCGGTCCCCCGGACCCTTTGTGGACCGGAAATCGGCACAGGAAAAAACAATCAAAATCATAGAAGATTTCAATATTCAGACCCCCGGCCCCCATCACCCTGTCAAGCTTCTGTCGGGAGGGAATATCCAGAAAGTCCTGCTGGGGCGGGAGATCATGTCACGCCCCCATCTTCTCATCACAGCCTACCCTACCAGGGGGCTGGATATAGCCTCCTCTTACCTGATCTACGATTATATCAACCGCGAAAAGAAAAAGGGGACCCCTATCCTCTATGTGGGGGAAGACCTCGATGTCCTCCTGGAGCTCTGTGACCGGATCATGGTCCTCTGCGACGGGAAAGTCACCGGAGTGGTGGATACAGACGAGACGACTAAAGAGACCCTGGGACTGCTCATGGCCGGAGAGACCCTTGAATCCATAGAGAGGATGAATGCATGATCCAGATCGTGAAAAAGGGAGAGACCTCCAAAAAGAAAAAGATCCTGATCCATATATCCGCCCTCTCCTTCGCCCTCCTCACCGCCTCCCTCTTCATCCTCATCATGGGCCACAGCCCCCTGAAGGTCTACCTCTCTATGATACAGGGAGCCTTTGGGACCTCCTACCGCCTATCAGAGACCATCGTTAAGACGATCCCTCTGGTCATCACTTCGCTCGGCATCGCGCTGGCCTTCAGGATGAAATTCTGGAATATCGGGGCTGAGGGCCAGATCATCATGGGAGCCTTCGGAGCCTCCTGGTTCGCACTTTCTTACCCCCATCTGCCATCCTGGATCCTTCTTCCCCTTATGGCTCTGGGCGGCCTTATCGGCGGAGGACTCTGGGCTCTTATCCCCGCTTTCTTCCGGGCCCGCTTCAGGACGAATGAGACGATCTTCACCCTTATGCTGAATTACATCGCCCTGAAATGGATCACCTATCTTCAAAACGGCCCCTGGAAAGACCCGGGAGCCCTCGGGTTCCCGAAAATACCCAACTTTCACGAGCATGCTGTCCTCCCCCGTCTTTTCGGGATCCATATCGGATGGCTCATCGCTCTGGTCCTTGTGGCCCTCTCTGCCCTCTTTATCAACAGGACTAAAAAAGGCTATGAAATCCAGGTCATCGGAGAAAGCGAAAACACTGCCCGTTATGCGGGAATCAACGTCCCGGGCACCATTCTGACCACCATATTCTTAAGCGGTGCTCTCTGCGGGCTCACAGGGATGATCGAAGCCTCCGCCATCAATAAGACCCTTTCGGTGGAGATCACAGGCGGGGTGGGTTATACGGCAATCATCACAGCCTGGCTGGCCAACCTTAAAGAGCCCCTCATCATCGTCGTCTCTTTTCTATTCGCCGCCATGATACAGGGCAGCTCTTACATCCAGATGGCATTTCAGATCCCCCAGTCAGCCGCTGAGATACTCCAGGGGCTCATCCTCTTTTTTGTCCTCGGCAGCGAGTTTTTCATCCGCTACCGGATCCATATACGGCGCAACCCTGTCAAAGGAGTATCCTGATGCTTGCTTCATTCCTTCATGCCGCTGTCATAGCCGGAACCCCGCTCTCCTTTGCAATCCTGGGAGAGATCCTTACTGAGCGGGCGGGCAAACTCAACCTCGGGGTGGAAGGCCTGATGCTTATGGGGGCCGTCATCGGGTTCAAGACCGCGCTGCTTACCTCTAATCCCTTTCTCGCCTTGTCCGGAGCCGCCCTGGCGGGGGCTGCCGGGGCCCTGATCTTTGCCTTTTTAACTGTGACTCTGCGATCCAACCAGGTGGTTACAGGCCTGGCCCTCACCATCTTCGGGACAGGCTTTGCAAGTTTTGCCGGACAAGGGCTGGCCGGTTTTGTGGTCCCCGAACAGGTCAAATCCTTTTTTCACCCGCTTCCCCTTCCCCTGCTGAGCCGCATCCCCTTTCTGGGAGATGTCCTCTTCAATCACAGTATCTTTGTCTACGCGGGGTACTTTGTCGTCATCGCAGCTTACTTCTACCTCTATAAGACACATTTCGGCCTGAATCTGCGTGCGGTGGGGGAAAATACAGCCGCCGCTGACGCCGCGGGAATCAATATTACCAAATACAAGTTCGTCCATATTCTGGCGGGAGGAGTCCTGGCCGGCCTGGGAGGGGCTTTCCTCTCCCTCGTCTACGTCCCTACCTGGCAGGATAACATCACCACCGGCCGGGGATGGATCGCCGTGGCGCTGGTCATCTTCTGCAAATGGAACCCCATCCGGATCTTTATCGGAGCGTTTCTGTTCGGAGGACTGGACATCATCGGCTTCCGCCTCCAGGGCCTCAATATCCATATCTCTCAATACTTTTTTGATATGCTGCCCTATATCGTTACAGTCCTCATCCTCATCATGATGTCTGTAAAAGATTCTAAAGAGAGTTCTCCCCCGGCGGAACTGGGACGCCCCTATTTCAGAGAAGACAAATAGAGTCTATGTCTCCCTGTTGCCGACACTTTCGATCTGGCTGATCTTCTCCACATCTTTAAGGAGAAAGTAGTTAAGTACAGTCCTCAGGGCGATGATCGCCGCCAATTTTCCGATATCGTTCCAGGAAGGAGCCAATATCGTCCGGACGATGCTGGCTCCGATGAGAAAACTAAGAGCCAGAGAGAAGGAGTTGCCCATCTCCATCCGGACCATGCCGATAATGTTGATCATCCTCAATGATTTCTTCAGAAGGACTTTAAAATAGAGGATAAAGGCCTTCGTTATCCCGGCCAGGATGGTAAATACGGCACAGAGCTGAGCAAAGGTCGAGACAGACATGACGGTGACTCTGATCATCTCACTGATCATAAGGGGCCTCCTCCCGGTAGATTTTCTGCATCATCCTGGCTTTTTCCAGGAAATAGCTCCTCAGCTCAGGGGGAGCCAGGACACAGGCTTCGTCTAAAAAGGAAGCAAGATAGACTTTAGCCTTTTTGATCGAAGATTCCAGAACCAGGACATTCCCATCACGTTTCAAAACACGGGGCTGATTGAGGAATTTGACATTGTCAAAGAGATAGAGCCCATTATTGGTAAATCGGACGGTAACCGTCTCCCCGTAGGAAAGGAAGGGGTCAAAATGTTTTTTGACTTCATCGGCTTTTGCCTTGTCAAAGTGTTCCTGCTTCACTTTTAGAAGACGGGTCGGGATGATATTGGATAAACGGTAATTCCGGTAGTCTTTGTGGGTCACACACCACCCGAAGATGTAATTGAACTCCTGCTCCCGGTCTGTCACTACCGTATAAGGTTCCATAATACGTATCCCGTCTCTGTACCGGAAGGCCATCCTGACCTTCTTTTTGACCGCTTTCTCCACGAGAGAGAGTCTTTCAGCGAAGACCACACGCTCTCTTTTGAAAGAAGCCATATTGGAATAGGACATGATCAGATTCCGGAAATAGCCCGCTTTGTTGGAAAAGAGGCCCGTATGATTTTCCACGAGAAACTCAAAAAGGTTCTGTCCCTCCCTGTTCAATTTAAACTGGAGAGTCTTTCCCTCTCCCCCGGGGAGGCCCCACCCCTCCTGAAACTGGTCATAGAGTCCCAGGAAAACGTCATTGCACAGTCTGTTGAGGGAGATACCGAAAAGACTCACATCCCTGAGGAGAACCGAATGGACAAGATTAGGGATCTTGGTCTTTATCTTATATTCGTCATTGATCATGCAAAGCCTTTTTCATGTTATCGATCAAACGCCGGATCTCTTCATCGTTATAGTCATCAGCCAGACGTTTCAGTTCACGGACCAGGTCTTTCAGAAAGCCCCCCCCCTTTTTTAAAGAGGCTATCTCATCAGCCAGTTCGTGGATCTTTTCCGGATAAAAAGCATGAAGTTCTTCTTCCATCCGGCCCAGAATAAGGATCAGGCGCTCTTTTTCTTCCTGTTTTATCTTCGCCGTATCAAAGAGAGCCCGTCGGGCCGGAGTATCCCCTTTCGGCGATATCCCTCTGTCGCGTGCCACCTGGTTGATCTTCCTGTAAAAACTCTCCTTATCGATGGGTTTTGAAATATAGTCGTCACATCCGGCGGCCAAGAAACGCTCTTCATCTCCTTTGATGGCGTAGGCTGTCAGGGCGATCACCCACAAGCTGTTAAAGGCCGGATCTTTACGTATCTGCCGGATGGTCTCCATCCCATCCATCACCGGCATCTGAATATCCAGAAGAAGGACATCATACTTTTTCTTCTCCAGTGCTTTTAAGACCTCCACCCCGTTGGAGACGATGGTCAACTCATGCCCCATCCTTTCCAGGAGGACTCTGATCAGCTTCTGGTTCATAATATTGTCTTCGGCGACGAGGACTGAAAGAGAACCCTCCCCCCCGGTCTTCACAAATTCAGCCGGGATAGCTTCAAGAAGCAGGTCGGCTTTATGCAGCATCTCTCTGATTTTTTCCCTGTCACTGTCAGATCCATGGAGAAGCCGGTCCGTCTCTTTGTAGACTTCGTAAAGCTCTGTCATCCCGTAATTACCCGTGAATCCTTTCATGTCATGGATCAGTTTGCAGAACTCCTCTCCCGTCCCGCTTTCATTGAAAACAGCATTGATCCGTTCCATCTTTTCGGGCAGTTTGCTGATCCCGTCCTGAAGAAGCTTTTGCATCTCGGGGTCTCCGTCGTTTGCGTCAAACCACTCCCGGACCATACTTTTACCCCGGATGTTCCGCCTCTTGAAATATTGGTTGATGAAATCCACCAGGCTTTTCCCTGTCTCGGGGGTCTTTCTGAAAATATTCA
>ERZ795053.685-NODE-685-length-43070-cov-9.640219_pt1 | contig 43070 bp, 35 predicted proteins | sample MGYA00375137_ERZ795053 | MGnify/ENA primary metagenome ERZ795053 (study PRJEB30182, sample SAMN05720284) | activated sludge metagenome | isolation source: Anaerobic digester | place: Hong Kong | collected 2014-12-17 ... | reverse complement strand
ATGCGAGCGCCGGGAGTCGAACCCGGACGGGTTGCCCCACAGGATCCTAAGTCCTGCGCGTCTGCCAGTTCCGCCACGCTCGCGTGCCCCAAGGTATCGGTCGAGCCCGGCCCCCCGCCAGCGGCTTCCCCCCGTCGCTACATTCCGTCCGAGATTCGACGCCCCACCACCATCCCCCGGACCTGCCCATGCGTGCGCTGACCCGTTCGACCCTGCTCGTTGCCCTGCTCCTCGCGGCCGCCTGCGGTGACGGCCGCCTCAAGAACCTCGCCGTCGGCATCGACCGCGACAGCGTCGCGGTGGTGATGGAGACCGCCGCCCCGTACCGCAGCGAGAGCTACCTGGTCGGCGGCAAGTTCTGGGAAGTGATGCTCTATACCCGGCCGGGGGCCGAGTCCTCGACCGACTCGATCCCCGCGCGCGATCTCTCGCCGGTGGTGCTCGCCGACGGCGCCGTGGCGGGGTGGGGCTGGGACTACTGGGAGAAGCAGGCCACCGAGATGAACATCCCGGTGCCGGCCAAGGACTGATCCTCCGCTCCGGATGCGAAGAGGCCCGCCACCCCGATTCGGGTGGCGGGCCTCGTCGCGTGTGGGACGCGCGGCCTACCGGTCGGTCGGGACCAGCCGGATCCGCTCGACGCGCGAGGTGTTGCGGTCGTCGAGCGCCACCACGGTGAGGGTGATGACGCCATTCTGGCCGCCGCCGGCGATTGCCGACTTGAAGTCGGCCTCGTTCCGCACCGGCTTCCCCTCGACCTCGGTGATGACGTCGGGCGCGCAGCGTCGTCCGTTCTCCGCCGGGCAGAGATGGTCGGTGGCCGGCGAGCGGGCCGAGAGCGAGCGCACCACGACGCCCTTGACGCCGGTCGGGATGCGCAGCTCCTGCGCGAGCGCGCTGGTGACCGTCTCGGTCGCGGCGCCGAGGGCGTTGAGCTGCCCATCCGACGGCGGGGCCGGCGGGGTGACCTCGACCGGCTCGGAGCCCTCGGAGGTGCCGGCGCTCATCAGCCGCACCGTGGACTCCCGGGTGCCCGACGGGGTGGCGACGGTCACCCGCACCGTCTCCCCCGGACCGCGGAAGCCGACCAGCTGCTGCAGCTGGGCGACGTAGCTGACCGGCGTCCCGTCGACCGCGGTGATCACGTCGCCGGGCTTGAGGCCGGCGCGCTTCGCGGGCGAATCCTCGGACGAGAAGTTGTCGATCTTGACGCCGGCGATCGAGTCGAGGCCGAAGTAGATCGCGTCCTCCTCGGTCGCGGTGCGCACGTACACGCCCATCGCGGTGCGCTCGACGCGGCCGCGCGCGATGATCTGGTTCATCACCGCCCGGGCGAGGTCGATCGGGACCGCGAACGCGTAGCCGGCGTAGAAGCCGGTGTAGGAGGCGATCGCCGAGTTGATGCCGATCACCTCGCCGCGCACGTTCACCAGCGGACCGCCCGAGTTGCCGCGGTTGATCGCGGCATCGGTCTGGATGAAGTCCTGGATGTCGCGGTCGGAGCGGTTGAGCGGGTCGAGGCCGCGGCCCTTCGCGCTGACGATCCCCTGGGTCACCGAGAAGGTGAGGTTGTCGCCGAGCGGGTTGCCGATCGCCAGCACCCACTCGCCGATCCGCACCCCGGCCGAGGAGCCGAGGGCGGCGGGACGCAGGTCGGGCGCGTCGATCCGGAGGACGCCGACGTCGGTGTCCTTGTCGCTGCCGACGATGCTCGCCGGGTACACCCGGCCGTCGAGCAGCCGCACATTGACCGACTGGGCGCCCTCGATGACGTGGTGGTTGGTCAGGATGTAGCCGTCGGCGCTGACGATGAACCCCGAGCCGGTCGAGCGCTCGATGTTCTCGCCCTCATCCTGCGGCGCCTGCGGCTGGTCGGGGAAGAGCCGCTCGAAGCCGGGCGGCAGGTTCTGGGGCCGCCGCACCGCGGCGGCGCTCTGCGGCCGGCGCGACTCGATGAAGACGACCGACGGGCGGACGGCCTCCGCGACCGCGGAGAACGCCTCGGAGAGGTCGGCCAGCGGCCGCGCCTCGGGAATCCTGGGGGCACTGACCGGCACGATCGGCATCCCGCCGCGGCCGGGGTCCTGCGCCACGCTGGTGCGGGGCAGGTCGAGCAGTCCGGCAAAGAACAATCCCAACACGAAGGCGAGGGCGACGAGGCCCCCGAACTTCAGCCAGTTGCGTGCGTGGTGCGACATCGGGCAATCCATCCGGAAAGAGGAGGTCCTGTGGAACGTCCAGCAGGGAGACGCCGCAGGTCTGCTGGATAATACAGCGATGCGCGACCGGGGGGTCCGGTCGCGCATCGGGTCCTGCCGGTCCGGGCGCGCGACCGATCACTCGCCCTTGGGCGGCTCCTCGACGATCTCGTAGTCGGCCTCGACCGCCTCGTCGGCCGGCTTCGCCTCCGCCCCCGCCTCGCCGCTCGGCGGCGCCTCGGTGGTCGCCCCCTCGGCGCTCTGGTACAGCGAGGCCCCGGCGGCGGAGTAGGCCATGTTCAGCTCCTCGTAGGCGGCCTTGATGCCGGCGGTCTCGCCGACCCGGAGGGCCTCCTTGCCCGCCTCGACCGCCTTGTCGAGCCGCTCCTTCTCGGTCGCCTGGAGCCGATCGACCCACTCCTTCGAGTCCTTCTCGACCTTGTACACCAGCCCGTCGAGCTGGTTCCGGGTCTCGATCTGCTCGCGGCGCTCGGCGTCGGCCTTCGAGTTCGCCTCGGCCTGCTTCACCATGGCGTCGATGTCCGCATCCGAGAGTCCGCTCGACGCCTCGATCCGGATCTTCTGCTCCTTGCCCGAGGCCTTGTCCTTGGCCGAGACGTGGAGGATGCCGTTGGCGTCGATGTCGAAGGTCACCTCGACCTGCGGCATGCCGCGCGGGGCGGGCGGGATCCCGGTGAGCTGGAACTTGCCGATGGTCCGGTTGTCCTGCGCCATCTGCCGCTCGCCCTGCAGCACGTGGATCTCGACCGTCGTCTGGTTGTCCTCGGCGGTGCTGAAGACCTCCGACTTCTTGGTCGGGATCGTGGTGTTGCGCGGGATGAGCACCGTCGAGACGCCACCGAGCGTCTCGATGCCGAGCGACAGCGGGGTGACGTCGAGCAGCAGGACGTCCTTGACCTCGCCGCCGAGCACGCCGCCCTGGATCGCCGCGCCGATGCCGACGACCTCGTCGGGGTTCACCGAGCGGTTGGGCTCCTTGCCGAAGAAGTCCTTCACGATCTGCTGGATCTTCGGGATGCGGGTCGAGCCGCCGACGAGGATCACCTCGTCGATGTCGCCCGGCTTGAGGCCGGCGTCCTTGAGCGCCATCTCCATCGGCGGCATCGTGCGCTGGATCAGGTCGTCGCAGAGCTGCTCGAACTTGGCGCGGGTGAGCGACAGGTTCAGGTGCTTCGGGCCCGACTGGTCGGCCGTGATGAACGGCAGGTTGATGTCGGTCTGCGTCGTGCTCGAGAGCTCCATCTTCGCCTTCTCCGCGGCCTCCTTCAGGCGCTGGAGCGCCATCGGGTCCTTGGAGAGGTCGATCCCCTGGTCGCGCTTGAACTCCTCGACGAGCCAGTCGATCAGCTTCTGGTCGAAGTCATCGCCGCCGAGGTGGGTGTCGCCGTTGGTGCTCTTCACCTCGAAGACCCCGTCGGCGAGCTCGAGGACGGAGATGTCGTAGGTGCCGCCGCCGAGGTCGAAGACGGCGATCTTCTCGTCCTTCTTCTTGTCGAGGCCGTAGGCGAGCGCCGCGGCCGTCGGCTCGTTGATGATCCGGAGCACCTCGAGGCCGGCGATCTTGCCGGCGTCCTTGGTGGCCTGCCGCTGGGCGTCGTTGAAGTACGCCGGGACGGTGATCACCGCCTTGTCGACGCTGTGGCCGAGATAGTCCTCGGCGGTCTGCTTCATCTTCTGGAGGACCATCGCCGAGATCTCGGGCGGCGTGTAGCGCTTGCCCTGGATCTCGACGGCAGCGAGCCCGTTGGTCCCCTGGAGCACCGGGTACGGCACCCGCGACGCCTCCTCGGAGACCTCCTCGAGCCGGCGACCCATGAAGCGCTTGATCGAGAAGACGGTCTGCTTCGGGTTGGTCACGGCCTGCCGCTTGGCGACCTGGCCGACCAGCCGCTCGCCGTCCTTGGTGAACGCCACCACCGACGGGGTCGTCCGACCCCCCTCGGCGTTGGGGATCACCACCGGATCGCCACCCTCCATGACGGCCACGACCGAGTTGGTGGTCCCGAGGTCGATCCCGATGATCTTCGATGCCATTGCTGGTCCTCATTCCTGACGTCCGGGTGGGCCCCGCCACGGTGACGGGGCCTCGCGTGCTGCCCGAGAGGGGAGCAATGGGCATACCGGAGCTTCCTGCCGGATTGGCAGGGGCGGCCGGGCCGGGGCGGGGGCGAGGGTTAGGTTCCGGCAGGATTCCTCTCGGGAGCATGCATGGGTGACCTGCTGGATTCGATCACGCGCGAGGAGCTGCTGTCGGTGGCGGCGACGGTGCTGCCCAAGGTGGCGGCCGCCGTGGTGGTGTTCCTCGCCTTCGTGGTGCTGCTCCGGCTGGTGCAGCCGGCGCTCCGGGCGATCCTGCGGCGGGCGGACTTCGCCGAGGCGCTGATCCACCTGCTGGTGGACGGGGTGGTCCGCGGGGCGATCCTGATCCTCGGGATGGTGATGGCGGCGAGCCAGCTCGGGATCAACGTCGCCGCCGCGCTCGCCGGCCTGGGGGTGCTCGGGATCGCGGTCGGCTTCGCGGCCCAGGAGACGATCGCCAACATGATCGCGGGCTTCCTGATCTTCTGGGACCGGCCGTTCAAGGTGGGCCATTGGGTGACGACCCAGGATCGCTACGGCGAGGTGCGCGACATCACCCTGCGCACCACCCGGATCCGGACGCTCGACAACACCTACGTCGTGATCCCCAACAAGCAGGTGATCGGCGAACTGCTGGTCAATCACTCGATGTACGGCGAGACGCGGGTCAACATCCCGATCGGGATCGCCTACAAGGAGTCGATCGCGGAGGCGCGCGCGGTGATGCTCGAGGCGGTGCGCGGGCTCGAGGGGGTCCTCGAGTCGCCGGCCCCGACGGTGGTGGCCGCGGGGCTTGGCGATTCGAGCGTGGACCTCACGGTCCGGGTCTGGATCCACCATGCCGAGGACGAGGTCCCGGTGCGGTTCCGGGTGGTCGAGGCGTGCAAGGTCGCGCTCGACAAGGCCGGCATCGAGATCCCCTTCCCGCACCTGCAGCTCTTCGTCGACGACGTGAAGGACCGCGTCTGGGAGCGGCTGGGGAAGTAGCCGGAGGACGGCGCAACGGAACGAAGCACGACTGTCACCCCGAGGGAGCACGGCGACCGAGGGGGCGGAGCGCCGCATTCGGCGGTCTCCGCCCCCTCGCTTCGCTCGGGGTGACAGCGCATCCCTCCAAGGTCAGCCCCGCGTCGGCTGCGGTCGTGACGGGTTCGCGGTCGGCCGACCGCCGCTGCCGCCGTCGAGGCGGCGCACCACCACGCCGGCGAAGCCCTGCGCCTCGCTGGCGATCGGCACCCGGGCGGTGGCGTCGCCCACCAGCTCGAAGGTGCCGTCCATCCGGATGTCGAAGCGGGCGAGGTTGCAGGCGAACCGGCGATCGGCGGCGGCGTTCGGGCACGGCTCGGCGACACTGTTGAGGGTCGTGGCGAGCGCGCCGTCGATCGCGACGAAGCGGGCCCCACGGGCGAGGTCCGCCCAGGTGCCGGTGGCACGACCGAGATCGCCGGGATTGTCCTCGCGGCCGAAGATGGCCGCATCCGATCGCGACATCACCCGCAGCACCGCATCGGGACGATCGAGGCCGTGCCACGCGATGACGGTGCGCTTCAGCAGCTCGGCGCCATCCGGCCCGCGCTCGACGATGCCGAGCCCGACGGCATGGTAGCGGTAGTCCTGGCCACCGACGCTGATCGCGATCTCGGTCGGGCGGGCACCGAGTCGGATCGCCAACGCGCCGTCGGCGTAGTCCGAGGCCGCGCGGCTGTCGCCGGCAAGCGACGCGCTTGCGGCGAGTTCGTCGAGCGAGAGGGCCACCGCCTCATCGGCCGTGCCGGTCGGGGGGGCGACCACATCGGGACCGGTGACGGTCGGGGCGTCGGCGCAGGCCGCGAGAAGCGCGGCGGCGACCAGGAGGGTCCGAGTGGAGAAGGGATGTGCGCGCATGGGGCAGCTCCAGGGGTTGGGTCCCGGGCGCTCCCCCGCGCTGGGGGGCCCCTCGGGACGGTGTGCCTGGAGGACACGGCAGGGTGGCTCGCACCCTGACACCGGATTCAGCCGGAACCGGTCAGTCGAGGTCGCAGGGTCTCGCGCAGCACCCGCAGCGCGCGTCCCATCAGCGTCTCCACCGTCTTCACCGAGATCTCGAGGGTCTCGGCGATCTCGCTGTACGTGAGGCCCTGGTCGCGCGAGAGGAGGAAGACCTCGGCGGTGCGCTCGGGGAGGGCGGCAATGGCATCGGCGACCGCCGTGGCGAGCTCCTGCTCCTCGAGGTCGCGCGCCGCCGTCGGCGCCACCGCCACCCTGTCGTCCACCGAGGCGTCGATCGACGTCACCGCGGGGCCGCGCAGCTTGTTGAGGGAGCGATTGCGCACCGCACGGTGCAGGTAGCCGGGCAGGGCGCCCGCGTCGGGAAGGGCGGTCCGGCGGCGCCAGAGGGCGACGAAGACCTCCTGGGCGACCTCCTCGGCGAGATCCGGCTCCCCCAACAGGTGCCGGGCGTGACGGACCATCCGCGGGTACCAGGCGCGGAAGAGCCGCTCGAAGGCGGCCTGGTCGCCGGTCGCGATCGCGGCGAGGAGGGCGGGGAGGTCGAAGGTCTCTGGCACGGTCTTTGGTGGACGATATCGCATATTACGGACCGTGAGGGCCCGAGTCAGGGTCCCTGCCCCGTGCCTGTGTCTTCCTGCTGCCCCCTTCCGGGACCGAGCCATGGATGAGATCCCCGTCACCGATGACCTGCTGGCCCGCCACGTGGCGGGGGAATCGTCGCTGGACGAGGACCAGGCGATCGCGATGTGGGTGGAGGCCTCGGACGCCAACCGCGAGGAGTACGAGCGGCTGCTGACGGCGTGGCAGACCCGGCCACCCGCTGCCCCGGTCGACGTGGATGCCGGGTGGAACCGCGTCTCGGCGCAATTGCACGCCGAGGACCGCACGCCGGATGTGATCCCGATTCCGAGCCGCCCCCGGTGGCCGACGACCCTCCTGCGCCTCGCCGCCGCGATCGTGGTGGTCGCCGGTGCGGGCTATGCGTGGACCGCGACCCGTGGGACCCCCGAGCCGACGGTGTACACCACCGCGGCAGCCGAGCGCCTCGAGGTGACCCTTGCCGATGGCAGTACCGTCGTGCTCGCGCCACGCAGCACGCTGACGGTGCCGGGAGACTTCGGCGGGAGAGGCCGCGAGGTGGAGCTCGTGGGCGAGGCGTGGTTCTCGGTGACCCACGCGGAAGGTTCGACCCTCTCGGTGCGCACGCCGACCCATGTCGTGCGCGATATCGGGACCGTCTTCACGGTGGCGGCGCGGGCCGGCAGCCTGGTGCGGGTCGCGGTGATCGAGGGGGAGGTCGGCGTGCGGGGCGTGGAGGATCCGGTCGATGCCGAGCGGCGCCTGGTCGCGGGCGATGTGGCGCGATTCGGGCTCGGCGAGCCGAAGGTGACGTCGGGGATGCCCACCGATTCCCTCGACATGTGGCATCACGGGATCCTCGACGTGAACGATGCCCGGGTGGGTGACGTGCTCGCCGACCTCGCCACCTGGTACGGGACGCCGTTCTTCCTCGGGGACACCACCCTCGCCTCGCGCACGATCACCGGCACCTTCTCGCTCGACTCGCTGCCACAGGCGCTCGACGTCCTCGGCCTGCTGCTCGAGGTCACCCCGAGCCGCGAGGACAGCGGCATCGTGTTCCGGTAGGCGATGCGGGGCTGGCTGATCGCGCCGCTCCTCGTGGGGCTGGTCGCCGCCCCGCTCACGGCTCAGTCCCCGGATCCACTCGACCGGCGCGTCTCGCTTGACGTGCGCGATGTGTCACTCGGCGAGGCGCTCCTCCGGCTCCGACACGCGCACCAGCTTCCGCTGGCGTGGCGCGGCGACCGGATCCCGCGCCGACGCGTGAGCGTCTCCCGTTCGGATGTGCGACTCGGCGACCTGCTCGACCTCCTGCTGCGCGACACCGAGCTCGTCGCGGTCGTGAGCGGCTCCACGGTGGTCCTGATCGGCCGTCGCGCGTCGGCTGTCACGGACACCCTCGGATTGCAGGTCGCCTCCGGGATCCAGCAGCTCGACCAGCTGGTCGTGACCGGCACGCCGGTCGGTACCGGGCCGGCCGGCGACCAGCCGACGGCGCTGACGGTCGTCACGGCCAACGATCTCGCGGCGGCACCGCATCGGCGGCTCGCCGATCAGGTGCGCGCCTTCCTGCCGGGGGTGCTGCCGTGGGATCGCGGCGGGACCGGCCCCGCCCCGACCCTGGGGGCGGTTCGGGGCGTCGCCTCGTTCACGACCCGAGGGCCGAAGGTCTATGTCGACGGGGTCGAGGTGGCGTCATCCGAGTTGTTCACGCTGCTCGATGGTCGGATGGTGGACCGCCTCGAGATGATCCACGGTCCGCAGGGAGCCGCACTCTACGGCCCGGATGCGCTGAGTGGCGTGCTGCAGGTCGAGACCCGCAAGGGTCCCCCCGTCGCGACCGCGCTCGCGCCGCGCGGCGCGCTGGTCGCGGGAGCACTCCAGCGCGATATCGATGGCGGTTCACCGTGGTTCGAGGGTGCGCTCGGCGCGGATGCGGGACGACCGACAGCGGGCTTCGCCGGCATGGCGTCGGTCTCCCGCCTCGGGCACGATGCCCCGCTCGCGGAGGCGTGGCGGGTTCAGGTCGGGGGACGGGTCACGCGGGGCGCCGTCGCCGTCGAGATGTCGGCGCGTGCCGCCTCCCGCGACGGCAACCTCGAACAGCAAGGGCTCACCACCGGGGGGCTCCGCCGTCGCGACGTGCCGCCGCTCGAGGAGCGCGGCCTCGGCGTGCGCATGGTGCATGTCGCCGGTGCGTCGCTGTCGCAGACGCTCGTCGCGGGCGTGCATCAGGTGAGCGGCACGCGCGAGCCGTTTCGCTCCCCGATCCTCGCACCGCGCCTGCCGCTCGGCGCCACCAACGAGCTGGCGCGTCGATGGAGCGCGCGCTGGGCCGGTCGCGCCGTTGCCGGACCGCTCTCACTCAGCGTCGGGGCGGAAGCCAGTCGGCGGACCCTCGAGCGCTCGCTGCGCGGCGGGTTCGAGTCGGTCGGTCTCTCGACGCTCTACGCCGAGGCGCTCGATGCGCGCGGGGTCTTCACGCAACTTGCCGGTCGCCTCGGGGGCGTCCACCTCGTGGCCGGGGCGCGGCAGGAGTGGCTCAGTTCGGTGGGGCGGGAGGCGGATCGGCCGTGGGCGGCGATGGCCGGGGCGTCCTGGTCCCATGCGCTTGGGCCGGGGACCCTTCGCGTCCGTCTCGCCTGGGGGCGGGCGTTGCGCCCGCCGGAGCCCGGGATGAGCGAGGCGCTGCGCGCCGGCCAGATCCAGCAGCTCGCCAATCCCGTGCTCCGGGCCGAGCGGCAGGCCGGCTGGGAGGGTGGCGTGGACCTGTTCTGGCCGTCCGGCGCGTGGTTGCGCCTGACCGGATTCGACCAGCGTGCCGACGACCTCGTCCAGCAGGTCGACCTGCGGCAGACCGCGGCCGGCGCGCGCCAGTACCAGTTCCAGAATGTCGGCGGGTTCACCAACCGCGGTGTGGAGCTCGACGGCGGCGCCCGAGTCGGCCCGCTGGCGGCGGCCGCGCGGGTGCAGCTGCTGTCGTCGCGACTCGCGCAGGTGTCCCCGACGTATGCAGGAGACTTCCAGGTGGGCGACGCGCCGCTCGAGGTGCCGCGCTCTGCCGGCTCCATCGCGCTGCGCTACGAGCCGGGCCGTGCGCGGGTCGAGGTCGGGGCGCTCTGGGTCGGCCCGTGGACCGGCTATGACTGGGCGCTCATCGCCCGGATCGATGCCGGGCAGCTTGCCGTGCGTGACCGCACGCGCGACTACTGGCTGGACTATCCGGGGGTGCTGCGGCCGTTCGTGGGACTCCACGCCCCGCTCGGCGGCCGGGTCGCGCTCTGGGGTCGTGCCGAATTCGGCGGCGGCACGGTGCGCGACAACCTCGCCCCGGCGGTGGGACGCGTGATGCTGGTGGGCGTCGAGATGTAGGCCGTAGGCACGCGAGAAGCGTCATCCATAGCCGCGACCGTCAGGTCGCGCGACCCAGGTGTACCCACCGACCCGCACCAGCCGCGACCGTCAGGTCGCGCGACCCAGGTGTACGCACCGACCCGCACCAGCCGCGACCGTCAGGTCGCGGCGTTGCCGTCCGGTCGTGCAGCCGTCGCGATCAGCGCCAGCTGCGGGGCACCGCCTCGGGCCGGGTGGCGAGGACCGCGGCACCGGCCTCCAGCTCCGCGGCAATCCGCTCGCGAATCTGCCGCAGCTCACGGAACCCGACCAGTCGACGCTCGTCCTCGTCCCAGAGGGTGAGCCAGAGCGTCCTCACGCTGGCCGGGAGGGTGAGGGTCGTGACCCGCTGCAGGATCGGATTCTCGTCGAACGCCTGCTGGAGCCGGTAGTTGGGGATCCGGCTCGCGACGTGGTGGATGTGGTGCAGGCCGATGTTGGCGGTGCACCACTGCAGGAATCTCGGCATTACGAGATGGGATGCCCCCTCCAGGCCGGCGGCGTAGTAGTTCCACGCCTCGCGGTAGCGCCAGTAGGTGTCCTCGTACTGGTGCTGCACGTAGAACAGGTACACGCCGATCGCGCCGGCGATCAGCGTGATCGGGAGCTGGACCGCCAGGAAGGCCTTCCACCCGACGAGCCAGCACATCACCCCGACGACGACGGCGAGGGCGATGTTGGTTCCGTGCACGCTGGCCCACTCGCGCTTCCACGAACGCGGGATGTCGAGCGGCAGCCGGTGCTTGAGGATGAACTGCCACGCGGGCCCGACCACGAGCAGCGTCAGCGGGTGGCGGTACATCCGGTAGAGGAGCCGCTTCGCCCGCGTGCGGGAGAGGTACTCGCGCACCGTCAGCGTGTCGATATCACCGAGGTCCCGGCCGTCGAGGTCGCCCGAGGTGGCGTGGTGGATCGCGTGGGTCTTCCGCCAGTAGGTGTACGGCACCAGCGTGATCACGCCGAGGATCGCGCCGACGATCGTGTTGGCGCGCCGCGAGCGGAAGAACGAGCCGTGGCCGCAGTCGTGCTGGAGCATGAAGAGGCGCACCACCATCATCGCCGTGGGGACGGCGAGGACGAGGGTGAGCCACCAGCCCACCGCGAGGGCGCGATACGCCAGCACCCACAGGCCGACGAACAGCAGGGTGGTGCTCGCGAGTTGCCAGATGCTGCGGCCGAGCACCGAGGAGCGGTACGGGGCGAGGATCGCGTTCCAGTCGATGCGGTCGGCCGCCTCGGCGGCCCGGGAGGACGTGGTCATGGCGGGCAAAGATACCGGGTCCTCAGCTTCCCGAGCGCGGGGCGGCACCGACCGCCCCGGAGACGGGGAGGCCGAGGACCTCCTCGCCCTGCTCGAAGATCACGTCGACCGGGATCCCCTTCGCCGCGAGTCGGTCGAGGTCGGCCTGCAGCTCGGGGCGGATCACCCCCATTCGCTCCATCCAGGCGGCGACGCCATCGTAGTCGCCGGTGGCCTGGAAGCGCAGGATGGTCGCCGAGAGCGAGTCGGTCGCCTCGCGCATCCGGTCGAAGGCGACGCGGTAGGTGCCGGTGGCCGAGTCGCGGGTGAAGGCCCCGAGGTCCTGGAAGAAGTTGAACCGGGCCACGTTGGCGCGCCCGTGGGCGCTCGACGCGCCGAAGCGGATCGAGCGGAAGATGGACGCGATGAAGGTCACGTCGTTGGTGCGCATGTCATGGTCGCCGAGCTCGCCGGCCTCGGCGAGGGCGTTCACCATGTAGAGGCCGAGGACGTCGGCCTTCCCCTCCTCGAGGGCGCCGGCCTGCTCCTTGAGCGCGGTCCGCACCGGCCCCCGGCCGTTGATGGTGTTCTTGATGCCGAGGCCGTGGGCGACCTCGTGGAACATCGTGTTCTCGAAGAAGGCGTCGAACGAGAGGAACTCGCGCTGCTCGGGGGCGATCAGGGTCTCGGCGATCGGCATCAGGATCCGGTCGAACTTGGCGCGCATCGCGTTCTTGAGCTGCAGCCGCCGGGTGCCCTTCGCGAGCTGGACGGCTTCGTCGTTGGGGAGGTTGATCGCGATCGTCTTGCTGCCGGCGTTCGCCTGGCCGGCATAGAAGACCACGTCGTAGGCGTTGAGGTCGCTGTCGGTGCCGGGCGTCTCCGCCTTGAGCGCCGGTGCGACGGGGAGCCCGCGCTGCAGTCCCGGGAGCAGCGCGGCGTAGCGCGAGAGCCGCTCGCTCCAGGCGCGATCCTTGATCAGCACGTAGCCCTCGTGGGCGGCCTTGTAGCCGAAGAGGGCGTCGTCGTACGTCTCGATCGGGCCGATGACGGCATCGACGGTGTTGTCCTTCATGTCGAGCCAGGCCATGTCGCTCGCGCGGTAGTCGTCGTCGAGCAGGGCGTCGGCGCGGAGCTCGAGGTAGCGGCGCAGTCCCGGATCATCGGCCAGCGTGGCGGCGGCCCGCAGCTTGGCCGCGGCGCGCTCCACGATCGGCTTGTACGCCACGTGGTACGGCACGGCCGTCAGCCCGCCGCTGCCGTTGCGCCGGACCAGGGTGTACAGGCCGCGCAGCGCGCGCCCGCTGTCCGGCGCCAGCGCGGCGAGCGAGTCGAACTCGGCCCGGGTGATGTCGTGCGGGTAGAAGTTCTCGCCGGGCGGCAGCTCGCCCACCTCCGCCAGGAAGGGTCGGTTGCCGTTGAGGCGATCCCACGGGCCGTAGTTGATCTCGACGAACCGCCGCATCCCGTCGTGGGTGATCTTCGAGAGGACCGAGTCGCGCTGGCCGACGGCCTCCAGCCAGAAGATCTCGTCCATCGCCCGCGCCGCATCCATGAGGAGCGGCAGCATCTGCTTCTCGCGCTCGGTGAGCCCGGAGAGGTCGGCGTCGAGCCGGACCGTGGTGTACATCGCGAGCAGGGAGTCGGCGGCGGCGTCCGCGATGGCGCGGTCGGTGGAGGCCGCCGGCGCCCCGCAGGCGGCCACGACGAGGGCGAGGAGGAACGCTGGGCGACGCATGGAGAATCCCGGGTCGGGGTGGTGCCGTGGGGGAGCGGCCGAGGGGTGAAATCTAGGCAGGCCGGGCCGGCGGGATGGCCTCACGAGTCCGAGCGGGCGATCCACGCCTCGGCCAGGCCGAGGAAGTCCCGGTCGGTGACGATGCCGATCAACCGCCCCCGTTCCACGACCGGCAGGCAGCCGACCTCCGGATCCTGCAGGAGTCGGAGCGCATCGGCGCACGAGGTTGCCGGGGTGACGGTTCGCGGCTCCGGGCGCATCAGCTCCCGGACGGTGCGCGGGCGGTCCGCGGGCGTGCGGGCGAGCATCGCGAGCAGGTCGCGGTGCGAGACGAGTCCCACGAGCTGCCCGTCGGCGTCCTCCACGGGCACGTGGCGGATGTGCTTCCAGGCCATGACGCTGGTCGCGACGTCGAGGAGGTCGTCCGGCCCCACCGTGAAGAGATCGGTGCTCATGATGTCGGCGACCCGGCGGCACGGCGCGGCGGGCCCCAACCGCTCGGTCCCGTCGGGGTCGGGCCAATCGTGCACCGGAAGGCCGCGATGCTGCCGGTCGACGATCAGGCGGGTGACCGCCTGCGTCCGGGCATTCCGATTCCGGTGCGACGGCTCCAGGGCGCGGTAGGCCTCCAGCGTCCAGCGTGCGCCGGTGCGGCCGCTCGCGAGTCGGCCCCGGATGGTACCGAGGTAGCGGTCGATCTCCTCCATCGTGACCCCGGCGTGGCGCAGGCCGCGTTCCGCGAGCGGGAGCAGGGTGTCGGTGAGCAGCTCGCGCGCGGGGAGCGAGGTGCCGTCGAGCCAGCGCATCGCCGCATCGATGCCATAGCGCGCCGCGGCGGTGAAGTTGGCGCGGGCATCATCGAACGGCAGCCGCGCGGTGAGGTCCGGGATCGCCTCGGGGATCGCCTCGACCAGCCCCACGAAGAGCGCGGTGTTGGCGACCTCGTCGAGGATGGTCGGCCCCGCGGGGAGCGGTCGGTGCTCGATCCGCAGGTGCGCGACGCCGTCGGCGAGCCCGTAGCAGGGGCGGTTCCACCGGTACAGCGACCCGTTGTGCAGCGACAGGGCGCGCAGCCGCGGCAGGTCGCCACCGGCGAGGACGGCGGTGGAGGTCGCGCCGGGATCGCCGATCAGCAGCAGTCGATGCCGCGCGACCTGGTCGTGATAGATCTCGAGGATCGACTCCTGCACCCAGGCATCGCCGAAATGGACCCGTCGCCAGCCGTCCCGCCGACGGTGGTGCGCGTCCCGGATGTCGACGCCCTGCTGGAAGGCCGGGATCCGTGACTCGTCCCAGAGGCGGTGCTGCAAGAGCAGGGGCGAGTTCGCGGCGACCGCGACCATCGGCCCGGCGATCGCCTGGGCGGCGTTGTACGCCGCGACGAGCTGGTCGGGATCGACCTGCAGGTGGACCTGGATGGAGGTGGTGCAGGCCTCGAGCATGACGGAGTCGAGCTCGAGCTGGAGGTGGTCGTGGCCCTGGATCAGGGTGCGCAGCGTGCCGCCGGCGAGCTCGACGATCATGTCGTTCAGCGCGTGGTAGCGCGGCAGCGGCGTCAGGTTCGCCACGGTGAGGTCGCCCGCATCGAGCGACGGGAGGATGCCGCCGAGGAAGACGTCCGCGCCGTGACGGGCCGCCGCGGTGCGCACCCGGGCGAGGGCGTCGCCGAGGTGGCGCTCGAGTCCCGCGAGGGTGCCGGGCCCGAGCCGCGCGGGCGGGACGTTGTGCTCGAGGTTGAAGAGGCCGATCTCGTGCGTGAAGGCGGTGTCGTCGAGGGTCTCGAGCACCTCCATCGCCACGGAGGCGGGTCGACCGTTGGCGTCGACGAGGAACATCTCCTGCTCGAAGCCGAGGCGGGTCACCCCGCGCTCGAGGCGATCCTCCGCGAGCATGGTCCCGAGCGCGCGCAGGTCGTCGAGCAGTGCCGCGGCGAACTGCTGCACGGCGACCGGATCGGTGGCGGGGCGGACGTCGATGTCACCCATCGGCGGGGCGCGGTGCGGGCATCGGGGAGACTACGTCGCGGCGCCGGTCGGTGCCAACCACGACCGCCGGGCTCGGGATTCGATGCGGGATTGCCTCAGGCCAGCTCGCGCCGCTCGGCCCGGCCGACGATGATCGTGATGTTGTCCGACCCGCCCCCCTCGAGGGCCTCGGCGAGGAGGGCCTCGCACGCGCCCCGGGCGGTGGTCATCGTCCGCAGGATCTCGGCGATCCGCTCGTCGGAGACGTGCTTCGTCAGGCCGTCGCTGCAGAGGAGGTGGACGTTCTCCCAGGCGGCGGCAATCCGGGTCACCACCGGCGTCGTCTGCTGGGCGCCGATGGCGCTCGAGAGCACGTTGTTGAGCGGCGAGCGGTGCTGGTCGCTTCGCTTGAGGACGCCCTGGTCGACGAGGTCCTGGGCCATCGTCTGGTCGCGGGTCACCTGCGTGAGGGTGCCCTCGCGATAGAGGTAGTAGCGCGAGTCGCCGACCTGCAGCAGGTAGAACCACGGCCACACGCCGATCCAGAGCGTCAGGGTCGTCGCCATCCCGTGCGGGGCCCCGCCCTCGCGGGCGCGCGCGAGGACCCGTTCGTGGCTCGCGAGCGCCGCCGACTGCAGGAGGTCGACGAAGGTGTCGGTGCGGGCATCGCCCTGGTTGTAGGTCCGCAGGCTCTGGTTGAGGTAGAGCGTCGCCTCCTCCAGCGCGAGACGGCTCGCCTCCTCCCCGCCGGTGCGGCCGCCGACGCCGTCCGCGACCATCGCCAGGAACGCGACCCGTTCGTCGAGCTGCGAGAGCGCGTGGGTCGAGATCGAGGTGTCGTGCACCTCGAGCCGCTTCTTGATCTGTGCGATCAGGAAGTGGTCCTGGTTGTCCTTGCGCACCTTGCCGACATGGGTCAGCCCGGCCACGTCGATTTCGTCATCCCGAGGCTTGCGGGTCGCGTCGGTCATCGGGGGATCGCATGGTGGGAGGAGGCGGGACGGGAGGGCGGGCCGACAGGTCGAATATGCGCTGCGAGCGGCGAGCCCGTAACCCCTCACCTGACGGAGGTATCCTTCGACATGTTTCGAGTCTCGCGTGCCCTCGCGGTGGCCTGCACCGCGACCTCGCTCGGGGCCCAGGCCCCCGCGATTCCCCACGATCTGGTGGCCGCCCGGGTGACGACCGCGCCGGTGATCGACGGCCGGCTGGGCGATCCGGCGTGGCAGCAGGCACGCTGGAGCGAGCCGTTCGTCGACATCGAGGGGCCGCGTCGCCCGGACCCGCCGGTGGAGACCCGGGTGGCCATCGCCTGGGACGACGAGGCGCTCTACCTCGCCGCGTCCCTGGAGGAGCCCGATCTCTGGGGGACCCTCACCAGCCGTGATGCGGTGATCTACCACGACAACGATTTCGAGTGGTTCATCGATCCCGATGGCGATGCCGCGCGCTACTTCGAGCTCGAGATCAACGCCCTCGGCACGGTCTGGGACCTGTTCCTGGATCGACCCTATCGGGCTGGGGGGCGCGCGGACAATGGCTGGGACATCGCGGGACTGCGCAGTGCGGTGCACCTCGAGGGGACCCTCAACGATCCGCGCGACCGCGACCGCGGCTGGTTCGTCGAGATGGCCATCCCGTGGGCGGCGTTCGCCGACGGGGGACGCACCGTCATCCCGCCCCGCGCGGGCGACACCTGGCGGATCAACTTCTCGCGGGTGCAGTGGGAACTCGACGTGATCGAGGGCCGGTACCGGAAGCGCCGCGCCGCGTCCGGCAAGCCGTTGCCCGAGCACAATTGGGTCTGGTCCCCCCAGGGGGAGATCAACATGCACGTCCCCGAGCGATGGGGCACGGTGGTCTTCGCCGCCGCCCCGTGAACTTCCCGCCCTCGTCGAGGAGTCCCGACATGGTCCGCGCCACGCGCCTTCGCCCATTCCTGCTGTTCCTGCTGCCGCTGCTTGCCGCGGCCTGCGGCGGCAGCGCTCCGCCGTCGGGCGAGGAGGACGCGGTCCTCGGCGTGCCACCCCAGGTCCCGCCGCCGATCACCCGGGACCACCCGACCAGGGTGATCGTCCACCTCGAGGTGAAGGAACTCGTGCAGCGGCTCACCGACGGGGTCGAGTACCGCTTCTGGACGTTCGGGGGGCAGGTCCCCGGACGGTTCATCCGGGTGCGCCAGGGCGACCTGGTCGAGTTCCATCTCGACAATCCGCCAGACAGCAAGATGCCGCACAACATCGACCTGCACGCCGTCAACGGCCCCGGAGGTGGCGCCACCTCCTCGCTCACGGTGCCGGGACGCACGTCGACCTTCTCCTTCACGGCACTCAACCCGGGGCTGTACGTCTACCACTGTGCCACCGCGCCGGTCGGGATGCACATCGCCAACGGGATGTACGGGATGATCCTGGTCGAGCCGCCGGGCGGGCTGCCGCCGGTCGACCGCGAGTACTACGTGATGCAGGGCGAGGTCTACACTGCCGGCGACTACGGTGACCCGGGCCTGCAGCAGTTCGACATGGCGAAAGCGATCGATGAGCGTCCCCCGTATGTCGTGTTCAACGGCGCGGTCGGGGCGCTCAGCGGCGACCACGCCCTCACGGCCAAGGTCGGCGAGACGGTCCGCCTCTTCGTCGGCAACGGTGGCCCCAACCTCGCCTCGTCGTTCCACCTGATCGGTGAGATCATGGACACGGTGCACCAGGAGGCCGGCACCGCCACCAGCCACAACGTCCAGACCACCCTGATTCCCCCTGGTGGTGCGGCGATCGTCGAGTTCACCATCAACACCCCGGGGACCTACCTGCTGGTGGACCACGCCATCTTCCGGGCGTTCAACAAGGGGGCCCTGGGCGAGCTGGTGGTGACCGGTCCGACCGACAGCGCGGTCTACTCGGGCCGCACCTACGAGGGGATCTATCGCCCCGAGGGAAGCGCGGTGCAGACGATGCCCAGCACGAACGACTCGGCGCCGCGTGCGCGCACGACCGCCGAGCAGGTGGCGTTCGGCCAGCGGCTCTTCGAGAGCACGTGTGCCGCGTGTCACCAGCCCGACGGGAAGGGGCTGGCGGGGGCGTTCCCCCCGGTCGCGGGCTCCGACTTCCTCAATGCCGATCGCGATCGCGCCATCGCCACCGTGCTCCACGGTCGGAGCGGCCCGATCACCGTCAACGGCGAGGTCTTCGACGCCGTGATGCCCGCCCTGGGCCTCAGCGACGAGCAGGTGGCGAACGTGCTGACCTACGTCTACAGCCAGTGGGGCAACAACGGCACCGTGGTTCGGCCGGCCGACGTCGCCGCGGTCCGGGCGAGGGGCCAGTGACCGGCCGGCGCGACTTCCTCCAGGCCACCGGCGCTGGGCTCCTCGCGGCGCGCCGGTGGCAACCGGCCGCCACCGACCGGCGCTCGGCGTTTTCGCTCTGGACCTGGGTCCACGGCGGCGCCCGGGAGGTTGACCTCGCCGGGTGGCGGACGCGCTACGCCCGGCTGCGCGCGTCCGGGTTCACGGGCGTGCTCGTGAGCGGCGGCGAGGCGGCGATGCACGGGGAGGCGGCGCACGCGGAGGGGTTGGTGCTCCACCGCTGGATCTGGACGATGAACCGCAGTGGCGATGCGACGGTGAAGGCCGAGCATCCGGAGTGGTTCTCGGTCAGCCGCGAGGGGCGCAGCTCGCTCACCCATCCCCCGTACGTGGGCTACTACCAGTGGCTCTGTCCGACCCGGCGCGCGGTGCGGGAGTACCTCGCGGGGGTGGTCGACGGGGTCGCCGCCACCCCGGGGGTCGACGCCGTCCACCTCGACTACATCCGGCACCCCGACGTGATCCTGCCGCGCAACCTGTGGGAGACGTACGGCCTCGTGCAGGATCACGAGATGGCGCCGTTCGACTTCTGCTACTGCGAGGCGTGTCGCGACCGGTTCGCCCGCGAGACCGGCCGGGACCCGCTCGCGCTCGAGGATCCGGCGGCCGACGTCGCGTGGCGGGCCTTCCGGTGGCGGATGGTCACCGAGACGGTGGAGGTGCTCGCCCGTGCCGTGCACGCGCGCGGCAAGGCGATCTCCGCGGCGGTCTTCCCGACCCCGACGATCGCCCGGCGGCTGGTGCGGCAGGCGTGGGACCGCTGGCCGCTCGACGTGGTGTTCCCGATGACGTACCACGGCTTCTACGTGGAACCGGTCTCGTGGATCGAGGGGGCGGTGGCCGAGGGCGTCACCGCGCTCCCGACCGCGACGCCGCTGGTGGCGGGGCTCTACCTACCCGACCTGCCACCGCCCGCGCTTGCGGAGGCGATCCGCGCCGCCCGCCGCGGCGGCGCGTCAGGGGTGGCGATGTTCGAGGCCGGCGGTCTCACCGATGCCCACCTCGCGGCGGTGCGGGAGGTGCTGCAGGAAGCCGGCTGAGCTACCTGCACCTCTCACGACTCACGACCGCCTCTCGCTTCACCCTTCTCGCTTCTCGTCCTTCGGCTGCTGCAACCGGCTCAGGATGTTCACCCCGGTGGCGGCCTCGATCTGCTCGGTGAGCTGGATCACCGCCGAGGGGAGCTGGCTTGCGGCCTTGCCGACCCCGGTGCCGGTGTTGCCGGAGTCGATCACGGTGACCTTGTCGATCGACATGTCGCCGACCGAGCGCGAGATGTCGCGGATGATGTCGGGCAGCATGTTGAGGATGAAGATCCGCTCCGCCTCGCTGCCGGCGCCCTGGTAGAGCCGGATCGTCTGCTCGAGCACGAGCAGGCGGGCGCGGCCGTCCTCGGCGATCGACGCCGCGGAGCCCTTCGCGCGCTGCTCGGCGGCGTCGCGGTCGGCCTTGGCCGGCAGCATGACGTCGGCCTCGAGCCGCCGCTGCTCCAGCCCGATCCGCTCCTGCTGCAGCGCCTGCTCGGCGACGACCCGGGCCTTCTCGCCCGAGACCTTCGCCTCGGATTCGCGCGCGAGCGCCTCCGCCTCGAGCTCGGCGCGCCGCACCCGCAACCGGTTGCTCTCCTCGGCGATCTTCAGGTCGGCCTGCAGCGCCGCGACCTGCGCCGCCTGGCGTGCCGCCGCCTCGGTCTGCTCGGCCTCCGCCGCGCGGTTGGCCTCGGCGACCCGCGCAAGCGTGAGGATCTCGGCGGTCTTCTGGCGACCGATCGAGTCGAGGTACTTCACCTCGTCGGTGACGTTCTGGATCTTGAGGGTGTCGAGCTCGAGGCCGAGCTTCTTGAGGTCCTCGTCGGCCTCCTCGATCAGCACGTTGGCGAACTTGAGCCGGTCCTCGTTGACCTCCTCGGGCGTCAGCGTCGCGAGGACGCCGCGCAGGTTCCCCTCGAGGGTGTCCTTGGCGATCGACATCACCTCGCGGAACGGCTTGTTGAGCAGTCGCTCCACGGCGTTGTCGCTGATCGGCGACCGGCCGCTCACCTTGACGTTGGCGATCCCCTGCACGTGGAGCGGGATGCCGCCCTTCGAGTACGCGTTCTGGACGCTGACCTCGATCGGGATCGTGGTGAGGTCGAGTCGCGAGACGCGCTCCAGCACCGGGATGCGCATCGTCCGGCCGCCGTTGAGCACCCGGTAGCCGACCTCGCGCCCGTCGGCCGTGCGGCGCTTGCGCCCGGTGATGACGACCATCTCGTTGGGCAGGCAGATCACGATCAGCGACTTCACCACCCAGGTGATGGTCGCGACGAGGAAGAGCGCGATGACGGCGAGGATGCCGAGGGTCAGGGTGTCCATGGGGCCTCAGGAGGTGGAGGGGGGAAGCTCGAGCGTGTCGGTCGGCAACACCTCGGCGACGCCGCCGGTGGTGCGACGGATCAGGACCTCGGTGCCGACCGGGAGGGCGCGCTCGATGCCGGGCTCGAGGCGCGCGGTCAGGTAGGTCTGGCGACCGGCGGCGACGAGGGTCACCTGGCCGCGCCCCTCGGGCGTGATCGGCAGGGTCACGCGACCGATGGCGCCCTCGAGGTCGTGGTCGTCGAGCGCGTCGACGCTGCTGTCGGTGCGATGCAGGGCGGTGAACACCGCGTGCGAGGTGAACCACGCCGCCGCGCCCATGCCGACCGCGAGGGCCAGGGTCAGGGCGGGGGACTTCCCGGCCCAGGTGAGCAGCGACCCCGTTGCACCGAATGCGGCGAGCAGGAAGGTGAGGTTGCGCGGCTTGAACAGGCCGAGGATCAGGTCGCTCGCCAACCCCGGCGCCTCCGCGTCGACCTCGAGCTCCAGCTCGCCATCGAGGTCGAGGTCCGCGCCGTCGCCCGCATCGCCGCCCGCCAGCACCGAGAACAGCAGCAGGCCGACGCCGAACACCGCGCAGAACAGATAGACACCGAGCATCGTGCCCGCCCAGGTGAGGGGTTGCGTGCCGGACGCCGGAATCTACTCCCGACGTGCCGCGGTGCCCCCCGGTTCCGGCCGCTCCGCGAATTGGGTCGGGTGCCGAGCCATGCCGGCGCGGAAGCGGGCGCGCAGGGCGCGAAGGTCGGCCTCGACGTCGCCGCTGGTGTGCATCGCCGGCGTGATGCGGAGCTCGCGCGTGGACCAGTCGAGTGCGAGGGGGATGATCGGAACGCCCGCCCCATGGGCGATGCGCCAGAAGCCGGTCTTCCAGTGCTCGGCCCGTCGGCGGGTGCCCTCGGGGGCGATCCCGAGGTAGAGGGACTCACTCGCCTCGAAGCGCTCGATCGCGTGCTGCACGCGGCCAGCGTGGATCCGCCGGTCGACCGGCTCGCCACCGAGCCAGCGGAGGATCGGGCTCGCCGGCCAGACGAAGAGCGTGTGCTTCGCGATCCAGGTGATGCGCCAGCCGACGGTGAGCATCGCGAGCATGCAGATCGGGAAGTCCCAGTTCGAGGTGTGCGGGGCCAGGATCAGCACCGCCCGGGGCGTCGTCGGCTGCTCCCCCGTGACCGACCAGCCGAACCAGCGCAGGAGGCGGCCGGCGCTGGCGCGGCTCGCGGGGCTGCCGCGACGCGGTGGTCCGTCGAGGGGCGGCGTCGAACGATCGGGCGTCGGCATCGGTCCCGAGAATCTGCCGCGTGGGTCCGTGAACCGCCACCACGCGCACGGCCGTGTGCCGGCACCCCAGGGAGTTCGCGGGCCCGGGCTCGGTCGGGATCGGTCTATCTTCCGCGCGGTATGCCTGTTCTCGAGCCGATCCCCCGCATCCTCGGCGCGCAGGGCCCGACCAGTGGGCCCCTGCTCGTGGTGCTGGCGAGCGTGCACGGGAACGAACCGGCCGGCTATCACGCCGCCCGGCGCGTGCTGGCGCGGTTGGCGCAGGACGAGATCCCGCTGTCCGGACGCCTGCTGTGCCTCGTCGGCAACCGCGCTGCCCTCGCGGCAGGCGTGCGCTACCGCGACGCAGACCTGAACCGGCTCTGGACACCCGCGGTGGTTGCGCGGCTGCGGCGCGGCGGCTCGCTCGCTGCCGCGCCGGCCGACGAGGAGGAGGCACGCGAGCTGCTCGCGATCCTCGATGCCCAACCGCGGACCGCGCGCCGCACCGTGCTCGACCTCCACACCACCTCCGGTGCCTCGCTGCCGTTCGCCGTGCTCGCCGATTCGCTCCCGAACCGTCGCCTCGCGCGCGCCCTCGAGGTCCCCGTCATCCTCGGCCTCGAGGAACAGCTCGACGGCACCCTCCTCTCGGTGCTCGAGGCCGATGGCTGGATCACCAGCGGGTGCGAAGGTGGCCGCCACGAGGATCCGGCATCCATCGATCACTGCGAGGCAGCGATCTGGCTCGCGATGGAAGCGGCCGGTGTCCTCGAGGCCGATGTGGGGCGCGTGCCCCTCGAGGCGGCGCGCGCCCGCCTTCGCGCGGCCCGCCGGGGCGTGCCGCGCGTCTTCGAGGTCCGCTATCGGCACGCGATCTCTCCGGCCGACCGCTTCCTGATGAACCCCGGTTGGGCCTCCTTCCGCACGGTCGCGGCGAACCAGGCCCTCGGCGTGGACCGCGATGGCCCGGTGCTCGCCCCGGAACAGGGCCGCCTGCTCATGCCGCTCTACCAGCCGACGGGATCCGACGGCTTCTTCCTCATGCGGCCTGTCCCCCGTGCCTGGCTCGTGCTCGCCTGGGCCCTCCGCCGCCTCGGTGTCCCCCGGCTGGTGCCGCTGCTGCCTGGAGTCCGGCGAGACCCCGCCCGCGACGACGTGCTGCTGGTCGATCGGCGGACGGCACGGTTCCGCGCCCTCGACATCCTGCACCTCCTCGGCTTCCGTCGCGAGCGCGCCGAGGGCGACCTGCTCGTCGTGAGCCGGCGGCCGGCCGAGCTGTCGCGGACGGGGTGAGCGGGGCCCCACCATCAGGCCGGCGTTCTACGTCCCAAGCTGAAACCACGAGTCGCCCCGCCTCGTAGCGCTCCGGGTTGGCCCTCCCTTCACCGAGGACACACCCATGCAGGCTTCCGACTCCCTCCTCCTGGTCCTGGCGATGGCGGTGCCGGCGATCGGCTGCGGTTCCGACGCGGCGGCCGCCGGCGACGAGCGCCCCTATCGTGTCGCCGCGGTGGAGCGAGGCGACGTCGAGGTGTTCGTCGAGGAGACGGGGCTCGTCGAACCCGAGCGCCAGATCGTGGTGAAGTCGCCGATCTCCGGCGTCGTCTCGCGGCTGCTGGTTCGCGAGGGAGCGCGGGTGCGCGAGGGCCAGGTGCTGGCGCGGATCATCCCGGACATCGCGCAGGCGAATTCGCTGGCGCGCCTCCGCTCCGACATCGCGGCGGCGCGGATCGCGCGGGATCGGGCCCGGAGCGAATCGGAGCGCGCCACGGCCCTGGTTCCCACGGGAGGGATCACCCGGGAGGAAGCCGAACTGAAGCAGGCCTCCTGGCAGCAGGCCGAGAACGCGCTGCAGGTCGCGGAGGAACAGCTGCGGCTGGTGCAGCTCAGTGGCGTGACGGCGGGCGACTCGGCGCAGTACGCCGTGATCACCGCACCGACCTCCGGGGTCGTGATCCTGCGTGGCGTCGAGGAGGGCGAGACGGTCGTCGGCGGCACGAGCACCTTCGGCGGCGGGACCGAGCTGTTCACGATCGCCGACCTGTCGGCGCTGCGGGTGAAGGCGGCGGTGAACGAGGTCGACATCGGCAAGGTCGCCGAAGGCGATTCGGTGTCGCTCACCCTCGACGCCTTCCCCGGCGACACGGTGCGGGGTGTGGTCCGCCTGGTGCCGCCGGCCGCGCGGCAGCAGGACCGGGTCCGGGTGTTCGACGTCGAGGTGGCGGTGCGCGGCGACTTCGGCGTGCTGCGTCCCGGGATGACGGCGAACGTGCGGATCGCCGGACCGGCGCGCACCGGCGTGGTCCGGATCCCGGTGGAATCGGTCTTCCTCTCCGAGGGCCAGCCCGTCGTCCACGTGCTGCGCGCGGGCACGCCGGAGCGGATTCCCGTCGAGCTCGGGCTCGGCGACCTCACCTGGGTCGAGGTGCTGGGTGGGGTCGAGGTCGGCGACACGGTGGCGCTGGAGGATCCGGTCGCCGCGGCGGAGCGGGCGGCCCGCGTGAGCCGCTGATGGCGGCGCTGATCGAGGCCCGCGGCCTCACGAAGACCTACCGCCTGGGACAGGTCGACGTGCAGGCGTTGCGTGGCGCCGATGTCGATGTCGCGCGGGGCGAGTTCGTCGCGATCATCGGCCCGTCGGGATCGGGGAAGAGCACGTTGATGCACCTCCTCGGCTGCCTCGACACGCCGACCGCCGGTCGGTACGTGCTCGATGGCGAGGAAGTCGGCGGCCTGCACGGCAAGCGCCTCGCCGCGGTGCGGAACCGGAAGGTCGGCTTCGTGTTCCAGACCTTCAACCTGATGCCCCGCCTCTCGATCGAGGAGAACGTCGCCCTGCCGCTCAAGTACCGCGGCGGGATCGCGCGGCGGGAGCGCCGGGCCCGCGCGGTGGCGGGACTCGAGGCACTCGGCCTCGGCCATCGGATCGGCCATCGGCCGGAGGAACTCTCGGGAGGCGAGCGCCAGCGGGTCGCCATCGCCCGGGCCCTGGTCGGTGGCCCGGCGATCCTGATGGCCGACGAGCCCACCGGCAACCTCGATTCCAAGGCCGGCGCCGAGGTGATGCGGACCTTCGAGGCGCTGCACGCCGCGGGGAACACGGTGATCCTCGTCACGCACGACCCGAACGTGGCGGCGCGGGCAGAGCGGACCATCGAGATGGCCGACGGCCGGATCGTCGCGTGACCCTGCTCGAGTCGATCCTCACCGGCCTCGACGAGGCGCGACGCCACCTCGGGCAGACGCTGCTCGCGCTCGCCGGGGTCGTGCTGGGCACCGCCTCGATCGTCACGGTGCTGGCGCTCTTCGGCGGGCAGGCCCAGCTGACGCAGCAGTACCTCGACGAGGTCGGCGGGGCGGGGACATTGATCGCGGGCGACGCCCCGCGCTCGCTCGCCCCCACGGCGCGGGAGCTGGCGTCGGAGCGCCTCACCTATCGCGACGCCCGCTACCTCCGTGCACGGAGCACGACCCTCGAGGCGCTTGCGCCGGGCTGGGAGCTGAACCTTCCCTACCGCGCCAACGGGCGCGACTTCTCCGGGCAGGTGGCGGGTGCGGTGCCGGACTACGCCCGCATCAACGCGATCCGTCCGATGGCCGGTCGCTGGCTCTCCGATCTCGACCTCGAGACCCGGTCCCGGGTGATGGTGATGGGCTGGAAGTACGCCGACTCGCTCTTCGACGACGCGGCGAGCGCCGTGGGCCGACTGGTCAACATCGGCGACAAGCAGTTCACCGTCGTCGGGGTGATGGAGCGCGAGGTGTTCCGCTTCGCCTCGTGGGAGGACAACGCCCTGGAGTACCGGAACGAACGGGCCTACATCCCCCTCTCGACGGCGTTCAGCCAGTTCGCCCAGACCGACAACCTCTCCTTCATGACGCTGAAGGCGAAGCCGGGGATGGTGGAGCAGGCCGAGGACGAGGTGCGCGCCCTGCTGTACGCGCGCCACGGCGTGGAGGACTTCGAGCTGCGTCCCTCGGGCAGCTTCGGGGGTGGCGGGGAATCCGGGCAGTTCCTGCTGCTGTTCAACTACATCTTCCTCGTGGTCGGGGCGATCTCGCTGTTCACGGGGGGGATCGTGATCGCGAACATCCTGCTCGCCTCGGTCGTCGAGCGCGTCCGCGACTTCGGGACGCGGATGGCATTGGGCGCCACGCCCGGCGGGGTGTTCACGCACGTGCTCGCGGAGGCGCTGGTGGTCACCGTCCTCGGCGGGATCGTCGGCCTCGCGATCGGGGCGGGGCTGACCGGCACCGTCGCGCGGGTGATGCAGCTGCCCGCGGCGGTGACCCCCGGCATCGCCACCCTCGCGCTGGGCACCTCGGTCGTGGTCGGCCTCGCCGCCGGGCTCTACCCCGCGGTGCGCGCCGGGCGCCTCTCGCCGGTCGAGGCGCTTCGCTATGGCTGAGGCCCCGGGGCGGATCGCCATCCTGCTCGAGCTCGTCGGCGATGCCGTGCGGGAAATCCTCGCGCACCCGCTGCGTTCCCTGCTCACGCTGTCGGGGATCGTCTTCGGCGCGGCGTCGCTCGTGTCGATGACCTCGATCGCGGTCGGGATGCAGGCGATGGCCTACCGGGACCTCGAGTCGATCGGGTTTCCCCGCTCGCTGCGGGTGCGCGACCAGGGGCCTCGCGGTGATGCCACCCGCGCCGCCGACCTGCGCCACCCCGGGCTCCGGATCGCCGATGCCGAGGCGCTCGGCGCGATGCCGGGGGTCGCCTCGGCGATGCCGAACATCTGGGGCACCGACCAGGTGATCGTCGGGCCGGCCGGTCGTCGCATCGCGCCGGTGGAGGGGGTCGCGGCGGGCTACCTCACCGTGCGCAACAACCGCGTCATCGCCGGTCGCGATCTCGGGCCGCTGGACATCAGCAACGTCTCGCGCGTCGTCGTGCTCGGCGAGGCGGTGGTCGCCGACCTCTTCGGGACCGCGCCGCCGGTCGGGCGGACGCTGACCATCGGCGGGACCCGCTTCACCGTGATCGGGGTGGTGGCCGAGCAGGTGTACGAGATGGCGCCGATCGACAACTCGTGGATCACGCGGCGGATGTACGTGCCGTGGACCTGGGCCCAGCGCTACTTCCGCGAGCCGGGCCGTATCGACCAGGTGCTCGTCACCGCGCGGCCCGAGGCCGACCTCGGCGACGTGATCAGGCGCGCCGAGCTGCTGGTGCGCCAGCGGCACGGCGGGGCGGAGGACTACCGGCTCATCAACGAGGCCGCGGAGGTGCGCGCCAACCTCGCGATGGCCGACCAGGTCCTCGGGGGCTGGAACGCCGTCATGTACGCGATCTCGATCATCACGATCCTCGTCGGGGGCATCGGGCTCTTCTCGGTGCTGCTGATCTCGGTGCGCGAGCGGGTGCGCGAGATCGGCATCATGAAGGCCCTCGGGGCCGACGAGGGGGACATCCGCCGCCTGTTCATGACGGAATCGCTGACGCTCGCCGTCGTCGGGGCCGTGGTCGGGGTCGCCGCGGGCGCCGGGCTGATCGTGCTGACGAAGTGGATCGGGACCCAGTTCGGTCGGCAGTTCGAGATCCCGCTGCACTGGCCCGGGGCGGTGTTCGCGATCGGCTTCGCCATCGCCGTCGGGGTGCTCTTCGGCTGGTACCCTGCGCGCCGGGCCGCCGGCCTCGACCCGGTCGAGGCGATCAACGGCTAGGGCCGCGGCGCAGCGCCGATCAGGATGAGCTCCCGCTGGGGCGGCACGAGATAGTCCGCGCCCGACGGGGTGATGACCGCCATCTCCTCGACCGAGATCGTCTTGCTCCCCTCGCCCCAGCGGCCGGTACCGCCCGGCAGCGTCCAGGAGTGGAAGCCGTCGAACGCGAAGACGTTGCCCACCTCCAGCGGGCGACGACTGCGCCGCGAGAGGGCCGGCCCCACATCGTGCGCCCAGTACCCCACCGGGTGTCCGGTGCTCCACGGCACGCTCGCGGAGCCGTCGGCCTGCATCCGGACCCGCTGGGCCGAATCGGCCTCACCGCCCGTGCCCCCCGGGCGGAGCTGGTCGAAGGCGGCGCGGCCCCCGTCGCGCGCCGCCTCCCAGCGACGCTGCACCGTCGGCGGCGGCGCGTCCTCACCGGGGCGCAGCACGTAGGCGAAGCGCTGGATGTCGGTGACCCAGATGCCGTGCACCCGGATGCCGAAGTCGATCTGGATGACGTCGCCCGGTTCGATGACCCGCTCGGAGGCGTGCGAGTGCCCCCGGTCCGGTCCCGAGTTGACGCTCGGATTCTGGGCCGGTGACCAGCCGTCGGTGACGCCCAGCTCCTGCATGCGCCGCTTCAGGAAGCGGGCCAGGTCACTGTCGCGCGTCGTGCCGGGCACGACGGTCGCGTACGCCTCCTCCTCCAGCTGCACGGTCAGCTCCGCGGCGCGACGCATGATCTCCACTTCGGCCGGCAGCTTGACCGCGAGCCAGGCGCTCACGAGCCCCGCCGAGGAGACGAGGCGGGCGGAGAGTGTCGGGCCGAGGGCGCGCTCGAGCGCGCTGCGCTGGGTCCACGACAGGCCATCGGCGGCGGCGAGGTTGCCGCTGTTGATCGCGATGGCCGCGGGATCGGCGGCGGCGAGGCGACTGGCGATGCCGCCGAGGAGCCCCCCCGACTCGGCGTCGTACACGACCACCGAGTCGTGCACCCCGAGCTCGCGCAGCGCGATCGCCTCGCCGAACCCGGCGAGCATCACCGAGCGGACCGTGTCGCCCTCGCGGAGGAAGATCACGCTGCTCGGCGCCCCGGCGTTCTCGCCGCCGACATGCGCGGCGAGCGGATCGTTGGCGTTCTCCCGCAGCAGGATCACCCACGCATCCACCTCGGCGTCGCGCATCGCCGGGCCGAGCAGGGTGGCGATCCGCTCCTGGCGGATCGACGGCCAGGGAGAGGGGCCCGTGAAGTCGTGGCGCTGGGCGGTGACCGCGCACGGCGCCAGGGCGAGGAGCAGGGCGGTGGAGGAGGCGAGGGTGGTTTGCATGCGGAGAATCTATCCGGCCTCCGAACCACCCGACGGATCGGGGTTGTCGCGGGCCCCTCCGGGCCGTATGCTCCGCGTGCTCCCCACACAATGTCGCCGGAGGTCCCGTGCTCCTGCACGCCGCGCTCGCCGCTGCCCTCACGCTGGGCGGCCCGGTGCCGACCACGACCACGCACGACAACCTCCAGCCCGCCGGCCGAACCGGGCCCGATGGCCTCCATCTCGATCTCGAGATCGGACGCGCCATGTGGTACCCGAACGGCACCGATCGGGCGGGCACCAGCATCCTCGCGTTCGGCGAGGTCGGGGTCGGTCCCAGCACGCCGGGACCGCTGGTCCGGGTCCGGCAGGGCACTCACCTCACCGTGTCGCTGCACAATGCCAGCGAGGACACCATCGCGGTGCATGGGCTCGGCGCGCGTCGCGGCGTGGCGGTGTTCGACTCGATCGTGGTGCCACCCGGGGCGTCGCGCACGACGAGGTTTCGCGCCGACCTGCAGGGCACGTTCTTCTACTGGGGTGCTCGCGTCGGGACGTCACTGGAGGATCGCGAGTTCGACGACGCGCTGCTGAACGGTGCGTATGTCGTCGATCCCGCCGAGGGCGAACCGCCGGTGGATCGGATCCTGTTGATCGATGTCCTCGTCGAGCGTCTCCCCGGCGACAGCGGCCTCGAGCCGGCCGGTGACATCCTCGCCATCAACGGGCGGCCCTGGCCGCACACCGAGCGCATGCAGGCCACCGTCGGCGACAGCATCCGCTGGCGGGTGATCAACGCCTCGCAGCGCGCCCACCCGATGCACCTGCATGGTTTCTACTTCCGGGTCGATGCGGCCGGCGACTGGCAGGCCGACACCCTCTTCGACGCCCGGGCCCGTCGCATGGCGGTGACGGAGAACATGGAGCCCGGCACGACGCGCACCCTCGTCTGGTCGCCCGATCGACCCGGGGGCTGGCTGTTCCATTGCCACCTCTCGTTCCACGCCACGATGAACGCCCCGCTCGGCGAGGAGTGGCACGGTCCGGCGGCGCACCTGATGCCGGCGGTGTTCGGGTCGCCCAATGCGGACGCGGATCACCACGTCGAGCGTCACATGGGCGGACTCATGCTGGTGACCCGCGTGCTGTCGCGCGAGCCCCGCTCCCCCCGTCCCCCGGCGGAACGGACCCTGCGCCTGGTGGTGCTCGCCACGGCCGACAGCAACGTGATCAGTCGGCAGTACGGCTACCGCCTCGACGACGGGACGCCGTACGACCGGGACGCCGCCGCGCGCATGCCGGCGCCGGTCCTCGTGCTGCAGCGCGACCAGCCGACCGACATCGTGGTGGTGAACACCACGGCCGAGGCCACCTCGGTGCACTGGCACGGGATCGAGATCGAGTCGTACTCCGATGGCGTGGTGGGGGTCGGTGGCGACGCGCACATGCCGACCCCCGCCATCATGCCGGGCGACTCGTTCGTGGCCAGGGTGACCGTGCCCCGGAGCGGCTCGTTCATGTACCACACCCACATCGCCGACATCAACCAGCAGGGGAAGGGGCTCGCGGGCGGGATCGTCGTGGTCGATGACCTCGACGCGTACGACGCATCGCACGAACGCGTGTACCTGGCCCAGACGGCCCTCGACGTGACGGCGGAGAATGCGGTCCCGAAGGCGGTGAACCGCCGCCGCGGCGAGCTGCCCGTCGACACGGTGCGGGCCGGCGAGACCTACCGGCTGCGCTTCATGAACCTGACGCTCGAGGGTGCCGGACTCGAGTACCGGTTCGTGAGCGACCGGCGCCCGGTGCTCTGGACCACCGTGGCGAAGGACGGCTTCACGCTCCCGCCCTGGCAGCAGGCGTTCTCGTCGGACGGTCGCAAGGTGTCGATCGGCGAGACGGTCGATGTGCTCTGGGAGGTGCTGCCCGGGAATTCCGGCTGGCTCGAGTTGCGGGGCGGGGTCGGCCAATTGTTCGTGCGCCAGCGGATCGAGGTCATCGCCGGGACACCGGCTCCCGAGGCGGATGGCTAGATCCCGGATCGAGCTGGCGGAAGTACCTTTCGGGATTCCCTGACCGGAGACCCGATGCTCAGCCTGCTCCTCCTCGCCGCCGTCCAGTCTGCCGACACCGTGCGCTACGCGGTCACGTTCCCGAACGCGGTGCATCACGAGGCCGAGATCACCCTCACGGTGCCCGCCGCCGGTCGCGACACGGTCGAGGTGTGGATGAGTCGGTCCTCGCCCGGCCGCTACGCGATGCACGAGTTCGCGAAGAATGTGTACGGCGTGGAGGCAACCGATGGGGCGGGTCATCCCCTCGAGATCGTCCGGCGGGACCCGTATCGCTGGCTGGTCGTGGCGCGCGGCGGTCCGGTCGCGTTCCGCTACACCCTGTTCGCCGACCGGGCCGGGGGCACTTACTCGCAGGTCGACCGCACGCACGCCCACCTGAACATGCCGGCGACCTTCGCCTTCGCGCGCGGCTACGAGGCCCGGCCGATCGCGATCCGCTTCACCCCGCCCGAGGGGAGCGGCTGGCGCGCCGCCACCCAGCTGGTGCCCGGCGCCGGCCCGATGACGTTCGCCGCGCCGGACCTGCAGTACTTCATGGACTCCCCGACCGAGCTGAGCGATCACGCCCTGCGCACCTGGACGGTCGCGGGGCCGGCGGGCCGGGTGGACACGATCCGCCTCGCCGTCCATCACCTCGGCACCGAGGCGGAGGTCGACGCGTACGCGGCGATGGCGCGCAAGGTCGTCGCCGAGCAGGTGGGGCTGTTCGGCGAGACGGCGCGCTATGACAACGGCACCTACACCTTCATCGCCGACTACCTCCCGTGGGCCTCCGGCGACGGGATGGAACACCGCAACTCGACCATCCTCTCGAGCAGCGGCTCGCTCGCCCGCAGTGCCAGTGGGCTCCTCGGCACCCTGTCGCACGAGTTCTTCCACTCGTGGAACATGGAACGGATCCGGTCGCGGATGATCGAGCCGTTCGACTTCACCACGACCGACCCCTCCGACGGCCTCTGGTTCGGCGAGGGGTTCACCTCGTACTTCGACGACCTGTTCATCCGCCGCGCCGGCCTGATGGATGACGCCGCCTACATCGGGGGCCTCGGCGGACTGGTCAACGCGGTGGTCAACGCCCCCGCCCGGCGCTACGGCTCGCCGATGGAGATGTCGATCCGGGCGCCGTTCGTCGATGCCGCGACGGCGATCGATCCGACCAACTTCTCGAACATCTTCCTCTCCTACTACACCTGGGGCGCGGGGATCGGCCTCGGGCTCGACCTCACGCTGCGCGGTCGCTTCCCCGGGAAGTCGCTCGACGGCTTCATGCGCCTGATGTGGGAGCGCTTCGGGGCGGGGAACCGCTATGCGGTGAAGCAGCCCTACACGGTGGACGACATCGAGCGCACCCTCGGGGCGTACACCGGCGACCCCGCCTTCGCCCGCGACTTCTTCGCGCGCCACATCCGCGGCCGCGAGGTGGTCGACTATGCCGCGCTCCTCGCGCAGGCCGGCGTGGTGCTCCGGCAGGCGCGGCCCGATCGGGCGTGGTCCGGCCTTCGCCTCGGGCGCGATGATGCCACGCTCTCCGCCGGGACCACCGTCGGGACTCCTGCCTACGACGCGGGCCTGGAACGGGGCGACGTGGTCCGCAGCCTCGACGGCCGCACGGTGCAGGGCGCCGCCGACGTGCTGGCCGTGGAAGCCGCGCACCGGCCCGGGGATGTCGTGACGGTCGTCTTCGAGCAGCGCGGAACGGAGCGGACCGCGCGCCTGACCCTGGTCGCGGACCCGCGGCTCGAGGCGGTGGCGCTGGAGGCCACCGGGGGGACGTTGACCCCGGCGCAGGCCGCCTTCCGGGCCGACTGGCTCCGCAGCCGGGCGCGCTGACGGTATCTTTGGGGGGTCATGTTCCCCTACCGCGACGAGAACCCGGCGATCCTGCCCCCGTACGTCACGGTGGCGATGATCGCGCTCAACGTCGCGGCCTGGATCCTGATCCAGGGAATGGGCAGCGCGCTCCCGCTCGCGCGCTCGGTGTGCGAGCTCGGGCTCACCCCCGGTGACCTCCTCGGGCGGCTGCCGACCGGGAGCTCCTTCCCGGTCGGTGGCGGGCTCGCCTGCGTGGTCGAGGCCGGGATCCCGTGGCGCACGCCACTCACCTCGATGTTCCTCCACGGCGGGTGGCTGCACCTCCTCGGCAACATGTGGTTCCTCTGGGTGTTCGGGAACAATGTCGAGGATGCGATGGGGCACGGACGGTTCCTGCTCTTCTACCTGCTCTGCGGGCTGGGCGCCGCCGCGGCGCAGGTGATGGTCGATCCGGCGTCCGCCGTCCCCATGGTCGGCGCCTCCGGGGCGATCAGCGGCGTCATGGGGGCGTATGGCGTGCTCTATCCGCGCGTCCGGATCCACTGCCTGGTGGTGCTGGTGATCCTGTTCTTCCGGGTGACGCTCCCCGCGTGGGTGCTGCTGGGCTATTGGCTGCTCCTGCAACTCGCCGGGACCTCGGTCGATCAGGTCGGTGGCGTGGCGTTTGCCGCGCACCTCGGCGGGTTCGCCGCGGGAATGGGATTGATCCTGCTCTTCCGCAACCCCGCGCTGCTCGCGCGTCGTCGTGAACTGCTCGCCGCCCGGGCCTGGGCGGCCCCCGAGGGAGGGGTGGTACCGTGAATCCGACCGCCACATCCGCCAGCCGGGGCCCGCGCGCCCCGGCAGGCCGCGATCCCGGGTACGTGCCCGCGGCAGAGGTGCCCGCCGTGGGGCGGTTGCCGCGGAACGCGGCGATCCCGCTCGACCTCGCCTGGGTGCGCTCCCTCCGCGTCAACCGCTCGGCGGTCGAGCGCCGGGCGGCGAGCATCCCGGCGCGGCGCAGCGTGAAGCAGGCGTGGCAAGCCGGCTGGCTGCTGCGGGCGATCACGCTGATGGACCTGACCACGCTCCAGGGCGACGACACCCCGGGGCGGGTGCGACGGCTCTGCGGCAAGGCGCGGCACCCGGTCCGGCCCGACCTGCTCGACGCCCTCGGGATGTCGGACACCCCGATCCGCGTGGCGGCCGTGTGCGTGTATCACGCCTACGTCGAGACCGCGGTCGCCGCGCTGGAGGGGAGCGGGATCCCGGTGGCGGCGGTGTCGACCGCGTTTCCGGCCGGGCTCGCGCCGATGGCGACCCGGCTCGCCGAGATCGAAGCGTCGGTCGCCGCCGGGGCGGAGGAGATCGACATCGTGATCACCCGGGCCCACGTGCTGACCGGCAACTGGCAGGCCCTGTACGACGAGGTGCGCGCGTTTCGCGAGGCCTGTGGACACGCCCACCTGAAGGCGATCCTCGGCACCGGTGACCTCGGCACCCTGACGGATGTGGCACGCGCCTCGGCCGTGGCGATGATGGCCGGCGCCGACTTCATCAAGACCAGCACCGGCAAGGAGAGCGTCAATGCCACGCTGCCGGTCGGGCTGGTGATGGCCCGGATGATCCGCGCCTGGCACGAGCGCACGGGGCAGTTCGTCGGGCTCAAGCCGGCGGGCGGGATCCGCACCGCGAAGCAGTCGCTCGACTGGCTCGCGATGCTCAAGGACGAGCTGGGCGATCGGTGGACTCACCCGGACCTGTTCCGGTTCGGGGCCAGTTCGCTGCTCACCGACATCGAACGCCAGCTCGAGCACCATGCGACGGGACGGTACTCCGCCGCGCACCGGCATCCGATGGGGTAGGAGCGAGGCGTGAGTCGTGAGAGGCGAGGGCTCAGGCCCAGCCTCCCTCAGGACGCGACCTGCACCCCTCACTTCCCAGGACTCACTTCTCAAGGCTCGTGCATGACCGACATCAAGACCGCCTTCGACTCGCTCGCCTGGGGACCCGCGCCGGAATCGGCGGCGCCGGCGCGTGAGTGGCTCGATCGCCATGGCCGACGGTTCGGCTGCTACATCGACGGCCAGTGGACCGCGCCGCGCGAGACCTTCACCGTCGGTGACCCCGCGACCGGGACCGAACTGGCGCTCGTGAGCCAGGCGGACGAGGCCGAGGTCGATGCCGCCGTGGCGGCCGCGCGCCGGGCACTCGAGGGGTGGCGGGCGCTCGGCTGTCACGGTCGCGCGCGGTGGCTCTACGCCCTCGCCCGCGGGGTGCAGCGGCGCTCGCGGCTCTTTGCCGTGGTCGAGTCGCTCGACAACGGCAAGCCGATCCGCGAATCGCGCGACATCGACATCCCGCTGGTGGCCCGCCACTTCAGCCACCACGCCGGCTGGGCCCAGCTCCGCGATCGCGAGTTTCCGGGGATGACCGAGGTCGGGGTGGTGGGCCAGATCATCCCCTGGAACTTCCCGCTGCTGATGCTGGCGTGGAAGATCGCGCCCGCGCTCGCGGCGGGGAACACGGTGGTGCTGAAGCCGGCCGAGTTCACGCCGCTCACTGCGCTCTGCTTCGCCGACCTGCTCGACGAGCTCGGCTTCCCGCCCGGCGTGGTCAACATCGTCACGGGCGATGGCCGGACCGGGCAGGCACTCGTCGCGCACGACGGCGTCGACAAGATCGCCTTCACCGGCTCGACCGAGGTCGGCCGGGCGATCCGCGCGGCCACCGCGGGCAGCGGCAAGAAGCTGACGCTGGAACTCGGCGGGAAGTCGCCGTTCCTCGTCTTCGGCGATGCCGACCTCGACTCGGTGGTCGAGGGCGTCGTCGACGCGATCTGGTTCAACCAGGGCCAGGTCTGCTGCGCGGGGTCCCGCATCCTGGTGGCCGAGGAGGTCCACGACGCCCTGGTCGCGAAGCTGCGGGCCCGGATGGAGACGCTGCGCGTCGGCTCCCCGCTCGACAAGGCCGTCGACATCGGGGCGATCGTCGCCCCCGTCCAGCTCGAGCGGATCGGGGCGATGGTCGAGCAGGGGAAGGGCGAGGGGGCGACCTGCTGGCAGCCCTCGTGGGCCGTCCCGGAGGAGGGGCTCTTCTTCCCGCCGACGCTGTTCACCGAGGTGTCGCCGTCGGCGACGATCGCGCAGGAGGAGATCTTCGGCCCGGTCGTCGTCCTCATGAGCTTCCGCACCCATGCGGACGCGGTCGAGTTGGCCAACAACACCCGCTACGGGCTCGCCGCGAGCGTGTGGACCGAGAACATCAACCTCGCCCTCGACGTCGCCCCGAAGCTCAAGGCCGGCACGGTGTGGATCAATTGCACCAACGCCTTCGACGCGGCCAGCGGGTTCGGTGGCTACCGCGAGAGTGGCTATGGCCGCGAGGGCGGGCGCGAGGGGATGTACGAGTACCTGACCATCAGGCGTTCGCCTGATGGTCATCCCGAGCGAGTGCCGCAGGCACGAGTCGAGGGATCTCCTGCCCCCGGTGCGGAGGCGGGAGATCCCTCGCGGCGCTCGGGATCCGATCGATCGGCGGCGGTGCCGCCGATCGACCGGACCGCCAAGCTGTACATCGGCGGGAAGCAGGTCCGGCCCGACTCGGGGTATGCGCTGCCGGTCCACGACAGCGACGGCCGGTTCGTGGCCGAGGTCGGGCGCGGCAACCGCAAGGACATCCGCAACGCGGTCGAGGCGGCCCATGCCGCGCAGCCGCGCTGGGCGGCCACGACCGCCCACACCCGCTCGCAGGTGCTCTACTACCTCGCCGAGAACCTCGCCGCGCGCGAGGCCGAGTTCGCGGAACGGCTCCGCGCGCTGCAGGGGACCGATGGGCTGGCGGAGGTGCGCGCGACCATCGCCCGCTGCTTCACCTGGGCGGCGTGGGCCGACAAGTACGATGGGGCGGTGCACCACACCCCGATGCGCAACGTCACGCTCGCCATGCCGGAGCCGATCGGTGTCGTCGGGATCGTCTGCCCCGACGAGGCGCCGCTGCTCGCGCTCGCGTCGCTGGTCCTGCCGGCGATCGCGATGGGGAACGCCGTGGTCGCGGTGCCCTCCGAGGTCGCCCCGTTGCCGGCGACCGACCTCTACCAGGTCCTCGAGACCAGCGACGTGCCCGGTGGGGTCGTCAACCTGGTGACCGGCGAGCGAGCCGATCTGCTGGCCCCGCTCGCCGGGCACGATGACGTCGACGCGATCTGGGTGCATGGCACGCGGGCCGAGGCCGCCGAGGCCGAGCGACTCTCGACCGGCAACATGAAGCGCACGTGGACCGATTGGCGCACCCGCTCGTGGCTGGACCCGGAGGCGGGGGAGGGCACCGCCTTCCTGCGCCACGCCACGCAGGTCAAGAACATCTGGGTGCCCTACGGCGCCTGAACAACCCACGGCGCGGCGCGTATCTCATTGCTGTGCAAGATGTTGCGGCCCGGTCGTCTCCCCTCATGCAGGCGGGACAACGCGTCCCGCCACCGGGTACCTGCCCGCCGGCCGCGGGTGGGACCTGTCTTCGTGACTTCAACGCGGGAGGACTTCATGAACCGCGACATGCTTGAGGGACAGTGGACCCAGCTCAAGGGCCGGGTACGCGAGCGCTGGGGAAAGTTGACCGACGATGACCTCGACCGGATCGCCGGCAAGCGCGATCAGCTCATCGGCACGATCCAGCAGAAGTACGGTGCCGCGCGCGACGCGGCGGCGAAGGAGGTCAGCGATTTCGAGGCGAAGCTGGAGCAGAAGAGCGCGGCGAGCAGTCACTGAGCCGCGGCTGGCCCCAGCGCCGCACGACCCGCCGGGACGCAGGTGACCGCGTCCCGGCGGGTCGTGCGTTCGGGCCGGTCGTGGTCAGAGTCCGGAGGCGATCACGACGTCGCGCCCCAGCGCCCTCGCGAGCACGTCGCACTTGCGCTCGGCTCCCCAGACCTCGAGCGACAGGTCGGCGCCCTGGACGCGCGGGTAGGCCCGGACCACGCACCGGTCATCGAGCATCGTGACCGTCACGCGATCGACGCTCGCGGTGTGACCGCGGTCGAGGCCGTCGGCGACGCGGAGCAGCGCGCTGACGCGCCGGACCACCTCCTGGTCGGCGTCGTCGAGCGCCGCGAACTCCTCGTGGCGCCGGCTGGGGCCCCGCTTGCGGTGATAGCGCGACGCCACCGCGACGATCGCCCGGTCGCGCGCCGCGAGCCCGAGGCGTTCCGCGTGCATGATGAGCTGGTAGGAGTGCTTGTGGTGCTTCCGGTACGAGACCAGCTGCCCGACGTCGTGGAGGAGCGCGGCGGCCTCGAGGAACCAGCGCTCCTCCGGCCCCGCCCCGAGCTCGTCGGCGAGCTGGTCGAAGAGCGAGAGCGCCAGCAGGCGGACCTGCTCGACGTGGCGGCGATCGCCCCGACAGCGATCGACGAACTCGCGCAGCGGCCGCAGCGGATCGCTGACCCGGGGGGCCGCCGCCTCGGCACCCGCCATCTCCAGCAGCAGCCCCTCGCGCAGGCCGTAGGCGCTCACCGTCAGCTCGCGGGCATCGAGCAGCTCGAGCAGCTCGGCGGTGACCGCGAGCCCGGCGAGGATGATGTCGGCCCGCTGCGGGTTGAGCCCGGGCACCGACGCCCGTTCGCTGGTGGACCGGGTCGACAGGAGCTCGAGGAGTCCCTCGACCTCCCCGGTCGAGACCGTGGTCCCGTGGATCGGATCGGTCGGGTGCCCCCGGCGGGCCGCCGCCATCCGGGCGAGGTTGGTGAACGACCCGCCGGAGCCGATGACGGTGGCCTGGCGCCAGTCGCGCCAGGGCAGCGCCTTCTTCAGGATGCCCCGCGCGGTGCGTCGCATCGCGGCGACCTCCTTGCGGGTGTCGCGCTCGCCGTGCAGGTGGGTCTCGGTGAGGCGGACCGCGCCGAGCGGCAGCGAGGTGGTGTTCTCGACCAGGCCGCTGACCGCGCCGACGAGTTCGAGCGACCCGCCACCGATGTCCGCGACGATCGCGCGGGTCTCCTCCAGCCGGAAGTGGTGGGCCACCGAGCGCCACGAGAGCTGGGCCTCGCGGTCCTCGTCGATGATGACCAGCGGGATGCCGAGCTCGCGACGGATCCGTTCGGCGAAGGCGGGGCCGTTGGTGGCGTCGCGCATCGCGGAGGTCGCGACCGCGGAAAGGCGGGTCACGCCGCGCCGCTCGGCGACGCCGGTCATCCGCGACAGGGCGGCGAAGGCCGCCTCCATCGCCTCGGGGTCGAGGGCGCCGTGCCGGGCGACACCGGTGGCGAGCCGCGGCTGGTCCTTCACCTCGTCGATGATCTCGAGGCCGGTGACCGGGTCCCACTCGGCGACGACCAGGCGGATGGAGTTCGAGCCCACGTCGATCGCCCCGAGGCGCTCGCGGGGCGGGGTCGGGGCGGTCACCCGGTCCGCTCGCCCCCGTCCTCGGCGTGGTGCTTGATCGACTTCCCCTCGACGAGGAAGACCACGTCCTCGGCGATGTTGGTCGCGAGGTCGGCGACCCGCTCGAGGTTGCGCGAGACGAGGAAGAGTTCCATCCCGGCGCCGATCATGTGGGGATCCTCCATCATGTGCGTCAGCAGGATCCGGAACACCGAGCGGTGGAGGGCATCGACCTTGTCGTCGCGCCGGCAGATCTCGCGCCCCGCGTCGGCGTCGCCGCGGATGAACGCCTCGAGGGCATCCGAGAGCATCAGGCGCGTGAGCCGCGCCATCTCGACGATCTCGGGCTCGGGGGTGATCGGCCGGCTCTGCGACAGGCGGTCGGCCGACTGGGCGATGTTGACCGCGTGGTCGCCGACCCGCTCGAGGTCGTTGGCGATCTTGAGGGCGCTGGTGAGCATGCGGAGGTCGCGCGCCATCGGCTGCTGGAGCGCGAGCAGGGAGATGCACTGCTCCTCCAGCTCGACCTCCATCGCGTTGATGACGTGGTCGCCGGTGATCACCTGCCGGGCCTTGTCGGTGTCGCGCTCGAGGAGCGCCTCGACCGCGAGGCCCAGCGCGGCCTCGGCCTCGCCCGACATCGTGAGCAGGCGGACCTTCAGGTTGCTGAGTTCCTCGTGGAAATGCCGGTGGCCCACGTCGGTCATCCGAACCTCCCGGTGATGTACGCCTCGGTGCGCTCGTGGGCCGGGGTGGTGAAGATCTGGTCGGTCTCGCCGAACTCGACCAGGCGCCCGGCATCGAAGAACCCGGTGAGGCCCGCCACGCGGGCCGCCTGCTGCATGTTGTGCGTCACGATGACGATGGTGTAGTCCCGCTTCAGTTCGAAGATCAGTTCCTCGATGCGCTGGGTCGCGATCGGGTCGAGGGCCGAGCATGGTTCGTCCATCAGCAGCACCCGGGGCTCGTTGGCGAGCGCCCGGGCGATGCACAGCCGCTGCTGCTGGCCGCCCGACAGCCCGGTCGCCGGCTGGTCGAGGCGGTCCTTCACCTCGTCCCACAGCGCGGCCCGGCGGAGGCAGCGCTCCACCAGGTCGGGGACGTCCCGCGGCGGCAGCAGCGCGTTCAGCAACGGGCCGTAGGCCACGTTCGCGTACACCGACTTCGGGAAGGGGTTGGGGCGCTGGAAGACCATGCCCACCCGCTGCCGATGCGCCACCAGGTCCACCCCCGGACCATAGACGGGCGCCCCCTCCACCAGCAACTCGCCGGCGGTCCGGGCGTCGGGGACCAGGTCGTTCATCCGGTTGATGCTGCGCAGGAAGGTGCTCTTGCCGCACCCGGAGGGGCCGATGATCGCGGTCACCTCCCCGGCCGGGATCGCCATCGTGATCTCGTGCAGGGTGTGGCGCGCGCCATACCAGAACGAGAAGCCCCGGGCCTCGACCGCCGGGACACCCCGCTCGGCGCCCGCGCCCGCCTCGCGCGGGGCGAGCGTCGCCCGGCCGCTCGGACGGGGGCCGCTCACCCGAACCGTCCGGTGATGTAGGCCTCGGTCTGCTCCTCGCGCGGGGTCGTGAAGAGCTGCCGGGTGGGCCCGTGCTCGACCATCGTCCCGAGGTAGAAGAAGGTCGTGGTGTCCGACACCCGGGCCGCCTGCTGCATGTTGTGGGTCACGATGATGATCGTGTAGTCGCGCTTCAGCTCGAAGACGAGCTCCTCGATCCGCTGCGTCCCGAGCGGGTCGAGGGAGGCGGTCGGTTCGTCGAGCAGGATCACCTCGGGCTCCGGCGCGATGCTGCGCGCGATGCAGAGCCGCTGCTGCTGGCCGCCCGAGAGCCCGAGCGCGCTGGCGCCGAGGCGGTCCTTCACCTCGTCCCAGAGCGCGGCGCGCCGCAGCGAGCGCTCGACGATCTCGGCGACCTCGGTCCGGCTGCGGCCCCGGTCGAGCCGCAGTCCCGCCGCGACGTTGTCGAAGATCGACATCGTCGGGAACGGGGTCGGCTTCTGGAACACCATCCCGACCCGCCGCCGCAACCGCATCGGCGAGACCTCCGGCGCATACACGTCGGCCCCCTCGAGGAGCACGCGACCGACGATCCAGGCGCCGGGGGTGTTCTCGTGCATCCGGTTCAGCGTGCGGAGGAAGGTCGACTTGCCGCACCCCGAGGGCCCGATCAGCGCGTGCACGCGGTTCGGGGCGAAGGTGAGCGAGACGTTCTTCACCGCCGTGAACTTGCCGTACATGGCGCTCAGCTTGTCGGTCGCGAGCAACGGGGTCGTCACCTCAGTTCCCCCGCGAGAAGCGCTGGCGGGTGGCGAGCCGCGCCGCGATGCTGAGCACCAGCACCACCAGGATCAGCACCAGCGAGGCGGTCCATGCCAGTCGATGCCACTCGGGGTAGGGACCGGTCGCATACTTGTAGACCACCAGGGGAAGCGCCGCCATCGGCCGGGTCACGTCGAAGGTCAGGTACTCGCTGCCGAGGGCGGTGAAGAGCAGCGGGGCGGTCTCGCCGGCGATCCGGGCGACCGCGAGCAGCGAACCGGTCACGATCCCCGGCAGCGCCGTGCGGAGCACCACCACGAGCGAGGTGCGCCAGCGCGGGTAGCCCAGCGCGAGCGCCGCCTCGCGCAGCGACGTCGGCACCAGGTTCAGCAACTCCTCGGTGGTGCGCATCACCATCGGGATCATCAGCACCGCGAGGGCCACCGAGCCGGCCAGCGCGCTGAAATGCTTTTGGGTGGCCACCACCCAGGTCCACGCGAAGACACCGACCACGATCGACGGGGTGCCGTTCAGCACGTCGGCGACGAACCGCGTCACCGTCGCGAGGCGAGTCCCCCGGTACTCGGTGCAGTAGAAGCCGGCCGCGATCCCCACCGGGATCCCGACCAGGGCGGCGAGCCCGACGATGGTGAGCGTGCCGACGATGGCGTGCAGGACCCCGCCCCCCGGATCGCCGACGGGGGCGGGCGTGCTGGTGAAGAACGAGAGCGAGAGCGAGCTCGCGCCCCGCAGCACCAGCGAGCCGAGGATCAGCAGGAGGGGCAGCACCGCGACCACCACCGCGGCGACCATCAGCCCGACCATGGTGTTGCTCATCAGGCGCCGCCAGGTCCGGCGGTTCATGCCCCGCCGCTCCGCCGGGCCATCCGCCAGATCAGGAGTCGCGCCCCGGCGTTCACCAGCACCGTGATCGCGAAGAGGAGCAGGGCGACATAGGTGAGCGCCGCGAAGTGGAGTTCCGAGCTGGCCTCGGAGAACTCGTTGGCGATCGCGGCCGCCATCGAGTATCCCGGGGCGAAGAGCGAGACGGCGAGGTCGTGGCTGTTGCCGACCAGCATCGTCACCGCCATCGTCTCGCCCAGCGCCCGGCCGAGGCCGAGGATCACCGCGCCGATGATGCCGCTCTTGGCGTAGGGCACGATCGCGCTGGTGACCGCCTCCCAGCGGGTCGCCCCGAGGGCGAGGGCCGCCTCGCGCTGCCCGTTCGGCACCGCGAGCAGCACCTCGCGCGAGACCGACATGATGTAGGGCATCACCATGATGGTGAGGATCAGCGACGCCGAGAGGACCGAGGGGCCGTAGATCGGGCCCTGGAAGATCGGCAGGAAGCCCAGGACCGACTGCAACCACGGGTAGATCGTGCTGGTGAGGAACGGGATCAGGACGAAGA
>ERZ795053.684-NODE-684-length-43102-cov-6.766465_pt1 | contig 43102 bp, 39 predicted proteins | sample MGYA00375137_ERZ795053 | MGnify/ENA primary metagenome ERZ795053 (study PRJEB30182, sample SAMN05720284) | activated sludge metagenome | isolation source: Anaerobic digester | place: Hong Kong | collected 2014-12-17 ... | reverse complement strand
AGCGACCGACGTGCGCCCCGAGGTCGCCGAGCAGGTCGAGTCGATGGGTGCCGACTTCGTCGCGCCGCAGGTCGAGAGCCAGGAGGTCTCCTCCGACGGCTACGCCAAGGAGATGAGCGCCGACTATGCCGCGGCGGCATCCCGGATGTATGCCGAGCAGGTCAAGGACTGCGACATCGTCGTCACCACCGCGCTCATCCCCGGCAAGCCCGCGCCGCGGCTCATCACCGAGGAGATGGTCGCCTCGATGAAGCCCGGCTCGGTCGTCGTCGACATGGCGGCGAGCAACGGCGGCAACGTCGCCGGCTCGGCACCGGACCGGATGGTCGTCACCGACAACGGCGTGAAGATCATCGGCTACACCGACCTCGCCGGCCGGCTGCCCACCCAGGCCAGCCAGCTCTACGGCACGAACATCGTCAACCTGATGAAGCTGCTCACCCCCGGCAAGGACGGTGCCGCGGTCCTCGACATGGACGACGTCATCGTCCGTGGCATGACCGTCGCCCAGGCCGGCCAGGTGATGTGGCCGCCGCCGCCGGTGCAGGTGTCCGCCGCGCCGGCCGCCACCGTCGCCGCGCCCGTCCAGCCCAAGGCGCCCAAGCCGCCGCCGGACCCACGCCGGCGGATGCTGTGGATGGGCATCGGTGCGCTGCTCTTCCTGCTCGTCGCCAACGCCTCGCCGCGGGAGTTCCTCGGCCACTTCATGGTCTTCATGCTGTCGGTCGTCATCGGCTACTACGTCATCGGCAACGTCCACCACGCGCTGCACACGCCGCTCATGTCGGTGACCAATGCGATCAGCGGCATCATCGTCGTCGGGGCGCTGCTGCAGATCGGCCACGACGACAAGCTGCTCGTGACGATCATCGCCTTCCTCGGTGCGCTGGTGGCGAGCATCAACGTCTTCGGTGGCTTCACCGTGACCGCGCGAATGCTTCAGATGTTCAAGCGAGAGGACGCGGTCCGATGAACGAGACCCTCATCCAGGGCGCCTACATCGTCGCCGGACTGCTCTTCATCCTCGCCCTGGCCGGGCTGTCCAAGCACGAGACAGCCGTCATGGGCAACAAGTACGGCATCGTCGGCATGGCGATCGCCCTGCTCGCGACGCTGTGGTTGGCGGTCAAGCTCGCCGGGCTCGACGCGCTGGCCTTCATCGCCATCGCGATGGCGATCGGCGCGGTCGTCGGCATCTACCTGGCCCGCCGGGTCGAGATGACCCAGATGCCCGAGCTCATCGCGATGCTGCACAGCTTCGTCGGGGCGGCGGCCGTCCTCGTCGGGTGGAACTCGAGCTACGAGCTGGCGGCATACAAGGGCATCCACGACGCGGAGGTGTTCGTCGGCGTCTTCATCGGCGCGGTGACCTTCACCGGCTCGATCGTCGCCTACCTCAAGCTGTCGGCGAAGATGAAGTCGGCGCCGCTCGTGCTGCCTGCGCGGCACGCGATCAACCTCGGCATCATCGTCGTGTTCCTGGTGATGACGATCGTGTATGCCGTGCTGCCGCACGAGCAGGTGTTCCTGCGCCAGCTGCTGCTCGGCATCATGACCGTGCTGGCGCTCTTCCTCGGCTGGCACCTCGTCGCCTCGATCGGCGGCGGCGACATGCCGGTCGTCGTGTCGATGCTCAACAGCTACTCCGGGTGGGCGGCGGCCGCGGCGGGCTTCCTGCTCAACAACGACCTGCTCATCATCACCGGTGCGCTCGTCGGCTCCTCCGGTGCCTACCTGTCCTACATCATGTGCAAGGCGATGAACCGGTCCTTCATCTCGGTCATCGCCGGTGGCTTCGGCTCCGACGGTGCGGTCGTCGGCGAGGCCAAGGACTACGGCGAGCACCGCGAGACGACCGCGATCGAGGTCGCCGAGTCGCTCAAGAATGCGCACGACGTCGTCATCACCCCGGGCTACGGCATGGCCACCGCCCAGGCGCAGTATGCCGTCGCCGAGCTCACCTCCCAGCTGCGCAAGCGGGGGGTCAACGTGCGCTTCGCGATCCACCCGGTGGCCGGCCGGCTGCCCGGGCACATGAACGTGCTGCTCGCCGAGGCCAAGGTGCCCTACGACATCGTCCTGGAGATGGACGAGATCAACGACGACATGCCCTCGACCGACGTCGTGCTCGTCATCGGTGCCAACGACACGGTCAACCCGGCCGCCCAGGACGACCCGACCAGCCCGATCGCCGGGATGCCGGTCATCGAGGTGTGGAAGGCCGGCGAGGTCGTCGTCTTCAAGCGGTCGATGAACACCGGGTATGCCGGCGTGCAGAACCCGCTGTTCTTCAAGGAGAACTCGGCGATGCTCTTCGGCGACGCCAAGGCCCGGGTCGAGGACATCGTCAAGGCCCTCTGACCGCCCCCGCCCGCCCCGCCCTCACTGAGGTTTATCGGGTCACCCGATAAAGGTGCGCTCGACCCCAGGAACTTCCCGGGGTCGAGCGCACCTTTGTCGGGTCGAGCGGTTGGCGGGTGTGGTCCGCGCCGTTCGGTACCGACGGCCAGACGACGCCGAGAGCGGGTTAGTCGTCGCCGGGGTCGTCGCTGCGCGGCACCGGCCGGGTGTCGGCGGCGCGGCGACGCCGCCGGATGTCATCGCTCTCGTACATCTGCTCCCAGCCGAGCAGCGGACCGTGACCACCGCCCACCGGGATGGCCCGCGAGTACGACTCCTCGGCTGAACCGGCACCGGCCGGGCCTGGCCGCGCGACGCTGACGGACGCCGTGCTCGCTGCGGTGCCCCCGGCCGGCGCGGCGCCGGCGGCGGCGCGCGGCATACCGAATGGTGGGGTGGGGTCGGAGCGATCGGCCGGGCTCGAGGAGCCGCTCGCGGGCGGCGCGCCGAAAGGCTCGTCGTCCTCGTCGTCGTCATCGGTCTCGGCGTTCTGCTGGAAGCGCCGATCCCGCTCGTTGGGCTGGACCGCGAAGATGTCGGCGACGACGAGGCGGTAGGTCTCGTCCGGGTTGGGGATCCAGGCGATCTCCCGCATCGCCTGGTCCTGGCCGGCGCTCTCGAAGACGAACTTGCCGTAGCCGAGCAGCCGGCCGAGGACCGAGCGCTGGAAGGACAGGTCGGTGACCTTCATGAGCGGCATCGTCGCGATGTTCCGGTCGATGAAGCCCTGGGCGAGCACCAGCCGCTTGTCGGTGGCGATGAAGTACTCGTTGCGCCACTCGGCCACCCGCCAGGCGAAGTAGCCGCCGCAGCCGAGCGACACCCAGATGAGGAGGTCGCCGACGAGGGTCATCGACTTCGGCGACAGGGCGATGGCGAGCAGGGTGAGCAGGATCGAGCCGACGAGGAAAGCGCCCGGCTTGGCCAGGATCATCCAGTGCCGGTGGATCGCGAGGAAGGTCTGCTCGCCCTCGAGGACGTAGTCGCGGTAGCCCTTGGGGCGGGGCGGGCGCGCCATGGCCGTCGGGTCAGCGCCGACCGAGGAGGGCGTCGAAGACGGAGATGATCCCCACGAAGGCGTCGCGCAGCAGCTGGAAGAGGGTGCGCAGGATGTCGGCGGCCTGGTCGGGGGACTTGATGATCGCGTAGATGAGGAAGGCGAGCAGGAACCATCGGAAGACGTTCCAGAACTTCTTCATGGCTCTCCTCGGGTGTGGCAGGCGCGGCGAAGCCGCCCCGTGACGGGTCAAGTGTGGCGAATGTGGCGGATGGGTCAAGTGAGGCGCGCCGTGCGCAGGCCGGGAGAGATGGTGCCGGCAGAACGCGACCCATGGGTCTCGATCTGCCGGCATCTCTCTCCGGTATGCCGTGTGGGCCGGTCACGCGGTGGGTCGGATCTGGGTCAGGCTCCCGGCGCGAGCCGGCTGGCCCGCAGCCCGCGCCCGATCTGGTCGAGGAAGGCGTCGGGGTCCAGCCGCAGCCCGAGGACCGGCACGCGGAGCACCCGCCGGCCCCCGAGGGTGACCTCGTTCTGCCGGAGCGCGTCGGCCAGCGGGTGCAGGGCCAGCGCGTGGTGCCCGCCGTCGACCTCGACGGTGAGAGCCTCGGCGTCCCAGTCGGCATCGAGGTAGACCCTCCCGCCCGCGACCGTGCGCACGACCTGGCGGGAGGGCTCGGGCAGGCCGCGGGCCCGGCACAGCCCGGCGAGGTCGAGCTCGCCGAGCGACTGGGCGCCGTCGCACACATCGCGGATCACCGCGTCCAGCAGCGCCCGACGGGGGCTCCAACGGACCTCGCCCCACGCCTGCAGCAGTCGCTGCGGGGCCACCAGCCGCTGCTGCACCGGCAGGCACACGAGCAGGGCGGCCTGCCGGTCGGTCTTGGCCCATTGCGCGGCGTGGATGGTCGCCCACTCCGGCCGGACCCGCGGCAGGCCGGCCCCGACGCACGGTGCCAGGTGGCGCTCGCCAACCCGGACTCCGGGTACGGAACGCACCCGACGGCCCCGTGGCACAGAGACGTCGATGACCTCGAGCGTGAAGCCGGTCATCCCCGCCGCGACGAGGGCCGCGGCCCCGTCGAGCACGGCGCCGGAGCCGCTCTCCCACACGGCATGCCACAGTGCTCCCCGGCCGGTCGGCTCAGTGCCCCGCACGACGACGGTATGCCGCCCGCTCGCCACCCAGCGCCCGGCTCGCACCTCGGTGCGCACGTCGTCGCGGGTCACGCCCGCCGCCCGCAGGTCGCGGCGATGGGCGACCCCGTCGTGCAGCTCGGCCAGTGCGCCGGCCGCGCGCGCCCGCTGCTCGCGCAGCATGGCTGAGCCGCGGCGTCCCGCAGTCCGCGCTCCGCTCGTGGCGGCCCGCGGGGTGCTCCCGGAGCCCCCCCGCAGGGTGCTCCCTGAGCCACCCCGCAGGGCACGCTCGGCTGCCCGCGGCTGCTGCATGCCGCAACTGTGCCCCAGCCCGGCCAACGCCGCTCCCACGCCGCCGGAGCCTGTGGACAACCGGCATACCGGCGACAAAGGTGCCTGCAGAGCGAGACCTATGGGCCCGCTTCTGCAGGCAGCTCTCAGACGACCCCGTAGAGCCGATCGCCGGCGTCGCCCAGCCCGGGCACGATGTAGCCCTTGTCGTTGAGCCGCTCATCGACGGCGCCGGTCACCAGGGTCACCGGGACGTGCAGCCCCTCGAGCTCCTTGCTCACGTGCGCGATGCCCTCCGGCGCGGCGAGCAGGGTGATCGCGGTGATGTCGTCGGCGCCGCGGTCGACGAGGTAGCGGATCGCGTCGACGAGCGTCCCACCGGTCGCGAGCATCGGGTCGAGCACGTAGCACTGTCGCCCGGACAGGTCCTCCGGCAGCCGGTTGGCATAGGTGACCGCCTCGAGGGTCTCCTCGTTGCGCAACATCCCGAGGAAGCCGACCTCCGCCGACGGCAGCAGCCGCACCATCCCCTCGAGCATCCCGAGTCCGGCCCGCAGGATCGGCACGACGAGCGGCTTCGGCGTCGCGAGCCGGATGCCGGTCGTCGGCGCGAGCGGCGTCTCGATCTCGAAGGGCTCGACCCGCACGTCCCGCGTCGCCTCGTAGGCGAGCAGCGTGACCAGCTCCTCGGCCAGCCGCCGGAAGGTGGGGCTGTCGGTGCGCTTGTCGCGCAGGTAGGTCAGCTTGTGGTTGATGAGCTGGTGGTCGGCGACATGCACGCGCATAGGCGAAACTTACCGCGTGCCAGAGGTGACCGTCCCGGGGCAGGGCCTGCCCGTCGACTCCCGGTATGCCGCGTGGCTGGCGCGCGCGCTCGAGCTCGCTCGCACCGCCGGCGAGGCCGGGGAGGTGCCGGTCGGGGCGGTCCTCGTCGACCCGACGGGGCAGGTCGTCGCCGAGGGCGCCAACGCCCGCGAGGCGACTGCCGACCCGACCGCGCACGCGGAGATCGTCGCGCTGCGAGCGGGCGCGCGGCATACCGGATCGTGGCGACTGCCCGGCCACACGCTCGTCGTCACCCTCGAGCCGTGCCCGATGTGCACTGGGGCCATCCTCGCCGCGCGGATCGAGACCCTCGTCATCGGCGCGTGGGATCCGAAGGCCGGCGCGTGCGGCTCGGTGTGGGACCTCGCCCGCGACCCGCGCGCCACCCACTTCGTCGAGGTCGTCGGCGCGCTCGACGAGCCGGGCTGCGGGGGAGTGCTGCGGGAGTTCTTCCAGGCGCGACGCGGGTGAGCCCGGTCGTCCTCGCCGCGCTCGCGCTGGCCGCGCTCGTCATCGGCATCTCGAAGACCTCGGTCGGCGGCTTCGCGGTCATCGCGGTCGCGGTCTTCGCGTCGGTGATGCCGGCGAAGGAGTCGACTGCGGCCGTGCTCCTGCTGCTCATCACCGGCGATCTCGTTGCGGTGCAACGGTATCGACACGCCGCCGACTGGGGGCTGCTGCGCCGGCTGCTCCCTGCGGTGCTGCCCGGCGTGGTCCTCGGGGCGGCCTTCCTCTGGGTGGTGAGCGATGTCGTGCTGCGCCGGACGATCGGCGCGATCATCCTCGCCCTGCTCGTGCTGCAGCTCGTGCTGCGTCGTCGCGATGCGCGGCTGCGGGCGTCCGGCTCGGCCGCCGCGGACGCGCCGCAGGCCGACCACCCGATCGCCGGTCCGGCGGTCGGGCTGGCGGCGGGCTTCACGACGATGACCGCGAATGCCGCCGGCGCGGTCGTCGCGCTCTATCTGCTCGCGATGCGGGTCGAGAAGCTGCGCTTCATCGGCACCGGGGCGTGGTTCTTCCTCATCGTCAACCTGGCCAAGGTGCCCTTCTCGGCCGGGCTCGGGCTCTTCCCCGCCTCGACGCTGTGGCTCACCGCGGGGCTGGCTCCCGTCGTGCTCCTCGGCGCGTGGCTCGGCACACACGTCACCGGCCGGCTGTCCCAGCAGGGCTTCGAGCGGGCCGCGCTGGCCGGGTCGGCGGTCGCGGCCGCCTCCCTGCTGTTGCGCTGAGTCCATCGTCCCTCGAAACGACCCCATGGCGTCGTTTGCGCTGGATGGCGGCGATATACCGACGCCATCCACTCGAGACGACGCCATGGCGTCGTTTCGCGGAGTGGGGGCCTGGGGCGACTCGGGGCTGGGCGGATCGGCGCGGCATACCCGATTTCGGAGGCTGCTCGCACTCCGGTACCCTCGTCGGCGGTGGCGTGTCCGAGTGGCCTAAGGAGCACGCCTCGAAAGCGTGTGTGGGCGGAAGTCCACCCAGGGTTCGAATCCCTGCGCCACCGCCAATCGAAGGCGCCCGAGCCGGTATGCCGCCCGGGCGCCTTCGCCTCTCTCAGGGTCGCCTTCTCTTTCGGTCTCTCCGCCGCGCAGAGGCGCCAGCGCATTCCGATAGGTCGCGATTTCCGAGACGTTCGCCCGTGCTGCGCTCGGGCAGGCCACGATGGAGGGATGCGGCTCGTCCTCGTCCTGTCCTGCCCCGACCGTCCCGGGATCGTCGCCGGCGTGACCCGGCTGCTCTTCGACCTCGGCGCGAACATCGTCGAGAGCCAGCAGTTCGGTGACCCGGTCGGCGGCCGGTTCTTCATGCGGGTGGCCTTCGACGCGCCGGCAGCCGGACCGGAGGGCGCAGTCGCCCTCGGGCACTGGCGCGCTGCCTTCGCCCCGGTCGCGCGGGCCTTCGACATGACGTGGGAGCTGCGCGACGTCACCGCGCCCTATCGGACCCTCGTCATGGTGAGCAAGTTCGGCCACTGCCTCAACGACCTGCTCTTCCGATGGCGCTCCGGCCAGCTCATCATGGACATCCCGGCCATCGTCTCCAACCACCCCGACCTCGAGCGGCTGGCCGCGGCATACGAGGTGCCGTTCCACGTCATCCCGGTGACCCGCGACACCAAGGCGCAGGCCGAGGAGCGGCTGCGCGAGCTCGTCACCGACCTGAGCATCGACCTCGTCGTCCTCGCGCGCTACATGCAGGTGCTCTCCGACGACCTGGCCCGCGACCTGTCCGGCCGGGTCATCAACATCCACCACAGCTTCCTGCCGTCGTTCAAGGGCGCCAAGCCCTACCACCAGGCCTTCGGGCGCGGGGTCAAGCTCGTCGGCGCGACGGCGCACTACGTCACGGCCGACCTCGACGAGGGGCCGATCATCGAGCAGGACACCATCCGGGCCGACCACCGGATGACCGCGGAGGACCTTGTTCGCGCGGGGGAGGAGTGCGAGTCGCGGGTGCTCGCGCGGGCGGTCCGGTGGCATTGCGAGAGCCGGGTGCTGCTCAACGTCGACCGCACCGTCGTCTTCAGCTGACCCGCCGTCGTCAGGGCCCCCCGCGGCCGGTCGCCACAATGCGCTGGAGACCTGTCGGACCCAGCTGACAGCCTGGCCTTGACCTCACGTCCACTTGAGATTCGAGACTGTCCGCCATGAGCCTACGCCTCGCCCTTCCCGACGTCACCGGCCACCGTCGCTTCGTCACCGCGGTCGCCGTCGACGCCCTCGGCAGCGGCGTCTTCATGCCGGTCTCGATCCTCTACTTCCTCAACACGACCCCGCTCAGCCTGCCCGAGGTCGGCCTGGCGATGTCGATCTCCGGCGCCCTCGCCGTGCCGCTCATCCTCGTCATCGGCTCGCTCGTCGACCGGGTCGGCGCCAAGCGGATCCTGTTGGCCGCCAACGCGCTGCAGGCATTGGCTCTGGCGAGCTACCTCTTCGCCACCCAGCTGCCCACGGTGATCGCGGCCACCTCTCTCGCTGCGCTCGGGCAGGTCGCGTTCTGGGCCTCCTACTCGCCGATGGTCGCGGCGATCAGCCGGCCGGGCGAGCGGGAGATGTGGGTCGGCTTCCTCGGCGCGCTGCGCAACCTCGGCTTCGCCGTCGGCGGGCTCGCGTCGGGGATCGCGGTGAGCATCGGCACGCCCGCGGCATACCACGCGGTCGTGCTCGTCAACGCGGCCTCCTACCTGCTCGCGCTCCTGCTGCTGCTCGGAGTGCCAGGCCCGCCGCCGTCACCGCACCCGCAGGACCGGTCGGGGTGGGGCGTCGTGCTGCGCGACCGGCCCTATCACGCGCTCGTCGCGACCAACGTCGCCTACGCCCTGTGCGCGCTCGCGCTCAACGTCGCCATGCCGGTGTATGCCGTGGAGACCCTCGGGCTGCCCGGCTGGGTCGGCGGCGCCGTCTTCGTCGTCAACACCGTGCTCATCGCCGGTGGTCAGGGGCTCGCCGTCGGCGCGATGACCGGCCACCGGCGGCACCGGGTCGCCCAGCTCGGCTTCGTCGTGTATGCCGCGGGCTTCCTCGTGCTCGCGGGCGCCGGCCTGCTGCCGGCGGCGGCCGCTGTGGTCCTCGTCCTGCTCGGCGTCGTCGTCTACTCGATCGGCGAGCTGCTCGGCGGGCCGGTGCTCAACGCAGCGGCGCTCGAGTCGGCACCCGAGCACCTGCGGGGGCGCTACTTCAGCCTCTACCAGCTGTCCTGGAATGCCGCGACGATCATCGCGCCGGCCGCCTACACCGCGCTGCTCGCCGCCGCCCGCCCGGCGGTCTGGGCGGCGCTCATCGGCATCGCCGGCGCCGGCGTGCTGCTCACGGCGCTCGCGGCTCGGCTGCTGCCGGCCGCCCATGCCGTCGTCACCAACCTGGCCGAGCCCGAGGACCGATCCGTCGACGGGCCGGCGCGCGAGCGGGACGCAGATCTGGCGGCCGAGCCGAGCTGACCCGGCCCAGAGTGGCGAGCGGTCACCCGGCTGCGCGGGCGCGCTCCTCGCGCAGGAAGGCCCGGTCGACCAGCCGGATGCTCAGCGGGTAGAAGTAGGGCCGCCGCTGCCCGGCCCGCACCGCTGCGACGATCGCGAAGACGATGGCGATGAGGGCGACCAGCATGATCCAGCCCATCCCGGCGAAGGGCAGCCAGAAGCCGGGCGGTGGCGGGCCGCCGCGGGTGGTGCTCGTCGTCGACGACTGCGGCGGCCCCCAGACCTAGCCGTCCCACCAGCGCACGACGCCGTCGGGCGCGGCATACCAACCGGGAGCCGGGCCGAGCTGCGGCGGGTGCGGAGCCCTGCTCATCAACAGCTCGCCGGGGCGGGAGTGCCGGTCGTCGGCGCCGGCGCGAGCTGCTGGAAGCCGTCTCCGATGACGAGGTCGACCGAGGCGTCAGCCCGGGTGTCGGCCACCGCCACGGCTCCCGCGACCGTCGTCATGACAAGCTCGGCGGCCCGCTGGCCGGCCGGGCCGTAGCGGATCTGGGCCGGCTGCGGCACGACCGAGCCCTTCACCGGGTCATTGGCCACGGCACCGATCCGGAAGCCACGCTCCTTGAGCGACTTGGCGACGGTGGCCGCCAGCCCGCTGCGCTTAGTCGCGTTGTAGACGTTGAGGGTGACCTGGGTCGGCGAGACCACTCCGGTGGCCGGCACCGTCGGTGTGCACGACGGCGTCGCGGACGCCGACGGCCCACGCTTCCAGTAGGACGAGGCGTAGTAGTAGGTGCCGGCGAGGATCAGCGAGACGACGAGCAGGGTGATCGCGGTGCGGCGCCGTTTGCGAGCCCGTCCGTAGGACTCCGACTCGACGGTGTAGCTCATCGCACCTCCCTGCTGCTCGGGTCGATCCCCGTCTTCACCTGGTCCTCGCGTGCCCTAGTCAAGCACGAGCACCCGGGCGTGCAAGGTCTGGCGTTGGGCGAGGGCGGCGCGCAAGGCGCGGTGCAGGCCCTCCTCGAGATAGAGGGTGCCCTGCCACTCGACGACATGGGCGAAGAGGTCGCCGTAGAAGGTGGAGTCCTCGGACAGCAGCTGCGCCAGGTCGAGGGTGCGCTTGGTCGTGACGAGCTCCTGCAGGCGGACCATCCGCGGCGGGACGTCCGACCAGTCCCGGGTCGTCGTCTTGCCATGGTCGGGATACGGCCGGTGCTCGCCGATGCCCTTGAAGATCACGACGCCAGTCTAGGTTCCCGATGGTGCCTGCTCAGCCAAGCCGAGCCGGAGGATTAGAGTGCCCCCGTGACCGAGACGACCACGCCCACGGGCGACGCTCTTCCCGAGCAGATCGCCGAGATCAAGGCCGGCTACGAGTTCTCCGGCGGCGCACTCGAGTTCGGGGCCGCCGTCAAGGACGGCACGGCATACCGGGATGCGAAGGTCAAGATCCCGCTTGCCGTCATCAACCGGCACGGCCTGGTCGCCGGCGCGACCGGCACCGGCAAGACCAAGACCTTGCAGCTGATGGCCGAGCAGCTGTCCCAGGGCGGCGTGCCGGTGTTCCTCGCCGACATCAAGGGCGACCTGTCCGGCATGGCCAGCCCCGGCACCCCGAACGACAAGATCACCGCCCGCGCCGCCGACATCGGCGAGGAGTGGGTGGCCACGGCATACCCCACTGAGTTCTATGCGCTCGGCGGGCAGGGCAAGGGCACCCCGATCCGCACGACGGTGAGCGCCTTCGGGCCGACCCTGCTGGCCAAGGTGCTCGGGCTCAACGACACCCAGGAGTCCAGCCTCGGGTTGGTCTTCCACTACGCCGACAAGCACGGCCTGTGGCTCGACGACCTCAAGGACCTGCGCGCCGTCGTGCAGCACCTGGCATCCGACGAGGGCAAGGAGGACCTCAAGGAGCTCGGCGGGCTGTCCGCGGCCACCGCGGGCGTCATCCTCCGAGAGCTCATCACCTTCGCCGACCAGGGCGCTGACGTCTTCTTCGGGATGCCCGAGTTCGACACGGCGGCGCTGCTGCGGACGGCGCCCGACGGCAAGGGCATGGTGTCGATGCTCGAGCTGCCGTCGGTGCAGGACCGGCCGCAGCTCTTCTCGACCTTCCTCATGTGGCTGCTCGCCGACCTCTTCCACGACCTTCCCGAGGTCGGCGACCTCGACAAGCCCAAGCTCGTGTTCTTCTTCGACGAGGCGCACCTGCTCTTCACCGGGGCGAGCAAGGAGTTCCTGCAGGCGATCACCCAGACGGTGCGGCTGATCCGCTCCAAGGGGGTCGGGGTCTTCTTCGTCACCCAGTCGCCCAAGGACGTGCCGGCCGACGTGCTCGCCCAGCTCGGCAACCGGGTCCAGCACGCGCTGCGCGCCTTCACCCCGGACGACGCGAAGGCGCTCAAGGCGGCCGTGTCGACCTATCCCAAGAGCGGCTACGACCTCGAGGAGCTGCTCACCCAGCTCGGCATCGGCGAGGCGGTCATCACCGTGCTGTCCGAGAAGGGTGCCCCGACGCCGGTCGCGTGGACCCGCATGCGTGCGCCGCAGTCGATGATGGCGCCCTCGCCGGATGCGACGATCGACCAGATCGTCGCGGCGTCGCCGTTCGCGAGCACGTATGCCGTGGTCACCGACCGCGAGTCGGCCTACGAGGTGCTCGAGGGCAAGAAGGCGCAGGCGGTGCAGGATGCCGCGCAGGCCGAGGCTGCTGCGGCGGCGGCCAAGGCTGCGGAGGAGCAGGCCAAGCTCGACGAGAAGGAGCGGATCCGCGCCGAGAAGGAGGCAGCCCGCCAGGCTGCCGCCGCCGAGAAGGAGGCGGCCCGCCAGCAGGCCGCCGCGGAGAAGGCCGCGGCCGCCGAGGCGCGTCGGCAGGAGGGCCAGCCGACGGTCGTCGAGCAGGTCGTCGGGTCGGGCGTCTTCAAGAACATCATGCGCTCGGCCGGCACGGTGATCGGCCGGGAGATCACTCGCTCGATCTTCGGCACCTCCCGCCGCCGCTGACCGACTGGCTGCCCGCCTCCGCTGCCCGACTGGCTGCCCGCCTCCGCTGCCCGACTGGCTGCCCGCCTGCGCGCTACCGCCGACGCCGGGGGCCCCGCGCTGGTTACTCCGGGTTCTGAGCGTGCAGCACCACCCGCCCCGCCAGCCCGACGCCCACGACGAGCACTCCCGCCAGCACCGACGCCCACGGCAAGGTGAGCGCCAGCCCGACGCAGCCCACGACTCCGGCCGCCTGCACCCACCGCGGCCAGCGCCGATGCTCGGGCGGCTGGGTCCAGGCGGCGGCATTCGCGATCGCGTAGTAGAGCAGCACGCCGAAGCTCGAGAAGCCGATGGCATGCCGCACGTCGGCGAGCAGGGTGAGCAGCAGGACTGCGGCGGCGACCGCGACCTGCGCGACGATCGGCACCTGGTGCACGGGGTCGACCGCGGCGAGTCGACCCGGCAGGTCGCGTCGCCGGGCCATCGCCAGCGCGGTGCGACTCACTCCCGACAGCAGCCCGAGCAGCGCGCCGAGTGCGGCGACGGTCGCCCCGACGCGCAGCAGCGCCCCGATCCACGACACCCCGGCGTGCTCGGCGGCAGCGAGCAGGGGCAGCGGCGATCGCGCGATGCCGGCCGCGCCGATCGTCGCGAGCAGCACGAGCGCGACCGCGGCATACAGGCCGATGACGATCGCGAGCGCGCGGGTGATGGCGCGCGGGATGGTGCGCCCGGGCTCACGGACCTCCTCGCCGAGCGTGGCGATCCGCGCGTAGCCGGCGAAGGCGAAGAAGAGCAGACCGGCCGACTGCAGGATCCCGTATGCCGCGGGCTCACCGCCCACCGTGCCCGCGCCGCCGGCGAGGGGTGAGGTCCACTGTCGGTTGGCGACGAGGATGACAGCCAGCGTCGTGAGCAGGGCGAGCAGGGTGATCGCCAGCAGCACTCGGGCCAACCGGGCGGTCTTCGAGATGCCGCGGATCAACACCCAGCTGAGGCCGAGCACGACGAGCATCGCGACGACCGGCACCGCCCGCGCAGGTCCGCCGAGCGCGTAGGTCGCGGCGGTCATCGCCATCGCCGCACACGAGGCGGTCTTGCCGACGACGAAGCACCAGCCGGCCGCGAACCCCCAGGTGTCGCCGAGACGCTCGCGCCCGTAGACGTAGGTCCCACCGGACTCGGGGTATTGCGCGGCGAGCTGGGCCGATGAGGTGGCATTCGCCCAGGCCACCGCGGCCGCGAGCGCCAGCCCGACGAGCAGGCCGCTGCCGGCAGCGGCCGCCGCCGGGGTGAAGGCGGCGAAGACACCGGCACCGATCATCGAGCCGAGCCCGATGACGACCGCGTCACCGAGACCGAGCCGGCGGGCCAGCCGTGGCTGCTGCACGACCGCATCCTGCCAGCACGCGCGGCCGCCGGGCAGCAGCAGGACCGTGGTGTCGAGGGGCCACGATCTGACGGACCGTCAGTCGATGAGGTCCTCGACGTCGTCGAAACCCTCGAATCCCTCGTCGTCGTCGCCGGTGTCGTCGGTGTCCGGCAGGTAGCAGACGACCTGCAGGTCAGGGGTGTCCAGGTGCTGCAGGACGAGTTGGCGGAAGCCGACGACCCCGCCGTCGGCCATCCGCATCCGCTTGCGTCCGCTGCGGTTCGGGTCCGCGGGCAGCTGCTCCCACCACGTCCCGGCGATCGGGGTGTGCTCGATGACCCGCTCGACGAGCGCCGCCACGGCCGGGTCGTCCGCAGGCGCGGCATACCGGAAGTGGGCGAGCTGATGGGCGGCCTCGGCCTCCCAGTCGAGGAAGAGCGTGCGCGCGGACGGGTCGCACAGGTAGTACCAGAGCATGTTGCGCTCGATGCGTGGCCGGCTGGGCCAGTCGGCGAAGAGGGTGCGCGCCGCCGGGTTGGCGTGCAGCACGTCCCAGCGAGCGCCGATGACGTAGGCCGGGTTGGGGTCGAGGCTCTCGACGAGCTCGACGATCGCGTCGAAGGCGATGTCTGGCTCGTTGCTGGCGCTCGACGCCGGACCGGTCATGGGCGTCATCCTTCCATCCCGACGAGCCTGCTCGGGCGGGTGCGACGCGCGAAGGGAGCCGCGCGGCATCCACCGCTCCGGCTCCCTTCAGGTGGCGGAGGATGCGGGATTTGAACCCGCGAGGGGTTTCATCCCCAACACGATTTCCAATCGTGCGCACTAGGCCACTATGCGAATCCTCCGTCGCAGAGGCTACCGGAGCGGCCCGGTCGGCTCGAAATCGGTTGGGCCGTATGATGGCGGCAGACACCCCGCGTGGTGGTACCTCACCGAACTCCCCCAGGACGGGAACGTAGCAAGGGCAGGTGAGCTCTTCCAGGTACGTGGGGTGTCCTCGTGTGCCGGACGCGCCCAACCGTGGTGCACGGAACCTGCACGCGCTGCGTGCAGCGCGCACGCGGCATACCGGGCTAGCGTCGTCGTCGTGAGCCAGCCACCCGCCCGCCAGCATCGGCTGCTCGTCGTCGAGGACGACCGCGCGATCCGCGACGCGGTGGTGCGCCGTCTGCTCGCCGAGGGCTATCTCGTGGACGCCGTCGGCGACGGTCTCGAGGCGGTGCGCGCGGCCGAGCGGGCGGCATACGACTGCGTCGTGCTCGACCTCATGCTGCCCGGGCTCGGCGGTCTCGAGGTATGCCGCAGGGTCCAGCAGCGCGCACCGGTGCCGGTGCTCATGCTCACCGCGCGCGCCGAGGAGGCCGACCGGCTCATCGGCCTCGCGGTCGGCGCCGACGACTATCTCACCAAGCCGTTCAGCCCGCGCGAGCTCGTCGCACGGGTCGGCGCGCTGCTGCGTCGGGTCGACCGCGCCCGGGTGCTGGCGGCCTCCGAGACGGCCCGAGACGACGACGAACAGCCTTATGCCGCAGGCGGGCTCGTCATCGACCCGGGCACCCGGCGGGTCGTCATCGACGGCGAGGAGGTGCCGGTGACGCGGACCGAGTTCGACCTGCTCGCCGCGCTCGCTCGCCGCGAGGGTCGGGTGGTGAGCCGCGAGACGCTGCTCGCGGAGGTCCTCGGCTGGGACCCGGTGGCCGCATCCCGGGTGGTGACGGCGGGCCCGGCGCGCACCCTCGACAGCCACGTCAAGGGCCTGCGCCGCAAGATCGGCGCCGAGCGGGTCCGCACCGTGCACGGCGTCGGCTTCGCGTTGGAGAGCCTGCCGTGAGCTGGGACCTGCGGCCGTTGGACCCGGTCCGCTCGATCAAGGCCAAGCTGGGGCTGCTCGTCGGGGCGAGCATCGCGGTGACGTCGCTGCTCACCTATCTGTCGATCTACTACCTGCAGTGGCCGGCCCGCTGGGCCGTCACCGGCGCCGTCGTCGTCGGCCTGCTCGTCAGCCAGCTGCTCGCCCGAGGGATGACCAGCCCGCTGCGCCAGATGACCGCCGCGGCCCGCGAGATGGCGGCCGGTCGGGCACCGGGGGTCGTGCGCACGACGAGCCGGGACGAGGTCGGCGAGCTGGCGGTCGCCTTCACGACGATGGCCGAGCAGCTCGCCGCCGCGGATGCGCAGCGGCGTGAGCTGCTCGCCAATGTCGCCCACGAGCTGCGCACGCCGGTGGCCGCGTTGCGGGCCCAGGCCGAGAATCTCGTCGACGGTGTGCAGCCGGCCGATTCCGCCGCTCTCGGCGAGCTGCTCGGTCAGGTCGAGCGGCTCGGGGTGCTCGTCGACGACCTGCTCGGTCTGGCCCGGGCCGAGGCCGGGGTCGTGCCCCTCGAGCGGGAGCCCACGCGGGTGCGCCGGCTCGTGGAGGACGTCGCCGCGGAAGCGCGGACGGTGCGGACCGACCGGGTCGTCGAGGTCGACATCGACCCGTCACTCGTCGCGCACGTCGACCCCCAGCGGCTGCGCCAGATCATTGCCAACCTCGTCGACAACGCCACGCGGCATACACCCCCGGGTGGCGTGGTGAGAGTCGCCGGTGGGGTCGAGCCGGACGGCTCGCTCGTGCTCGACGTCGCGGACGAAGGGCCGGGCATCCCCGAGGCTGCGCGCACCGCCGTGTTCGAGCGCTTTCGGCACGGCGCCGTGACCGGCCCGCTGCCGAGGATCGTCGACGGGCCCGGTGGCGCCTCGCCCACCGGAGGCACCGGGCTCGGGCTGGCCATCGCCCGCTGGGCCGCGACCCTGCACGGCGGCACGCTCGAGGTGGTCCCGCCCGAGGGCCCGCCTGGCGCCGCGACCACCCATCACGGTGCCCGACTGAGGCTCTCGCTGCCGCCCGCCTGAGCGCCGATCGCCTTCTCTGTCAACCCCTTTCGCTTGGAGGTCAGTTCGTCATGCCCGCGCAGACTCCACTCGCACTGCCCGCCGTTCGCAGCCCGTATGCCGCGCCGCTGAGCTCTCGGGGGCCGGTGCAGGACGCTCCGGTGTGGCCGCCAGGGGGACCGAGCCGCCGGCCCGCGCTGTGGCCGCCGCTCGGTGCCGGACCGTCCTGGCGGACGGTCGGCCTGCTCGGTCTCACCGGCGCGTGGGGAGGCGCGACCCTCCTGGCGCCGTTGGGCCTGCAATGGACCCTGCTGGGCACGGGGGCGCTCGGCGTGCTGCTCGACGCGGTGCGCCGCGACCCGGCTCTGGCTGGCGCCCGGCTCGGTCGCGGTGACCGGATCCTGCTCGGCCTCGCGTTGGCGCTGCTCGTCGTGCCGGCGCTGCGCGACGACCAGGTGCTCGCCGTGCTCTCCATCCTCGCCAGTCTCGGCCTGGTCGCGATCGTGACCCATGGCGCCGAGCGGGCCGGTCAGATCCTCCTGTCCGGCGCCGTCGCGCTCGGGGGAGCGGTGCGCAGCTGGGGCTGGCTGGGCGCTCGGGCCAAGACCGCGCAGGTCCCTGTGGGCTCCCGTCGGGTCGCCGGGGGGGTCGGGCGGGGGCTGCTCATCGGGCTCCCTGGCGCGCTGCTCGTCGGTGCGCTGCTCGCGTCCGCCGACGCGGCATACGGCGACCTGCTGCGCCGGCTCGGTCCGTCGGTGGACGGGATGCTGCCCGTGCGGATGGTCGTCTCGGCGGTCGTCATCGCCGTCGTCGGTGGGGCGATCCATGGCCTGGCCCGGACTCCACGGTGGCGGCCGAGCCAGCCGGTGACGCCGTGGCAGGCAGCCGAATGGGCCACGCCGGTGCTGCTGCTCGACGGGCTGCTCGGCCTCTGGCTCGTCGTGCAGGCCGGGCGGCTCGTCGGGCTGCATCCGTCGAGCGCCGTCGCCGACCGGGCGCGGGAGGGCTTCTTCCAGCTCGTCATCGTCACCGTCGTCGTCGTGCTCACTCTCGTCGTCTCGGGCCTGCGAGCCGATCTGGCGCAGCGCGGCCAACGACGTCTGCTCGTCGGAATCCTCTGTGTGACAACGGCATTCACGCTCGTCGTGGTCGGCTCGGCGCTGGAGCGGATGGTGCGCTACGAGCAGGCCTACGGTGCGACCGTGCTGCGCCTCGAGGTCGCGGTGGCCGAGGTCTGGCTGGGCGTGGTCCTCGTGGTCGGCGGCATCGCCTGGATGCGGCAGCGGGCGTCGCGGTTGCCTCGAGCGATCGTGGGCTCGGCGGCGATCGTGCTCCTCGGACTCGGGATCGCCGGGCCGGAGGCGCTCGTCGCCCGCTGGAACGTCGAGCGCTTCGAGCGCACCGGTGCCATCGACGTCGGCCATGCGCGGCAGCTGTCCGCCGATGCGGTGCCCGAGCTCAGTCGGCTGCCCGAGCCGTGGCGCTCCTGCGCCCTGGCCGGAGCGCTGCCCGCCCCGTCGCCGTGGTATGCCGCGAACCTCGCCAGGGAGCGCGCCCGAGCGGTGCTCGCCGGGGCGCCGACGGGCACCTGCCTGACGTCTGTGCCGTAGCCTTGGCGAGGTCGTCCACAGGGGTGAGCGGGCGGCATACCCGATGTCGGTGCAGGCGACTAGGGTCGCACCCGTGACCACTGCTCTGTACCGGCGCTACCGACCCGAGACGTTCGCCGACGTCATCGGGCAGGAGCACGTCACCGAGCCGATCATGCAGGCGCTGCGGACCGGTCGGGTGGGGCACGCCTATCTGTTCAGCGGGCCGCGGGGCTGCGGCAAGACGACCTCGGCGCGGATCCTCGCTCGCTGCCTCAACTGCGAGCAGGGACCGACTCCGACGCCGTGCGGCACGTGCGACTCGTGCGTGGCGCTGGCGCGCGGAGGGCCGGGGTCGGTCGACGTCATCGAGATCGACGCCGCCAGCCACGGCGGTGTCGACGACGCGCGCGACCTGCGGGAGCGGGCGGCATACGGGCCGGCGCAGAGCAGGTACAAGGTCTACATCATCGACGAGGCGCACATGGTGACGCCGCAGGGCTTCAACGCCCTGCTGAAGATCGTCGAGGAGCCGCCCGAGCACGTGAAGTTCGTCTTCGCGACGACCGAGCCGGAGAAGGTCATCGGCACGATCCGCTCGCGGACCCACCACTATCCCTTCCGGCTGGTGCCGCCGGCCAAGCTCACCGACTATCTCGAGCGGCTCTGCGAGTCCGAGCAGGTCGCCGTGGCGCCGGGGGTGCTGGGCTTCGTCACCCGTGCCGGTGGTGGCTCGGTGCGTGACTCGCTGTCAGTGCTCGACCAGCTCATCGCTGGATCGGGGCAGGACGGGCTCACCTACCCCGGGGCTGCAGCGCTGCTTGGCTTCACGTCGGTCGAACTGCTCGATGCGACCGTCGACGCGCTCGCCGCGGGCGATGCCGCGGGGGTCTTCGGTCAGGTCGACAAGGTCATCGAGTCGGGGCACGACCCGCGGCGCTTCGCGCTCGACCTCCTCGAGCGGCTGCGCGATCTCATCATCGTCGCGGCGGTGCCCGACGGTGCCGCTCAGGTGCTGCGCGGGGTGCCCGAGGACCAGCTCGACCGGATGCGCGGGCAGCAGTCGCGCTTCGGGCCGGGCGCGCTGTCCCGCGCTGCCGACATCGTCAACGCCGGGGTGACCGAGATGACCGGGGCGACCTCGCCACGGCTGCAGCTCGAGCTGATCTGCGCGCGGATCCTGCTGCCCGCGGCGTCGGGGGAGTCCGGGTATGCCGCGCGGCTGGACCGGCTCGAGCGGCGCCTGGAGGTCGGGGGAGTCCCGGCGGCCGGGTCGGGTGAGCGAGCGGCGGGTGAGCGAGCTGCGTTGGGGCGGGCGGCGGCGGGGCCGGTCGCGTCGGTGGCGCCCGTGCGGGCGACACCGGATTCGAGGGCGGAGGTGACGGCTGGAGGCACCTCTGAACGCCCCGGTGAAGCGCGGGGGGAGACACGCGGGGCGGAGCGGCCCGAGGCCGGTGCGGGCGGCGGCGCGGCCGCTCGTGGGCCGGTCGCGGCCGGCGGGATCGACACGGCGGCGATCCGGCGGGTGTGGCCCGAGGTGCTCGGCCGGATCTTCGGCATGCGCCGCGCCACCTGGACCTTCCTGTCGACCCATGCGCAGGTCCTCGACTATGACGGGCAGCGGCTCGTCCTCGGCATCGCCACGACCGGCTTGGCCAACACCTTCCGGCAGGGCACCCACGCCGAGGTCGTGCGGCAGGCGCTCATCGACGAGATCGGGCTCGATGTGCGGGTCGAGGGCATCCCGGCTCCGGCCGGTGGTGGCGCGACGTCGTCGGGGCCTCTGCCGGCTGCGCCGGCCGCGTCGGGTGCGGCTCCCGCTGTGACGCCGGACGCTGCTCCGGGTGCCGCCACGCCCGCTGCCACCACTACGGGGCTGGCACCGGGTGCAGCCGTGCCGAGTCCGGCTGCGGGCGCAGTCGTGCCGGCTCGGACAGCGCCCGATGCCCCACGTGCCCAGCCAGCCCAGCCGACAGCGCCCCCGCCCTCGTCCCCGGCCGCTCCAGGGCCGGCCGCCAGACCCGACTGGGACGACGAGCCTCCCCCGGACGAGCCGCCGCCGGACGACGAGCCGATGGCCAAGGAGCGAACCCCCTTCGACCTCGACCCGCCGCCCCCGCCGCCGGGGCTGGTCGAGTCGGTCCGCGCCGCGGCGCGAGCCGCCCGCCCGGCCGCTGGCTCGACCGGCCCGGGGCGTCGATCCGGCCCACCTGCGCCGGCGAGCGGGCCGGCGGAGGCGAGCGGGCGGCATACCGGAGCGAGCGCAGCGGACATCGACTCCGACGACGAGGCGTCCCTCGACGACGAGGACGTCGAGGGTGGCGACGAGATGGGCCAGGCGGTCATCGAGCGGATGCTCGGCGGTCGGGTGCTCGGCGAGACGGGCGCGCCCTGAGCCTCTGCACCGACCGCGTGACAGGCGCGGACGTGCGGCGCGCACGGCTCGGGTCGTGGGCGATGACCTGGTGTGACCCCCGCTGAGCACTACCCTGCGCTCATGCTCTACCGCGTCGGCCACGGCCTGCTCAAGCCGTTGACCCGGGTGCTCTACCGCCCGCGGATCACCGGCGTCGAGAACGTCCCGCGGACCGGCGGGGTCATCCTCGCCAGCAACCATCTGTCCTTCATCGACTCCTTCGCCATCCCGCTGGCCGCGCCGCGGCAGGTGCACTTCCTCGCGAAGTCCGACTACTTCACCGGCACCGGGCCGGTCGGCTGGCTGAACCGGGAGTTCTTCGAGTCCGTCGGTGCAGTGCCGGTCGATCGGCACTCGCCGCGCGCGGCCCAGGAGTCCCTCGACATCGGATTGCGAATCCTCAACGAGGGCAAGGCTTTTGCCCTCTACCCCGAGGGCACTCGGTCGCGCGATGGTCGGCTCTATCGCGGCCGCACCGGCGTCGGTTGGCTGGCGCTGACTGCCGGTGTGCCGGTCGTGCCGGTCGGCCTCGTAGGCACCGAGGACATCATGCCGGTCGGGTCGAGCTGGCCCCGGCTGGCTCGGGTGTCGGTCGCCTTCGGGGTGCCCATCCACCCGGGGGCGTATGCCGGTCAGCCCGCCGGCCGGGCCCGTCGCCAGCTCACCGACGACGTCATGGACGGCATCGCGGCCCTCACCGGACAGGTCCGGGTCGACGACTACAACGAGGTTCCGGGGGCGGGCGGCGTGGCGTGTGGTCGGCCGAGGTCAGGCACCGTGCCGGGCGCACAGCGCCTCGAGCAGCGGCTCGACGGTCTCCTCCCGTTCGCGGAGGGCGGCCAGCCAGCGCTCCGGTATGCCGCGCTCGCCGACCACCAACCCCGCGACGCCGCCGGCGATGCACGCCGTCGTGTCGGTGTCGTCCCCCAGGGCGATGGCCGAGCGCACGACCCACTCGTAGTCAACGGGCTCGCCCCGCGCGACGAGGTGCACGGCCGCCCGCAGGCTCGACACGACGTAGCCGTCGCCGGTGATCCGGCTCGGCTCGGCGGCGGCTGACTCAACCGGGAGGATGACGTCGTGCAGCTCGGCGTGCTTCGGGCTCCACTTCGGCCACAGCAGGTCGGCCGCGGCGATCGCGTCCCGCCAGGCGGGCGCGGGCGGCATACCGGAGAGCAGTCGGCGGGCCCACAGGCAGTAGACCGCGCAGCACACCTGAGCGCGCAGGTGACCGTGGGTCACCCGGGACTGGTCGATCGCATCGCGGACCAGCTCTCCGTCGGTTCCGTTGTGCCACAACGCCATTGGCAAGACCCGCATGAGCGAGCCATTGCCGTTGGCCCGCCCGCGTGCCGGTCCGGCCTCCAGCGGCGGCACGCCCGAGCGGACCGCGCGCAGCGCGGCGTGCGTCTGCACGCCGATGTCGAAGACCCGGCTGTCGACGGCATACCACCCCTGGTCCTGCCAGGCGACCAGCCCGGCAGCAAAGCGGTCGACGTCGAGCCGACCGTCGTCGAGCAGCCGGCGCAGGAGCACGAGCGCCTGAGCGCCGTCGTCGCTCCACGTGCCCGGCGGCACGCTGGCATGCGCCCGCCGGAAGCCGGGAGGCGGGGTCATCTCGATCGACTCGAGCGGCGGGATGGCTCGCGCCGGATGGAACTCGTAGGGCACGCCGAGCGCGTCGCCGACGAGCAGCCCGAGCAGGCCACCGCGCAGTCGGTCGCGTGCGGAGATGGTCATGCCGACACGGTATGCCGCCCGCGCCCGCTCACGCCCCGCGTCCCGCCCGCGCCGCCCCCGCGCGGGCAGCGCGCGAGTCAGCACCTTCGCCCGACCCGCCAAGCGCCGCGGGCGGGCGACACGCCGGTGCTGTCACAAACATGCCCGGGGAGGCGCTTACTCCGGGTTGTCGGCGGGGGACCGTAGGCTGCGAGGGTGTACGAAGGCATCGTCCAGGACCTCATCGACGAGCTCGGCCGGCTGCCGGGCATCGGGCCGAAGAGCGCGCAGCGGATCGCCTTCCACCTCGTCTCGGCCGACGCGCCCGACGTCCAGCGGCTGGTCCAGGTGCTCGCCGAGGTCAAGGAGAAGATCCGCTTCTGCGAGCTGTGCGGCAACGTCGCCGAGGCTCAGCGCTGCCGGATCTGCGCCGACGCGCGCCGCGACGGTACGGCGATCTGCGTCGTCGAGGAGCCCAAGGACGTCTCGGCGATCGAGCGGACCCGCGAGTTCCGCGGGCTCTACCACGTGCTCGGCGGCGCGATCAGCCCGATGGACGGCATCGGCCCCGACGACCTGCGGATCCGCGAGCTGATGACCCGGCTCGCCGACGGCACCGTCACCGAGGTCATCATCGCCACCGACCCCAACATCGCCGGCGAGGCGACCGCGACCTACCTGTCCCGCAGCCTGCTGCCGCTCGGGCTGACCGTGACCCGTCTCGCATCCGGCCTGCCGGTGGGTGGTGACCTCGAATACGCTGACGAGGTGACCCTGGGTCGAGCCTTCGAAGGGAGGCGAGCCGTCCATGCCTGACTCCCAGCTGCGGGCCCTCGCCGAGGAGTCGGCGCTGCAGATGCGCGCCTATGTGACGGCCGTGCGTGAGGTCGCCTCGGGCGACGAGCCCGAGATCGCCCTGCCGGTGCTGCTGCTCGCCACCTCGCAGGTGCTCTTCGCCGGTGCTCGGCTCGGCGCGGTCCAGGACGTCGTCCTCGAGGAGCGCTTCGAGCCCGACCCCGGGCCGGACGCCGACATCGACCCGCTGCGCGACAATCTCGCCAACCTCCTCGAGGGCATCGACGACTACGCCGACGTCGTCGACCCGCTCACCGCGGCCGAGCTCACCAAGGGCAGCCTCTCCGGCGACATCGCCGAGATCACCGTCGCCCTGCAGCACGGGCTGACCCACTACAACGCCGGGCGGGTGGCCGAGGCGCTCTGGTGGTGGCAGTTCTCCTACCTGTCGACGTGGGGCGAGCGGGCTGCCGCCTCATTGCGGGTGCTCCAGTCGATCCTCGCTCACCTGCGCCTCGACACCGACGACGAGGTCGTCGCCGAAGCCGAGTTCCACGCCCTGCACCCGTAGCCGACGAGCGTCAGCGCAGCACCCCGAAAACCCCTCCGCCGACAGCCAGTCCGACGAGCGCGCCGCTGACCACCTGCCAGCCGGTATGCCGCCCCGCTCGCCACCGCGCCCACCCCACCGCCGCGGCGAGCGGCATACCGACCATCCACACCCACCCGCTCACCTGCTGAGCGAGCACGGCGCCCGCCGCCACAGCGACGCCGGTGTGGATGGACGCCTTGTGCCACCACGAGATCACCGTGATCGCGAGTCCGCTGGCCAGGATGGCGGCAACGAGCGCGACGATCGGCCGCGGCGCGTCCAGCAGGTGGAGTGCGACCAGCCCCACGACGATCGAGGCCAGCGCCGCCACCAGCGGCAGCCGGCGCTGCTCGCGCTGCACGACCTGGGCGTCCGCGACCCGGCCGCGGTGCAGCAGTAGCACGAGCATCAGCCACGGCACCCCGATGCAGCTGAGCGCGGTGACACCGAGCCAGCCCAGCCCGGCCGCCGGGGAGGTCGCCTGGCGCAGGCAGGTCACCGCGAGGGTGAGGCCGAGGACGATGCGCGGGTCGAGAAGGCGCGCAATGAGATCGGCCGCTTGTGCCGGCGCAGCGGCGGCCAGCCGGTCGAGGTCAGGGTGCTCCGGTCCGCCCACGCACCGACCCTAGGCCGCCCCTGCGGGCGCGACACGCCGAACGGGCTGGCCGAGCGACACGCCGGTGACCCCACAAAAGTGCCCAGGGAGGCGGTTACTCCGGGAGGAGGAGGCGTCTCGCGATTCGTCGGGGCGACCGGCCTGCCGGTCGCCGTCGATAGAATCCGAAGCCGTCCACAGACCGCATCACCGGGCCGCGGCCCGGCAGCCCGGGAGTCCTCGATCGTGAGCGTCGTCGTCCAGAAGTTCGGTGGGTCCTCGGTGGCCGATGCCGAGGGCATCAAGCGGGTGGCGCGGCGGATCGTCGAGACCAAGCAGGCCGGTCACGAGGTGTGCGTCGTCGTGTCTGCGATGGGGGACAGCACCGACGAGCTGCTCGACCTGGCCAACGCGGTCAGCCCGAACCCGCCCGGCCGCGAGATGGACATGCTGCTCACCGCCGGCGAGCGGATCTCGATGGCCCTGCTCGCCATGGCGATCGCCGACCTCGGCATGGACGCCCGCTCCTTCACCGGCAGCCAAGCCGGTGTCATCACCGACGCCGAGCACGGCCGGGCTCGCATCCTCGACGTCACCCCGGGCCGGATCACCCAGGCCCTCGAGGCGGGACACATCGCCATCGTCGCCGGCTTCCAGGGCGTGAGCCAGTCGAGCAAGGACATCACCACGCTCGGCCGGGGCGGCTCGGACACGACCGCCGTCGCCCTCGCGGCGGCCCTGCACGCCGACGTCTGCGAGATCTACACCGACGTCGACGGCGTCTTCACCGCCGACCCGCGGGTGCTGCCGAGCGCCCGCAAGCTCGCCGTGCTGTCCAGCGAGGAGATGCTCGACCTCGCCGCCAACGGCTCCAAGATCCTGCACCTGCGGTGCGTCGAGTACGGGCGCCGGCACGGCATACCGATCCATGTGCGCTCGTCGTGGAGCAAGCACGAGGGCACCTGGATCATCGAGAATCCCTATGGGGAAGGAAGCGGCATGGAAGCCCCGATCATCACCGGCATCGCCCACGACCGGTCCGAGGCCAAGATCACCGTCGTCGGCGTGCCCGACGAGGTCGGGACCGCGGCGGACATCTTCGACGCAGTGGCCGCGGCCGGCATCAACATCGACATGATCGTGCAGAACGTCTCGGCCGCCGACACCGGCCGGACCGACATCTCCTTCACCCTGCCCGCCGCCGACGCCGCGAAGGCGCTGGCGGCCCTGCAGTCGGCCCGCGCCGACATCGGCTTCGAGGAGCTGCGCTTCAACGACGCCATCGGCAAGCTCAGTCTCGTCGGCGCCGGCATGCGGACGAACCCGGGCATCTCCGCGAAGCTCTTCCGGGCCCTGGCCGATGCCGGAATCAACATCGAGATGATCTCGACCTCCGAGATCCGCATCTCGGTCGTCACCCGCGACGACCAGCTGGAGGCGGCCGTGCGGGCCGCGCACACCGCCTTCGAGCTCGACTCGACCGAGGGCGAAGCGATCGTCTACGGAGGGACGGGCCGATGACCGAGGCATCGTCACAGGCATCCGGTATGCCGTCGGGCTCGCTTGCGCCGCAAGCTGACTCGCGCACGCTCAACGTCGGGGTGGTCGGTGCGACCGGCCAGGTGGGTGGCGTCGTCCTGCAGATCCTCGCCGAGCGGGCCTTCCCGGTGGGTGAGCTGCGACTCTTCGCGTCGTCGCGCTCGGCCGGTCAGACCATCGTGTGGCAGGGCCGTCAGATCACCGTCGAGGATGCCGCGACGGCCGACCCGAGCGGCCTGGACATCGCGATCTTCTCTGCGGGCGCGACCAGCTCGCGCGAGCTGGCGCCGCGGTTCGCGGCGGCGGGCGTCGTCGTCATCGACAACTCGTCGGCCTGGCGGATGGACCCGGAGGTGCCGCTCGTCGTCTCCGAGGTCAACCCGGCCGCCGCGAAGGACCGGCCCAAGGGGATCATCGCCAACCCCAACTGCACGACGATGGCGGCCATGCCGGTGCTCAAGCCGCTCGCCGACGAGGCCGGGCTGGTCCGGCTGGTGGTCGCGACCTATCAGGCGGTGTCCGGCTCCGGGCTGGCCGGTGTTCGCGAGCTCGCCGGGCAGATCCGCCGGGCCGTCGACGGGGGCGACATCGAGCAGCTCGCCCATGACGGCCAGGCTGTCGACCTCGGCGAGCCGGCCAAGTACGTCGCGCCGATCGCCTTCGACGTCGTGCCGGTCGCCGGGTCGGTCCTCGACGACGGCACCGACGAGACCGACGAGGAGCGCAAGCTGCGCAACGAGTCGCGCAAGATCCTCGACCTGCCCGACCTGCGGGTGGCCGGCACGTGCGTGCGGGTGCCAGTCTTCACCGGGCACTCGCTGGCCATCCACGCCGAGTTCGAGCGGCCGATCAGCCCGGAGCGGGCCCGCGAGCTGCTCGCGGCGGCCCCGGGGGTTGCGCTCGTCGACGTCCCGACCCCACTGCTCGCCGCCGGGGCCGACCCGTCCTATGTCGGCCGGGTCCGCGAGGACCTCTCGGTCGACGGCGGCCGGGGGCTCGTGCTCTTCGTCAGCAACGACAACCTGCGCAAGGGCGCGGCCCTCAACACGGTGCAGATCGCCGAGCTGCTCGTCGGCTAGGCGCGGGCGCCGGGTCCCGGCGCCACGAGGTGACTGCCGCGGATACGCGGTGGTGGGACCCTCCACCAAGCTCCGGTGGTGGGACCCTCCACCAAGCTCCGGTGGTGGGCACCTCCACCAGCTCCGGTGGTGGGCCCCTCCACCAGCTCCGGTGGTGGGCCCCTCCACCACTGCGTAACGTCGCCCACCCCCACCCGGCGTGGGCGGCCTAGCGGTCGCGCGCGCCAGGTCCGGGCGCAACCCCGGGCGGATCGACGCGTCTACTCTGCATGATCATGTCGCGCACCCGAACCCACCCCCGCACCCGAGCTGCGTCCCACGCCCAGCGGGTGGTGGCCCTGCTGGGCATCAGTGCCGCGCTGACCGCGCTCGCCGGGTGCTCGAGCGGTCAGCAGTCGGCTGCACCGACCTCGACGGTCATCGTCGTCGTGCCGGCGCCGGAGCCCACCGCCTCGCTCGGCTCGGCCACCGCGCCGACCGACGCCCCCAAGCCGAGCGCCCCGGCTGCTCCGGTCATCGACGCCAAAGGCCACCCGATGACCGCCTTCGCCAGCCCGACCGGCAACATCGTCTGCCTCCTCGGCGGCGACTCGGCCTGGACCGTCCGCTGCGACATCGCCCAGAAGACGTGGCAGCCACCCGCGAAGCCTGCCTCATGCCAGCTCGACTGGGGCACTGCGCTGCTCCTCGAGGGCGGCCGCGCCGGACTGCTCTGCGCGGGTGACACCGTGCTCGGCACGGCCGCTCCCAACCAGGACGCCACGTGGTGGGCCGGCCGGCCGGGAAGCCAGTCCGCGACCACGCTCGGGGGCCCCTCGGTCGCCCTCGCCTACGGCGCGACGATCCGCGGTGGGTCGATCTCGTGCGTCTCGCAGACCGACGGCATGCATTGCACCGACAGCGCCTCAGGTGCCGGATTCGACCTGGCCCGCGAGGCCTACCGGGTGCGCTGACGGCGCCGTCGACCGGCGCCGTCGATCCTGCGTCCACCGGCCCTGTGCAGCGCCGCAGACGCACGGGACCGGCCGGGCGCGGGCGTGACGCGCGCCACGCGGCATACCGACCGCAATGCCGCTAGCCTGACCAGAGCCGGGGACATTCCTCCCGATTCCCGGCCTCCAGGGGTCAGAGTGCGGCGCGAGATCGATGAGTACGTGTGGGTGCTCACGAATGCCCGGAAGACGGCAGCCGACCGACGCCTGCGCACGGTGACCGGTCTCGGGCGCGCCCTCGAGGTCCACCCCGCGCAGGTGACGCGCTGGGAGCACGGTGAGGTGCGCCCGAGCGACACGACGTTGCGTCGCTACGAGGAGACGCTCGGGCTCAGCCCGCACCGCCTCGGCCTGCCGCTCGCCTTCCTGCGCCGCACCCGCGACCGGCTCGGCCGATCCACCCGCGCGCTGACTCCGATCGAGCCCGACGACCGCGTCCGGGCGACCGACCTGCTCGAGCGCGCTCTCGGCGGCGAGCCGATGAGTGGGGTCGACTGGCTCGACCTTACCGACGTCCTCTCCCGCCATGACGGAGTGCTGCTGCGCGAACGGGACTGGACCCACCTGCTGTCCCGCCTCGTCCTCGAGCTCGCCGTCAACCGCAGCGTGGAGTATGCCGCGCGATGGGAGTCCGCGACCCGCATCGTCGGCACGCCGGCGTCGGCCGGTGCGCTGCTCACCCTCGCCGAGGCAGCCGTCGGCGAGGCCGAGCCGATGCCGTTCGCGGAGTATGCCGGGCTGCTGCAGTACAGCGCCGACCCCGCGGCCCTCGCACTGCTCACCGCACAGACGCTCCGGCCACGCACCGAGGACACCCAATGGGCCGCGATCTTCGCCCTCGGCGCTTGGGCCCAGGATCCGCGGATGGTCGTCGGGCTGCGGGGCGGTGTGCTGCCCGTCTGCGTCGCGCTGCTCGCCGACCCGGACACCACGCCGCGGATGCTGCGGGCGGCCGGCTGGCTGGCCCGCTCGCTCGATCCCGAGGGCGCCCCTCACCTGGCCCGCGCCTTGGCGGCCCGCGGGGCCGACGAGCTCGCGGTGACCGTCGTGCACTCGGGTGCCGTGCGACCCGACGGGCTCCGAGTCGCCCGGGCCCGCGAGGCGGCCACCGCCATCGAGTCCGCCGGGCTGCCCGGGTCCAGCCCGATGCTGCTCGACCTGCTCGACGAGGCGCTGTCCAGCGCGGACCAGGAGACCCGGGGCAATGCGCTCGGGGCGCTCATGCTGCTGCCGCAGGGAGTGCCCGTGGGTCGCTGGCTGGCGGCCCGGCTGCAGGCCGCCGTGCGGGACGCAGATGTGGCCGAGGGGCTCGACCTGCTCGCCGGCCTGGCCTGGCTGGCCCAGGACGCCGACCTCCCGGTGCTGCTCGAGCTGCTGCTCGACCCAGCAACGCCGGTGCCCCTGTTGTGGCCGCTGGCCAAGGCCTTCGGCAACGCGGCAAGCCAGCCGACCGGTGTGGATGCTGCTGCGCCCGCTGGCCCGCCCGCTGACGCCCCCGAGCTGCCGGCGGACTGGGCGGCCCGGGTGGTCACCTGGGCCAGCGATGCGGTCGCCCGCCGCGGCTCGGCCGAGGGGTCGACGTGCGCCGAGCGGTCGGTCTCGGCCGCGAGCTACGCCCTCGGCATGCGCGGTGAGCTGGCCGGGCTGCGCCGGGTCGCCGAGGTCGCCGGAGCGCCGACGTCGTGGTCCGGATCACCGCAGTGGTGGCTGCGTCTGCCGGTGGCCGTCCGCCCGTCCTCCGGACGGCCGGCGGCCTGACCGGCGAACGCGGCATACCGGATGACATCGCTGCCCTGGGCGCGTGACATTGCGGAGGCTATCCTGAGGCGCAACAGCCCCCACGGCCGGGGACCGCGTCACTAGGGTCGGATCAGAACCGACTCCGCTGAGCATGACGGGCAGGTGGACAGGGGTGCGTGAGCCGGGACCCACCGGGGTGTCGTCGGCTCCGATCTCACCGTTCCAGCAGTCGGCCGAGGCCGCCTCGCTGTCGGCTGACCCGGACCCCACCATGGGACCGTCCCTCGAGCCGGGCCGTCATCGACGGCCCGCGCGTGGGCGGCGCGCTGAGGGTGCCGCCCGCGCGTTCGTGCCCCGACCCGTTGCCCAAGCCACCGCAGTCGTCGGCGAGCGGCTCTGGGGTCCCTTGCCGACGACGACCGCCGGGGTCGAGACCGCACTCGTGCTCGCGCTGGCCGGCACCTGGCTGGTCACCATCGTGCAGCTCGCGATCGCCCTGCCCTCGAGCGTGGCGCACTCGACCTTCGCGCTGCTCAACGGGGTGCTGGGCGTCGGCTGGCTGGCCTGGCGGGCAGCGGTGCTCACCCTCGTCCTGCGCCGTAGGTCGGTCGTCGCGCCCCGGCTGCTCGTCGCCGAGGTGGTCCTCGCGATCGTCGTGCTGGCGACTCAGCCGCTCTTCACGGCAGCAGAAGGGCGGTTCTACAGCTGGGACGCCTGGGGCTTCGCGGTCACCGTGAGCGCAGCCCTGTGGGTTGGCATGTCAGCGCCGAGCATGACCCGGGCGCTGCTCGTCAGCGGTCTGCTCGCCGCCGTCTACCTCGGCGCGATCCTGCCCGGGGCGGCCGACGCCGACCGGCTGATGACGCCGATCACCAATGCCCTGGCCTACCTCGCCTTCGGCGCACTGGGTCGGCTCGGGTCGCACTACCTGCGCCGGCTCGGTGCCGCCGCCGACGCGGGTCGCACCGAGGCGGCCGAGGCCGCGCGGCAGGTCGAACGCGAGCAGCACCGGCAGCTGCTGCACGACCAGGCGACGATCCTGCGGCTGCTCGCGACACCCGACCTGCCGCCCGCCGTGCTGTCCGCGCTGCGCAGCCAGGCCGCGCTCGGCGCTGCGCAGATCCGATCCTTCATGGACGAGCGGCACGTCGACGACAGCAAGGGCACCCTCGGGGTGGCGCTGCGCTCGGCGGCCCGGCAGTTCCCGGACCTGCCGCTCGTCGTCACGGTCGACCTCGTCGACGAGGTGGTCATCGAGCAGGCCACCGCGGCTGCGGTCCGGGACGCCGTCGTCACCCTGCTGCACAACGTGCGGGTGCACGCCCACGCCCAGGAGTGTGTCTTGCACGGCGATGTCGAGGGCGGCGAGTGGGAGGTCGTCGTCACCGATGACGGGGTCGGCTTCGACCTCGAGTGGACCCCGCGGGGCTACGGCCTGGCGCGACTGGTGACCGGAGCGCTCGGCCAGGCAGGGTGCACCGTGTCGGTGCGCTCGGCCCTCGGCGAGGGCACCTCGGTGACCCTGCGCGGGCCGCTCACGTCTCGTTGACGAGGTCGTCCGCGCCGACGCCGAGCAGCCGCTCGAGATCGGCCGGCGAGTGGTCTCGCAGGTATGCCGCGAACTTGCGGTTGACCTCGCCCATGTACTCCTCGACGGTCTTGGGCGAGAGGTACATCCGGGAGCCGATCGACTTGAAGGACTCACCCCGCGCCCGTGCTCGCAGCACCTCGAGCTGGCGAGGGCTGAGCCTGGGGACCTCCTCCTGCCGGAGCAGGTACTCGGCCAGCCCGACGAGGGCCGTCGTGACCACGACCTCGCCGTCGAGCACCCGTCGCACGGCGGCGGCGAGCACCGACATCGGCTCGGCCTTGTGCACGACGCCGCTCGCGCCCGCGCCGAGACAGGCGGCGAGGACCTCCTTGCGGCTCTCGTTGGTGTAGATGAGCACTCGATAGCCGGCGGCGGCCACGGCCCGGACCGCACGGACGCCTTGCAGCGCCGGTGCTTGCGGGCTCGTGCCGGCCAACCGGAGATCGAGCAGCACGACGTCGACATCCGGGCGTCGGTCGAGCAGCTGCTCGGCCGACTTGAGGGCGCACACCACCTCGCACCCCTCCAACAGGTGGGGTAGGCCCTCACGGATGACGGTGTCGTCGTCGACGCACGCGACCCGCACGGGTGCGGCGGCGACTGAACTCACTCTGTCATCGTGCCAGGAGCGGGCAAGCGGTGCCATCCGAGATTGTCCGGGGTATGCCGCGCCGCCCGGCCCGCGCGGCGTCAACGTGCCATGCGGTGGCCGGGAGGTCGGGAGCGGGCCCGGCGTGACGAGCCTCCTGTGGCGCCGTCCGCTGCTGAGGGGCAGAGTGGGCGCATGACCGAGCCGTCCGCGCACCCGGCGATGTCGTCGGTGACCGATCGCTACCGCGCTGCCCGCGACGAGCTGCTCGCCCTGCGCGGGCAGCATGCCAGGGCCGCCGAGACCTTCCGCTGGCCCGACCTGGGCGAGCGCTTCAACTGGGCGGTCGACTGGTTCGACGCGATCGCCCGGGGCGTCGACCGGCCTGCCCTCGTGCTCGTCGAGGAGGACGGCAGCCGCGCGGCATACAGCTTCGACGAGATGGCCCGACGCTCCGACCAGGTCGCGAGCTGGCTTGCCGCGCAAGGAGTTCGCCGCGGTGACCCGGTGCTGCTCATGCTCGGCAACCGGGTGGAGCTGTGGGACGTCATGCTCGCGGTGACCAAGCTCGGGGCGATCATCATGCCGACGACGACCGCAGCCGGCTCTGGCGAGCTCACCGACCGGGTGCGCCGCGGTGGCGCGCGGGTCGTCGTCACGACGCCGGACCAGACGGCCAAGCTCGACGAGGTGCCCGGCGACTACCTGCGGATCAGCGTCGGCGGGGCGACCGAGGGCTGGGCCGACCTGGGGGCGGCATACGAGATCGAGGCGGAGCCGACCCCGCACCCCGGCACCGCGCCCGCGGACCCGCTGCTGCTCTACTTCACCTCCGGCACGACGAGCCGGCCCAAGCTCGTCGAGCACACCCAGGTGTCCTATCCGCTCGGGCACCTGTCGACGGTCTTCTGGCTCGGCCTGCAGCCGGGCGACGTGCACCTCAACATCAGCTCGCCGGGCTGGGCCAAGCACGCCTGGTCGTGCTTCTTCGCGCCGTGGATCGCCGAGGCGACAGTCTTCGTGTACAACTACACGCGCTTCGACGCCGCCGCTCTGCTCGGGCAGCTGCGCGACAACCAGGTGACGAGCTTCTGCGCGCCGCCGACCGTGTGGCGGATGCTCATCAACGCCGACCTGTCCGGTGGACCGGGCTCGCTGCGCGAGGTCGTGGGAGCGGGGGAGCCGCTCAACCCGGAGGTCATCGAGCAGGTCAAGAAGGCGTGGGGGCTTGACCTCCGCGACGGCTATGGCCAGACGGAGATGACTGCGGCAGTAGGGAATTCGCCAGGGTCACCGCTCAAGCCGGGGTCGATGGGGCGGGCCCTGCCAGGGATGCCGGTGGCGCTCGTCGACCCGCTGAGCGGGCGTCGGGTCGATGGAGTCGGCGAGGGCGAGCTGTGCCTCGACCTGTCGGCGCATCCGCTGTCGCTCATGACCGGCTATCTCGGCGACGACGAGCGCAACACCGAGGCGATGGCCGGCGGCTGGTATCACACCGGCGATGTCGCCTCGATCGACGGGGACGGCTACATCACCTACATCGGGCGCACCGACGACGTCTTCAAGGCGAGCGACTTCAAGATCAGCCCCTTCGAGCTCGAGTCGGTGCTCATCGAGCACCCGGCCGTCGCCGAGGCGGCGGTCGTGCCGGCGCCGGACGAGGTGCGGCTCGCCGTGCCGAAGGCCTACCTCGTGCTCGCCCCCGGGTATGCCGCGGACGCGGACACCGCGCGCTCGATCCTCGCCTATGCGCGCGAGCACCTGCAGCCCTGGCAGCGGGTGCGCCGGATCGAGTTCGCCGAGCTGCCCAAGACGATCTCCGGCAAGATCCGCCGGGTCGAGCTGCGCTCGCGCGAGGAGCAGCTGGCTCGCGGCGAGATCGTCGGCTCGGGTCAGGAGTGGCGCGACGACATGTTCCCCGAGCTCAAGGGCGGGGGCTGACCGACCCTCCGCCGGCCACGTCCTGCGGCGCCTGCCGCTCGAGCCGGTCGAGGGCGGCGAGAACCTCGTGTGCCGCGGCATACACGCGCCACGCCTGACGTCGGCGCAGTGACAAGGCTCCCTGCGCGGCCGCAGCCACCCGCGGTCCGTCCGAGGTGAGCAGCCGGACGGCGGCATACCCGATGTCGGGCAGCGCGGTGTCGTCGGAGACCTCGAAGAGCTCACGGTCGGCCTCGGCCTGGGCGAGCAGCGCGGCCGTGGCCGCGACGACGCCCGGGTCGGTCGCGCTGCTCGTGCTGGTCCCGTCGGAGCGATGGATCGCCGCCGTGCCGGCCCGCAGCGCGACCAGCGTGACGATGCCCGACGCGGTGCCGAGATCCATGACGACACCGCCGACGACCGGCCCGCCGGCCTGGTCCACGCCGAGGTCGACCGGGCTCAGCCGAAGCGTGCGCTCGCGGGCCTCGAGATAGCCGGGCGCGAGGACGCTGCTGGCGGGCGCGTCGCGCGGCGGCGGCCGGTCACCCGGCGAGACCTCCGAGGCGTCCGCGTCGCCGGCTGCATCCTGCGGGGTGCCCTCGAGGCCGAACAGCCGCGCGAGCAGCCCCATCAGCTGCCGGAGGGCGAGAGCGTCGTGACGTCGAGCTCGCCCGCGGCATACTGCTTGCGCAGCACCTTCTTGTCGAACTTCCCGACGCTCGTCTTGGGCACCTCGTCGATGACCGCCCACCGCTCGGGCAGCTGCCATCTGGGCAGCTTGTCGGAGAGCCAGTCACGCAGCTGCTCGACCGTCGTCGAAGCCCCTTCGCGGAGAACGACATTCGCGAGCGGGCGCTCGCCCCAGCGCTCGTCAGGCACGCCGACGACCGATGCCTCGCGCACGTCGGGGTGGCCCATGATCGCGTTCTCGAGGTCGACCGAGCTGATCCACTCGCCGCCGGACTTGATGACGTCCTTGGCCCGGTCGGTGAGCACGAGGAAGCCGTCCGGAGTGAGCGAGCCGACGTCGCCCGTGCGCAGCCAGCCGTCGTGGAACTTCGCCTCCGTCTCCATCCGGTCGACGTCGGACTCCTGCCCGTTGGCGTAGTAGGCGCCGGTGATCCAGGGCCCGCGCACCTCGAGCTCGCCGACGGCCTCGCCGTCCCAGGGCTCGATCGAGTCGTCCGGTCCGACGAGCCGGCCCTCGACGCCCGGCAGCAGCCGCCCCTGCGCGGCGCGATAGCGCCAGTACTCGTCCGAGCCCTCCTCGATCCCGGCCGGTGGGAAGGCAAGCGTGCCGACCGGCGACATCTCGGTCATCCCCCAGCCGTGGATGATCCGGATGCCGTGCCGCTCCTCGAAGGCCCGCATCATCGCCGGCGGAGCGGCCGCCCCACCAACCATGAGCATCGTGCACGAGGACACGTCGGCGTCGGCGGTCTGCAGGTGGGCGAGCAGGTCGTTCCAGATCGTCGGCACGCCCGCGCCGCCGGTGACCTGGAGCCGCTCGATCATCGCGGCGAGCGGCGCGGCCTGCAGGAAGCGGTCCGGCATGACGAGGCTGGCGCCGGCGAGCATGGTGAGGTAGGGGAAGCCCCACGCGTTGGCGTGGAAGAGCGGGACGACGACGAGCAGCCGATCGCCCTGGCGCACCCCGAGGGTCATCGCGACCGCCGTCGCGTGCAGGTAGTTGGAGCGGTGCGAGTAGGCGACGCCCTTGGGGTTGCCGGTCGTGCCGCTCGTGTAGCACATCGAGGACGCCGAGTCCTCGTCGAGATCCTCGGGCCAGTCGTATGCCGTGGGCTGCCCCTCCAGCAGCGCGGCCCAGTCGTGGACGCCCTCGACCTGCTCGGCCGCCTCGAGCGCCGCTCGGGTCTCGTCGTCGATCGGGCCGTTGACGATGACGTGCCGGATGGTCGTGAGGTGCGGCAGCAGGCCGGCGAACGGCTTGGCCAGGGTGTTGTCGACGATGACGACCCGGTTGTCGGCGTGCGTGGCGACATAGACGATCTGCGGCGGGAAGAGCCGGATGTTGAGCGCGTGCAGCACCGCTCCCATCGACGGCACCGCGAGGTAGGCGATGAGGTGCTCGGCGTTGTTCCACATGAAGGTCGCGACCCGGGTGTCGCCCTCGACCCCGAGCCCGTGCAGCGCGTGCGCGAGCTGCGCGGCGCGCTCGCCGACCTCGCGATAGGTCATCGACCGGGCGCCGTCGCCGGTCCAGGTGTGCACCTGCTGGTCGGCGTGGATCGTCGTGCCGTAGCGCAGGATCTGCGAGATGAGCAGCGGTGGGCTCTGCATGGTGCTCTGCATGGACGCCAGCCTGCCAGGTATGCCGCGTGCGCGGGAGGGTTCGCGGGCCCGGTTCGCGGGTGGCCTGTGCCGGGGCGCCACGATCGGCGGCTGTCGGTGCGATCGGCGACTGGCCCAGTCGTCGATCGTCGATTCAGCCGACGATGGGCGGCTGTCGGTGCGATCGGCGACTGGCCCAGTCGTTGATCGTCGATCCAGCCGACGATGGGCAGCTATCTGTGCGATCGTCGTCTGGCCCAGTCGTCAATCGTCGATTCAGTCGCCGATGGGAGCGGTCGCCGATGGGAGCGGTCGCGCCGACGGAGCCGCCGCGCCGACGGGAGCGGTCGCGCCGACGGGAGCGGTCGCGCCGACGGAGCCGCCGCGCCGCGGCATACCGAATGTCCGGGGGTGCGGTCCCGAACCCTGGCCTACTCCCGCGCTGCCGGCAGCACGACCTCGACCCCGGCCTCGCGCAGCGCGGTCGCGACGGCCGCGGGCGGGCGGCGGTCGGTGACGAGCACGTCGATCTCGGCGAAGCTGCACAGCAGCACCGGCGCACTGGCCTGGAACTTCGTGTGGTCGACGAGCAGCAGCACCCGGGAGGCCATGTCGCGCATGGCCCGCTTGGTCGGTCGCTCGAGGTCGGTGGACACGTAGATCCCGCGCTCGTCGACCGCGGCGGCCCCCATGACAGGTCGCGTCGCCGCTGCTCGTGCTGGTCGCCGGGGGGTTTCAGGGTGTCGTGCTCGCCAACCTGCTCGGACTGGTCGTCACGGTCGTCGTCTTCCTGTCCTCGCTGCGGCACGTCGAGTGGCGGCGTGGCCTGCTGCTCGTCGTGCCGGCGCTGCTCGCCGTCCCGGTCGGGGCGTGGGTGGCGCGGACCCTGCCGAGCGCGTGGCTCGAGGTGCTGGTCGGCGGGCTGGTGCTCATCGCGCTCGTCGCGGTGCGGGCTCGTCCGGAGCTCGCGCCCTTCCGGGGTCGGGCGGGCGCGGTCGCGGCGGGCGCGACGAGTGGCTTCATGAACGTCACTGCCGGCGTCGGCGGGCCGGCGATGGTCCTCTATGCCCTGGGCACCAAGTGGGAGCAGGTCCGCTTCGCGGCGACCTTCCAGTTCTACGCGATCTTCGTCAACCTCGCCTCGCTGGCTGCCAAGGGCGGTCCTCAGCTGCCGACGGCGACGCTGGTGCTTGCCTTCGCCGGGCTCGCCGTCGGGCTGCTCGGTGGGCACTGGGTGGCTCGGCGGGTGACGCCGGCGCAGGCCACTCAGGCGGTGTTCGCGCTGGCGCTGCTCGGTGCGGCCGCCACGCTCATGAAGGGGCTCTGGGCGCTGGTCATCGGCTGAGTCTGGGCCGCCGGCGCGGGGTGGGCTGGGTCGGTAGGGGAGCTCCGCCCAGACATCGACTAGGGGCGGCTCTACAACCTGCTGGTTCGTCGATTTCCGGCTGGAACGGGTGTTGAGGCGACGAAGCGGCTTGCCCTCGCACCACCGCTCGCGCGCACCTGTGGATGACGGTGAGCGGGATGTGGCGGTCTGGGCGATACTTCGTGCTGACTCGGTATGCCGCGACGGAAGGGGTTCACGTGAGCGGCCTGGGACGACGGGCGTTCGCGCCGATGATCGCTGCGGGGCTCATGATGAGCGCAGGCGCGTGCACGGACAACGCTGCAGGGCCCGCCCCGACGACTGCCGTGCCAGCGGTGGGCACGTCCTCGGCGCCGACCACGACGACGCCGTCGCCCAGCCCCACCCCCACGACTCAGTCGGACACCGACCTGGCCATGGCCGCCGCCCAGCGCTTCGTCGTCGCTCTCAACGATGCCGTTCGGACTCAAGACAGCGCGGAATTCCGAAAGACGTACGTGCCGGGGTGCATCGTCTGTGGCAAGGACGCGGACCGTATCGATAGTTACAGGGCCAGCGGTCGAACGGTTCAGGGTGGGTCTTCCCAGTTCACTGGCGTGCAAGTTGAGACAGTCCAGGCAGACTCGATCATCTTGAAGGGCACGATGAGCGTTGAGCCGGTGCAGATTCGCGACTCCACTGGAAAGATCGTCGAGTCTTACCCAGCCTTCACAAACGGGCGGCGGGTCATGATGCTTCGCGTCAACGGCACCTGGCTCGTTGAAGGGGTCTTCGCATGAGAGGGGTCCTAGCACTGCTTGCTGGACTGCTCATCGTCGGCTCCGTCTCCCCGCCGTCCGCAGCGGCTGGAGCAACGTGTAGCCAGTCCTTTCTCAGTGTCTACGGCTCGTCATGCGACAAAGTGCTGAAGTGGAGCTATGACCCGCAGTTGCGGGCCTTTGTGCGCGAAGGGCGCCAAATCGGGAGCCTCGACGCAGTTGAGCGTAGGTATCACTACGAGATCAGCATCCGCTGCGAGGGGTCGGGGCTCTGCGGGGCGTCCGCGTTCACCTGTCAGCCCATAGACGGGCAACGCGGCGTCATGTCTCGCGCGCTCGCGCGTCCTCTGCGTGCTGATGGCTCCATCGACATGACAGCACCGACCTTGCCCAGCTACGTCTGCGACTACCCCGGCCAGGTGGTGCCGCTGGCCACAGTGCAGGCGGCGGCGCATCAGGAGATCTCCAAGCAGATCGCGACACCCATCGTGACGTCCGCGCCGCCGGGCAAGACCCTGGTGAACCTCCCGACGATCTTCGCCGCGTCCCGACAGCCGGAGCAGTCGATCGACTTCACCGATCCGGTGCCCGGCCGCGTGGTGGCCGTCCCCGAGTACTCCTGGGACTTCGGCGACGGTTTGACCGGCCTCGGGCCGGGCCTGGCCTACCAACCCGGAGATCTGCCCTCACGCCTCCCGGGCAAGTACCTCACCGCGACCTACACGACACCGGGCAGCAAGCATGTCGTGGTGACGGTGACCTGGCGGGTCCGGTTCGTCCTCGAGGGTGTGGTCGACGTGCCGCTGGCGCCGATCATCATGACCGCAGCCGAGGACAAGCAGGTGTCCACCGCCAAGGCAGTCCTCGTCCACTGACGCCCGCCACCTCGGCACCGCACCGCTCAGCGGCGGTGACTGTGCACCACCAGCCCCATGCCCACAGTGCACATGTCACTGCCCGCGATCTGGTCCGGCGTGCCCCCCAGGTCTAGCGTGAGCGGGCATGACACATCGGCGTGTTCTCTCCCGGACCCTGTCCACCACTGTCGGCACGCTCGCCCTCACGGTGTCACTCACCGCGGCGATGCTCTCCGCCGCCGGCCCCGCGTCGGCAGCTGCCTCCACGTCCGTTCCCACCACCCGGGCCGCCTCGCCCACGCTCTCCTGGACCGACGTCGCCACGGGCAGCACCGCCCGCTTCCGCGGCCTGTCCGTCGTGTCCGACGAGGTCGTCTGGCTCGGCGGCTACAACGGCACGGTGCTCCGCTCCGTCGACTCCGGCGCCCACTGGACCTCGGTCGGCCCCAGCGCTGCCGCCGACCTGCAGTTCCGCGACATCGAGGCGATGAGCGAGGACCACGCGGTCGCACTCACCATCGGCTCGGGCGAGGACTCCCGCGTCTACGTCACCGTCGACGGTGGCCGCAGCTGGTCGGAGTCCTTCCGCAACACTGACGCCAACGCCTTCTACGACTGCCTTGCCTTCTTCGACGCCAAGCGCGGCATCGCGGTCAGCGACCCGCCGGACGGCAAGGCCCGGATCATCGCCACCGTCGACGGTGGGCGCAGCTGGCGCGTCGTGGACAACGCCGGTATGCCGCCCGCGCTCGCCGGCGAGTTCTACTTCGCCGCGAGCGGCACCTGCCTGCGCGCCGGGAAGGGTCGCACCGCCTACCTCGCCACCGGCGGCGGCGCGGAGGCTCGCGTCCTGACGAGCACCGACTGGGGCCGGACCTGGACCGCCGCCTCGACCCCGCTCGCCTCCAGCGACTCCGCGGGCATCTTCTCGGTCGACTTCCGCACCCCGCGCGAGGGCATCGTCGTCGGCGGCGACTTCCTCGCCCCGACAACGGCGGGCGGCAACGCGGCATACACGACCGATGGTGGACGCACCTGGCTCGAGCCGAGCGCCTTCCCGGCCGGCTACCGCTCCGGGCTGTCCTGGATGCCGGGCTGGCGCGCCGCTCTCGCGGTCGGGCCGAGCGGCACCGACGTCACGTGGGACGGCGGCCGCTCGTGGTCGGTCGTCGACTCCGGCTCCTTCGACGCCGTCGAGTGCGGCGAGCACGTGTGCTGGGCCTCGGGTGCCGGGGGTCGGGTCGGCAAGCTCCCCGTCCCGGAGCGCTGACCGCCGCGGCACACACCGCTCGACCAGACAAAGGTGCGCTCGACCCGAGGAACCTTCTCGGGTCGAGCGCACCTTTATCGGGTCACCCGATAAAGCTCAGGGGCGAACGCCGTAGGTCGCGAGCCAGCTCTGCACGCCCGCGATGTCGACGCGCTGCAGCCCGTCGAGGTAGCGGCAGTTGTCGGTGTAGCCGTAGGAGGTCACGGTGACGACGACGCCGTTCTTGAAGGTCGGGCCGCCGGAGTCGCCGAAGCACGAGCCGCGGGTGCCACGGGTGTCGTGGATGTTGCCGTTGACCTGCAGGATCTGCGGGGTGAGCTTCTGGCCCGGTGCGTCCGCGACCCGACGGATGAGCGGGTAGCTCTGCGGCGTCGGCTTCTGCGGGCCGCTATCCGGCTTGCGGACCTCGGTGCCGTAGCCGACGATCGTGAAGAGCGTCGAGTTGAGGGACGGCTGACGGAACTGCTCGAGGTAGCCCACCGGTGCGATCTTGGCCGGGGTGATGCCGGTGACCGGCTGGTCGAGCACGACGACGCCCACGTCGTTCCACGTGGCCAGGTCGGTGAAGTTCGAGTAGCTCGGGTGCGCGTAGGCGGTGCCGGCGCGATACGTGGTGCCCTGGACGTCTGCGTCGGTGTAGCCCTTGGCCGGGTCGGCCGCCTTCGGCAGCGGCGACGGGGGCTGCTCGGCCACCACCGAGTCGAAGGTGACGATCGTCTTGCCCGTCGTCCCCGCGGTGCAGTGGGCAGCGGTGAGCAGCACCGTCGGCGTGACCAGCGTTGCGGTGCAACGGTATCGGCCGCCGTCCTCGTAGAACGCGATCATGCCGACGTTGGGGTGGCCGTTGCCGTCGGGCGTGCCGCCGGTGATCGCCTGAGCCGGAGCGGTGCCGGCGGCCGCGACGAGGCCGAGCGCGAGCGCCGCAGTGGCGACGACGCGACGAAGGGCAGAGTGCATGTGGGTTCCCTCCCGAGACCGGCGCCGGTCTCCCCCCGGCGCGTTGGGGCTCATCCCATCACAGATCCCAGGCCCGTGGAAGCGATGTCATCGCCCGATTCTGCGGTGGTGGGCGAGCAGCGCGAGGAGACCGGCGGCGACGAGCACCGGCAAGACCCGCATCGCATTCTGGTATGCCGCGGCGTCACCGCCGAGCCGGTCGACCACCGTGCCGACGGCGAGCATCGCGGTGACGCTGCCGGCGAAGCCGCCGATGTTGGCGAAGCCGGAGATCGCGCCGCCGAGCTCGGGCGGCGTGCCGCGGCGGGCGATCTCGAAGGCGAGCAGCGCCGGCCCCACACAGGCTCCCGTGACGAGATAGGTGAGCGCGACAGGGGCGATCGGAGGCGGTCCCGGCCAGAGGGTCGTCACGGTCCACACCGAGAGCAACACGAGCGCGCTGGCGCGCACGAGCGGGCGCAGCAGGTCCGGGCGGCGCGACGTCGCGATGCCGACCAGCGGCCCGGTCAACGCCGGCAGGATCGCGACGGCGAGCAACAGCAGCGCCGCCGGCTCGGGTGCGAGTCCGACGCCGCGCAGCAGGTAGGGATACCCCCACATCGCGGCGAGCGCGAGGAAGGGCGCCATGAGGGTGAGGTGGGTGAGCAGCCCCTCGCGGGCCGCGGGCACCGTGCCGAGCCGCAGCACCGCCCCGATCGACGGGTATGCCGCGTGCCCGCCGCCGCCCGCGCCTGGCCCGGAGATGCCGACCCAGGCCGCGGCCGCGCCGGCGAAGGCACCGCCGGCCAGGGTGAACAGGCTTGTCGTCCAGCCATGTTCGCGCATCAGCACGGCCAGCGGATAGGTGACGAGGAGCTGTCCCGCAGCCGCGACAGCGGCGGTCGAGGCGGCGATGGCCGGGTAGAGCCGGGCCGGGAAGCAGGTGCGGGCGAGCATGAGCAGCCCGACGAAGCACGTGGCGTCCCCGAGGCCGACGAGCAGCCGGCCGAGGACGGCCGGGCCGAGGCTGTTGGCCACCCCGAAGACGACCTGACCGACCCCCATGACGAGCGAGCTCACCGCGAGCACGACCCGCGGACCGTGCCGGTCGAGCAGCACACCGGCGGGCACCTGCATCGCGAGGTAGAGCAGCAGCTGCCCCACCGGCAGCAGCGCGAGCTCGGCATTGCCGACGCCGAGCCGGCTCTGCGCGTCGGGCGTGAGGATGCCGATGCTCATCCGCTGCGCCATCGCGCCGGCATACACGATGGCTCCGGCGACCCACGGGACCGCGGCGCGCAGGCTGACCTGCTCGGCCGACGGAGGGTGGGGTGGCCGACTCACCCGTGGTGGGTGTCCCAGTCGATCGAGCCGAGCTGCCAGACCCGCTCGCTCTCGCGCACCTCGTCGACCGTCATCATCTGACCCCGGTAGAACACGAGCGGCTCCTCGCCCGGTCCGGTCTCGACGACCTCGGGCTCGACCCGGACGATCCGGTGGTCACCGGCGGGCGCGGTGTCGACGATCGGCCCCTCGACGTAGAGCACCGCATCGTCGATCCGCGGCAGCCCGGATGGCGAGAGGTGCCACGGCACCCCGTCGAAGCGCTGCTCCATGAACCGTCGGAAGGCGTCGGTCACGGTGGGGTGGCTGTGCCG
>ERZ795053.683-NODE-683-length-43114-cov-7.255231_pt1 | contig 43114 bp, 40 predicted proteins | sample MGYA00375137_ERZ795053 | MGnify/ENA primary metagenome ERZ795053 (study PRJEB30182, sample SAMN05720284) | activated sludge metagenome | isolation source: Anaerobic digester | place: Hong Kong | collected 2014-12-17 ... | reverse complement strand
ATGGATGTGTATTTATTTGCTGATGCTGGATCTATGGTCAACACCAATTCGAAAGAAACAATGAAATGGACTAACCTGAAAGCTGATGGAGGTATTGGCGCTGCATTAACAATAAAAAAGTTTAGACGATTTAATGCCATTAAACCTGTTACACTACGCTGTGATTTCCCATTGCTGATAAACAGTGTGCCTGCAGCTGAAGGTGATTATTTCAAACTGCGATATGTGATTGGAATCGGAAGGACGTTTTGAATCAAATTATTGAATATTAATTTAAATGAATAACTTGTTGATAAAAAATATTTATAATAATTAATTTACTTTGATTTATCTGATCTCTTTTAATGAATTCTACTTTTCAAAATCAAACAAATCCTTTAGTTCAACATTTAATACTTTTGCAATTGCATTAAGTGAACTAATGGTAGTATTAATACTCCCACTTTCAATTCTTACAACTTGCATACGAGGGATTCCCGCTTCAAAAGCTAATTGGGCTTGACTAATATTATTTAATAGTCGTAATTTTCTAATACGAATACCTACCTTTTTAATTACTAGCTCATCCCTCATAATAGGGAGCCAAAGTCAGTTTGTTCATAACTTTTTATGATACATTTATGTATCTTTTTAGGAAAAGTTATTTACATTTGACTCATTAATGGAGGTATCTGAAAATCCAAAAAAGAGTAAGAGAAATTATAAAACTTAAAAAATATGAAAAGTATTAGTTTTAAAATTGTTGCACTAGCAACAGTCCTGATCACATCTTCCTGCGAGAAGAACAATGTGAAAGATGAAATGACTGATCATTCAATGATGTCGGAAACAGCGAAAATCTCAAAAAAGAAATGGGGGCTATGTTGTGTATGGAACGGTGTTGATAAATGCGTTAAGCCTAAGGTCAACTGTTTTGCAGAAGTCATAATTACAGGTTTACAAGCTTATAATGATTTAATTAGTGCGTCTAACGGTACATCAGAATCTACGTCACAATATTTTAATAGTGATGCATGGAGAAATATATTTCCAGATTTAGATGTCGATGAAGGAGAATATTCTGATAATATTAAATATCTTAATAAACTTCAGTCAGGAAACTACGCGTTAATTTATCAAACCGAAGGTGATATAACATATTTCTTTGCTGGCGACCCAGATAACTTAACATTTGATAATTTTGAATTTGTACTTCAAGTAAACACAAGTGAGTTATAGGAGAAATTTATATTTGACAAAAAGGGGTAGATATTCATCTCCCCTTTTTGTTGTTTTTATGCAAATCCTGTCAGTTATCACAATTTTAATTATTAATAACAGTTGCAACATTACTAGTAGCAATAATTTATTAGTTATTGATTATAAATCTTTGAATAGTCAAGAAATTCGTTTACCACCCTCTATTCTTACCGACTTTAACCCAACAATGTGTAAAGTGTATTTTGATGATAAACACAATAAAACCTATTTAACTATTTTTAATAACAAGAAAAATCAACTTTGTTTATACAACATAAATGATTCTACCGACAATCTTATTAAAGTAATTTCATCTCCACAGAATATTATCGACTATTACATAGAAACAAAAGATTCAGTATATTTTATCACAGACAATAATAATCTTCTGTTGTTAAGCGGAGGCTCGTTGACATCGTACTCCATTACAAATAGCAAATATTGCAGCTTTGATTCGATTTTACTTCAAACGAATTACCAATTTCCGTTAGAAAAAATTGATCTGTCATTTTTTGCATATTCATATCCCGACAAGGCCTTAGAAACGCTCAACGATTTTCAAAACTATTTTCATAGAAATTTTGATTGTGAAATTCAGTTTGAGAACGATCATCTTGTTTGCATCAATTCATTTGGAAAATATCCGGATGAATTTCAAAATCAATTTTTTTATGATTTCAATCCTATAAGAACAATATTATCAGATAATAAAATTATCTATTCTTTTGAAGCATTATCAGATTTAATCATTTACGACCGCGCCAAACATAGTTTTCAAAATATTGTACCCCCTGATTACGGGTTTCATTCACCAGAGCCCTTTGAATTTGAAAAACTATCAGATTATAGTTATATAGCAAAGTACTTAACCGAAAATGACAGGTACACTAATTCAATTTATGATCATTTCAAGAATCGCTTTATCAGAATTCAGTCTAAAAAAACCAACTATGAAAATGCTGATGGAACTATTGCAAAATGGAATACAAAACCTTTCAATTTATTAATCTATGACAGTACTTTTCAGTTACAAAAGGTTGTAAACTTCCCATCTAATAAATTTGATAATCGCATATTGTATGTATCTCAAAACGGTTTACTTTTAATTACATTACCAGATAATAATGACGAAAGAAAATTTTACATTTATAAGGATATATAAAGTCTTTGTTATAACAATGCTGATTTCATGTGTTCAAAGTAGCGGCAATAAGAAATCTGTATTATTTAAAAGTTACTTAAAAAGTGAATTTGATTTTACTCTTAACACAGATCGTAAATATTTTCTGATAATTACTGAATCTGCTTGTACCGGATGTGATAAGTCTGCCTTAAATGCATTCAGCAAGTCGAATATAAGCAATCTTTACTTACTGATTTCAAAGAAAAATTATAATCAATGGAACGAGAAAATGAATAATAAAAACATATTGATTGACAAAACAGGAAATCTAAATAAAATTAATATTGGTGCTGAAAATACCGCACTTATTGTTTGGGAAGGAAACTCAATAAGTGATGTTGTGTCTTTAACTCCTGATAATGTTGATTCTGTATTTTTATCTATTAGTATGTAATATTCTAATTTTCTAAGTTTACTAAATAATACCCAAACTTTTTAAGAGCAAGAAAACTACCCTTTGTTTTTTTAAGTTATTTTAAAGATAAATCAACTCTAAAACAACTCCGGTTGTAACAAACCTTTTTCGAGCAGAAGTAATTTCTCTTTTCTCCAAAGCCCTCCTCCATAACCGGTAAGCGACCCGTCACTGCCTATTACACGATGGCATGGTATGATGATGGCAATTGGGTTTTTGCCATTAGCTGATGCAGTGGCTCTGATTTTTTCCACTCCTCCCAAACGAAGAGCCTGCTGACGATAGGTGATGGTTTTGCCGTACGGAATCAGCAGCAAATCATCCCACACCTGTTTCTGAAATTCGGTTCCATCAGGTTTAAGTTTAACAGTGAACTTCTTTCGTTTACCATTAAAATATTCCCGCAGTTCCCTTTTTACTTTCTCAGCAACTTTTCCAACTACTATTTCACTCCCATCATAGTTATCACTGAATTCGGCTTTGACCAAATAATTTCCGTCACTCACAATTTCCAAAAACCCCAACGGTGAATCAATAAATGAGGTCAGTGGTTTCATCGCACTACCTTTTGCAATCAGCTTAACCTAAGGTCTTATCCTCTTTGTCTCAGATTGGAGAACGTAATAATTGGATGCCTTATAAACGTAAGCCAGAATATAGCACTGGCTATCATTAAAATTAGAAGGGATCTGATAATTAAATATCCTTAAGAATTTTGTTTGGGTAGATGGATTTGCAGCAATGTCTTCACCAAAAGTGGAGTTGATAGCTCCCCGCACAACATGTCTGTGAATGTATGCTGAATCAATCTGCGATGGTGTTGTTAAATCATAGTCAAGCTGACAACCATGAAGACTATCTTCCAGCAGATAAACAGCTAACTTATAATCGTCAGACAAGGCATTAAGAAATTCTGAACTGACTACAATATTAGCCGTGCGTGTATTTGCATCATAAGTGGTATAAATACCTACATAAGCATCATTAGGTTTACTGAGTTCCTGGTCAATATCATTCTGCCAGCTGTTAAAAAACTTAATATGATTGGTAGGATAGCCAACTCTGTTCACCATGCTTGAAGGATATGCAGTCAGTCCAAAAAAACTGTTCAGTTCAGTAGAAGCAGGATTTCTGAAATCTTCGGCAAAACAGTTTGCCGGATTAGGAATTGCATAATGCCCTGCATGATTGGTTGCCACAACTAATTGCTCATGATATAACGGCTCAAGCGTATTTGCAATCAGACGCTGTGCCTTTGGACAGTTGCCGCACAATCTTCCTGTGTAGTCTTCAAGCAATACTTTTTTCACAGGACTTGATGGTGTAAATGGTACCACAAAGTCAGTTTCTCCAATAAGGTTATCACTCACTGTAGCTGAATATTTAAAAGTCAGTGTACCATAAGGAGCAGGTGCAGCAATAGCAACAGAGTCATTACTGAATGTTACATCATTGCCGCTTGCAACATGTGAAACAGAATTTGAACTTGCTCCATGCCATTCAAAAACCACCTCGATAGTTTTCGGTTCTGTTTCAGTGATAGTGAATGTTGCCTTCAGTGACGAAATATCGTCAGCTGTGGTAGTGGCATTGAGCACTCTGATATCAGAGAGTGTTCCAGGCAATGTACCGAGAGAAGTATTATTTTCTACTTTATAAGGACCTTCCACTTTATCGCAGGCAGTAAAAACTGAAACTCCTGCTACGAAGGCACAAATGATGATTAATTTTTTCATGATATATATTATCTGAAATTAAAAACTGGTTGATATTGAAACTGCAAGTCCGTTGCTTGCGGGAACTTGTCTGCACACACCTCCTACACAAAACAACCCTTCACGCTGACGGCCATAGCTCAATGATATTCTGCTTGAATTTTTAGTATATCCTACATAGAAGTTAAAATAATGCACTCGTAAATCCGGTTTTGCATTTCCATAATTATACTGATCGGACACTGCTACAAACCAGTGCGGTGAATAAGAATATTCCAGCAGTCCGGCCATCCATGATTTGTAGTCTTGTTTGGTTTGCAAGGTCTGAAGTTCAAGACGAAGCGCATGTCTGTCGTTCAGCTTATAGGTCATGTCGGCCACTACTATGTTATCATAAATAGTTCCATATTGTGTTGAACCCTGAAACTGAACTTTATCTTTATTATAGGTTTGGTTGATATACACCAATGCCATTTTAAAGTGGCGGTTGAATTTTCTTGAAATTTCCAAACTGAACTCTTTATAGTAAACATCCTTCCCTATTTTGCCCCAGTCGCTTTTATATAAATCTTTTCCTGCAACAGGTTCTGTGCTTAAGCTATTGGCTCCTGAAACATTAAAAATAATATTGGTGCCATAATCACCGCCCAGTTTTGTTCCTTTCTTGATAGTGTAATTTATTTCACCTTCATATCCCATCTCGCCATTAGGCTGGGTTGCATAAGGATAAATAGTAGCAAGTGAATAAATATGGTATTTTGTCAATGCCGGAAGATAATTTATCATCAGGTCGTTGAGGTTGGCGTTGCGCTCACTTCTGAAATTCATATTATCAATACGCTTTGCTGCCAAAAATATTCCAAGACCTTTTTGCGAATAAGTTGCTTTCAGCAAAGCAGCATCTCCAAATTTATAACTGTAATTATTCAGTGATGAAGGGTCATTGTATTTATAAGCATACTCTGCATTTACAGTTACTTTACCTCTGGTAATATCCAATCTGCCGGAGTAGGCCGCAACATTCTCAGGCAAAATATAAACAGGGTCATCATCCTTCTGGTATTTGCTTACAAAACCGAAGCCTGTTGTAATATGTGTTTTTGCATCATTCCATTTATCCACTACTTCATTCCATGCAACTTCAGCGTCCACTCCTCTTACAATTCCTTCACCTGTTTTGAAATAATAACGCTGACGGCCTATCAAACCTTTAACCGTAATACCTGAATAAGGTTTAAGTCTTACTCTCAATCCGTCTATTGAATTATCATATCCTAATGTAGGCTCCCAATAAGAACGTAATATCAGTCCGCTGCCAAACTGCTCATAAAAATTTCCTACCGTTATGGCAAGCAACCCATTGTCATACTCTGCATAACGATTGGCTATACCGCTTCCGGTGAAACGTTTGTCGTATCCGAGTAAAACATTCTGATAAGTTTCATAACGCAATCCTGCTTTAAAGTTTCCTTTCGTAAACACAAGATCGCCATAGCCATTCAGCAAAAACTTTTCATTTACCTCAGGTGCACTAATTACAGAATCCTGAATATAATACTGTCCGTCTATCTGAAAACTTCCGTGAATTTCTCCAGGATTATTCTGCGCAGAAGAATAGTGCGATAAGACTATAAAAAAAATAACCGGTAGGAATTTACCGGTTACTGATATACATTTCTTTGTCATCAAAAATTAAATTGTTGCTCGATTAGTATTTTGTTAATTTACTTTTTCAGTTGTAAGCTTTTTAATTTCCTCGTAAAGCTTATTTTCATCTCCGGGTGCATAACCGGTATGCACTGAAACAATTTCGCCTTTGCCATTCACTAAAAAGACGTAAGGAACTGCACCAATGTTCAATGCTCTTTTCATATCACCATTTGGATCTACATATACTTCGTAGTCCCAGTCTTTGCCATTAACAAACGGTTTTACATTGCTCATGGTACGTGCATCATCCACGCTGATGGCAATAATCTTTACGCCTGTTTCCTTTTGCCAGTCGCTGTAAAGGTCATTGATAGCAGTAAGTTCATTAATACATGGTTTGCACCAGGTAGCCCAAAAATCGAGAACCATTGGTTTACCATTATTATTGAAAGTGGATGTACTTACTGTCTTACCATCCATATCTTTTACATCCACAACAGGAATGGGTCTTGGTTGAAATACCTGCGCCTGTGATACAGATGCGCTTACTAATGCCAGAAAAAAAATGGTTTTTTTAATCATTCAATTTAAATTTATTTCTAATTCTGAATTACCGGTTAACGACTAACTTCTGCACAGCTATATTTTTACCGCCAACAGTCAATGCTACCATATAAACACCATTGGGATAATCTGCTGTAGATAATACAATATTACCATTAGAACTGCTAACAGGAATTGAGTTAATTGTTTTTCCCAGCATATTCACTATTTTGATTTCTGCCTTAGTTCCTTTTTTCAACTGATAGTTTAATGCAGTCAAACCTTTGGCAGGGTTTGGATACAGTTTACTCATGGTGTTATTTTGTTCCAACTGACTGATGCCAACGGGAGTTATATGATAATTCACCGCAAACTGAACTGAGTCAGTTGGATTATTATTATCAAAAACTGTGTAAGAAATGGTACTTGAACCAACATAACCATGCCCAAAATAATCACCTCTGAAAGTATTATCAGAAGCACCCGGGTTGATGGTTGATGTAACAGGTGATACCATGGTACCTACTCCGTTACATAAAATTCCCCAGCAGAAACTGTGCTCTGCAAGAGGATACAAGTTCGTATTGTATGCTTTCAATGATGCATCAATAGGATTAGAGCCTGAATTTACAACTAATACGGTAGCCTGAATAACGCTATCTTCAATAGATCCGACAACATCGGATGTCAGGTTGTTGTAAATTAAATTTTGTCCGTTTGCAAACAGCGATCCGGCACAAATTAAAACTGCGGTAAAAAGTTTTTTCATTTTTTATTTATTTAATTAGTTCAACGTAGCGGATTGAATCCGCTACGTTGAACAATTTTAATTATTGAATGGAAATTTTCTGATAATTAACAGAATTACCTGAACGCACAGCAAGGGTGTAAATTCCTGCTGCCAGATTTTTCACATCTATTGTCTGATTCAATGATGAAACCACACCTAAATTAACTGAATAAGCAACACGGCCTGAAATGTCTGTCAGTTCAATTGCTACAGGCATTGTTTTTTCAAATGTTGCAGATACGTTTACAAAATTGCTTGCAGGATTAGGATAAACATTGAATGAAGTTACGCCTTCAAGATTATGAACTGCAGTTACTCCTGATAAATTAATATCATCCAGATACAGGTTGTTACCATAATCAGAAGTAGCTTTAAAGTCAATCATCACAGATGACTGACCAATAAAATTTGCTAAAGAAACAGTATCAGAACGCCATTGAGTAGCAGTTGGAGTGAATTGGCTGGTCTGAGCAGCTTTGGTTGAAAGAGCTGCACCTGCTTTGTTGTAAACAGATGACCAGGTAGCACCACAATCAGTTGACACCAATACCTGAAGTCTGTCGAGTTCATTTGAATACTGACAATATGCTACACTAAATGTGAGGTAAGGGTTTGTAGCTGCTGATAAATCAACCGGAATTGTTGGAATCAATTCACCGGTACCTGAGGAGAGAGTGTAAAAAGGAATTTTAGCAGAACCACCGGGAGTTTGACCAAATCCGCCAACTGTACTTCTTATCCAGGTAGATGCAGCTCCAATGTTGTTAAGCATCCAATCTGCAGGAGGGAAAGTTGTTGAGGTGAATCCTTGACTCAAAGACTGAGCGGGTGTGCCGGCAATTGATACAGCTTTTTTGAAATTGAGATTACGATTATAATAATCAGGATTACCGTTCACTTCAATAAGTTTTGCCACAAAATTCTGACCTCCGCCTGATGGAATAGTTACATTGCTAAGTGTAAGAGGAGCGCTTGCGCCTGCAGCCAATGAACCACTCCAGCTGTACTGTTGCATAGTTTGTCCTTCAATACCATATTCAATTAAAGCTGAAGTAAGAGGAATGCCTCCATAATTTTTCAAAGTAACATTTGGTGTAAAAGGATTACTGCAAGTAAGAGCAGATGACAATCCTGTTATAGCTCCAAATGGCACCTGTGCAGCAACCTGACTTGCTCCGGCCTGAAGCACTTCTTTGGTTGCATCTTCCTGTACAAATGCAACTGCTTCCAACTGTGGCCAGTAAGGAATAAACACATTTGGATTATCAACAATTGTCCACTGTAAATCCAATACCACAGAATCACCTACATTCCAGGTTGAAGGCAAAGCAGTGCCATTACCATCAGGAAGCATTTTGCGCATTACGCCTTCATAGTGAGATTCACCATTAGGAGAGGTATAACCGAAAATCTCGTGCTCTTTTACAGCCACTCTTGCTTTCAAGTTTGTACCTGTATAAGCCTGTGTTGCACGAATTACAGAATGTGTATAAATAATGGTATGATCTGTAGAAAATGAGTGAGTAACTGTAACAGTAAAAGGAGAAGTTACAACAGCACGGTTATTTAAAATGGTGCTGGTAAAATATCCGGCAACATCATTCCAAACGTTACCATCCATAAATACGTGTGGAGAGTAATTGTTTGCATAAAAAGATGTTCTGTTTCCAACATCAGTTGTATTGTAAGTATAGAAGTTTGGTCCGGTTGATGGAATGTTGTTCTGATACTTTAATGAAATTGCACTGGAACTTGCATTAAGTATAGCATTAAATGCCGGATTTTGTGATGCACAGGGACCGCATGTTTCGCCTGTAAATTCTTCAACGAGTACCATGCGCGGTGATTGCGCCTGACTCAGTTGGGATATCAGCAATGCTGATATTAAAAGAGTAGAGATTCTTTTCATTGTATACAATATTTGATTTTAAAATTAACAGTGTAAAAATATCAGATTTCCCAATATATTATTATGAAGAAATTGTCATTTTTAATAGTATGGCCTTTATTGGGTGTAACCGAGATAATTTAGCGATACTTCACTATAAGGAGTCATGCCCACTGGGCTCAATCAACCAGTTTTCGGGCTTAAAAAAATGCGTATCTTCTTTATTATCAACCAATACTATAAAAGGAACTCTAACATGTAAAGGACCTTTGGAGAATGGATTATGAAGAAATCCTGCCTTCTTAAGTCTTTCAGCCAACATACTGTCGGCAGCAGCTATTGAAATAATACCTGAACAATTGTTTTCAAAACAAAATTCATAAGTCCTTTTTAATAATGCTTTTGAAACTTTTTGATTGGATACAACAAAATCAAAAATAAAAACTTTATCATCTTCAAGATAATAAATAATATAACCAACTGCATTACTGTTATGATAACACACCAATGTGTGATACCTGCGTCTTGGATTAGAAATCTTCCACGACAAATATTCTTTAGAAAAAACCTGATGTATAGATTCATTTCTGTAAGTGAAACGGTTATGCAATTGAACAACCTCTTGTAAATCACCTGCAGGTCTGACAATATAATTTTTGTCAGGTTGGTTCAATATAGCAGACCACCGGCAATGAATGCGATGTTTAAAATAGTAGTTGAACATTTTAACTTTCCTCCACCCCATTTTAAGAAGACCGTAAGTAGAAATTTCACCACCAAAGCCAATAACTATAAGCTGATGATTTTCTCTGATGTGGTTATAACAAGCAGTAGCCAGTTTCTTAAACATTCCCATACGCCTTACTGATGCATGAGTCATTACATCGCCCAGTTGAAATATTGTTTGTTCCTTGCCATTTATATGATACAACTCCGGAAATATTCCGTTAAAGGCTACAAGTACGTTATCTTTAAAAGCACCAAAACCAACAAATTCACCTGAAGGATTTTCAAGAAACTTCCATCTGAAATAATCCTCATTCACTTCCATGTTGAAACAATGTCTCATCAAGGAAGGAAGTTGATGAAAATCATCTTTCGTTACACGTCTGATTGTAATTTCTGACATAGTTAATTAACTCCTTTGTTGTATAATGCCATCCTTAACTGCATCATAGATACAGGTTCCGGATTCATATTTAATCTGTTTACAACCACAGGCATTCCCTGACTGAAAGTATTGTTGCCTCCTGCTCTCAAATCAAGAATAATATCATATCCCGCATTTCTGATTCTATCATTGATGGCTTTTGTAGTCTGACCATTAGGCAGCGAAAATACTTTACATGCCTTACCTGTTTTCTCTTCAATAATTTGTTTTGATTTTAATATTTCAACATTCAACCGGTCTTCTGATTTTATTGATGGCAAAGTATCGTGCGTTACGGTATGCGAACCAATCTCAACCTGATGGTTACAAAGTTGATTAATTTCATCCCAGTTCATCATCCGGTAAGGATATACCAATTTTTCTTTGGTAAAGTATGATTCAAAATTATTAATACACTTGTTTCTTTCATCCATACTCAATTCAAATAGCCTGAAGAGAATTTGATTGTTGAGTAAAAGCCAGTCATTAAAAGGCTGTTTAACTCTGATACAAATTTGATCATTTAATCTAATCTCATGAGTAAAACTACCGCTGTACTTGAGTTTGTTAAATAAAAAATTCAGCTTTTGAGTCCAGATGATTCTGTTACCATCAGCACAATCGGTAACAATGTTATGATTTGAAGGCAAATCAAAATACTTCAATATTGGCAATGCTTCCTCAATAAAGTCCTTATATCCGTCATCAAAACTTAGGATGATTAGCGGTTTATCAGAATTTTTAATTGCCTTATTTGCGTTTTCGAATGTGGTAAACTGATAATCTTTAACAAGCTTTTCGAGCAGTTGCCTGAACGATTCAGGATATACAGGTTGCCAGAAACTATCAAACTCAGACGAAATGCGGTGAAAGCATAGTACTGTTACTCTGTGTTTGGGTTTGCCAATGCGTTCGAGAATTTTACCTAATTGTACTTCTGCTGCAACCTTAAAAATTATTTTCCTGAACATGGTTTTATGAGGTGAGCTAAATTACAGAAACGTTATGACAAAACGCATCTGTTTAAACAAGTTCTCTGCAGCGAATGAGCTAAACTAATATCTGAGCTACTTCACCGCGCAAGGAAGCAATAGCTTTGTCAATGGATGCTACCTGAGAACCTGCACTCTGAAAAATTTTCTGGCTTAGTTCCATTGCTTTGGCATCAGTTTGAACAGAATCGGCTGAAACATTTATCAGTGCAATCATCTCATCTTTTGCCTGACGAACTGCAACCCAGCTTTGCGGAGTGAGATAAACCTGCTGGCTTAAATTATGCTCATATTCCGATCGTATGGTTGCTAACAAATCAAGCTGCAAATCGCGAACCTGCATTCCAGGTTGCAAAATTCGGAAAACCATACTTTCCGGTCGCAAACGTTCAAGAAATACCACCAAACGTTCAATAGCCTGCAGTTTTAGTGGAAGCATTTCTTTCTGCAACAGTCTGCGCGATTCTAACAATTTTAATCTATAATCGCGCTCAAGTAAATTTTTAATCAGCAGATACATGCCTCCGGCAACTATAAGCGTAGGAGCAATAATTACCAGGGCAGATGTGAAATTATCAAAATTCATAAGTATAATTAAAAACCAATATTAAATCCTGCAAATAAAGTTGATGTCTTACCATTCTTTCCGTAATAAAAAGGAGCAGTATAAGTTGAGGCCTTTGTTCCTTTATTATCGCTTAGCTTGCAACCTGCTGTGATAAACAAATCATTGAGTATTTCATAACTTACTTTCACATCCAGATTGGTAAACTGATATTCCTTTGTTTCGAGAAACGGCAAACCTAAGCCTGATTTGTCTTTTCCTGTATATGGATACTCTGGCCCAACATCGCCATGAGTAATTCCTGCAGTTATGTTTAAACTTTTAATCGGCCTGCATCTCATTCCCAAATAAATTTCCTGCGAGTTATCTCTCAGATAGTGTCCCATTGTAAAACGGTTGGATTCATAAGTTGTTGTATTTACAAAATGGCGATAGGTAACAGGATTGGTGCGTGTGTACTCTGCAATCAGAGTTGCATTGGTATAAAAAGGCAATGTAATTCCTGTTCCTGCTTTTAAGCTTAAGAAATTGGATTGCTCATCTTTATCGAAAGCTCTGCCCATTGCTATTTCGTCCAGAAACAAACCTGCATACAGATGTACGTATTTTAAATTTCGTGAGCTGATATTAAAAAACAATTGAGAGTTTTGACCTGAATAGTTGCTACCCTGCCCTGTTTTGCTATGGTCTAATGATTTGAAAAACATAAACGGAATAAACATTGCAACCTCCAACTGATCACTGTAAACAATGGAATTTCCGAATGAGAAATTCAAATACTTAAAAGGCCTGACTGTAAAAAAATTTGCTGCAAAATATTTAGAGAAATAAACTTCACGGTGATTGGGTGGATTCCCTGAATAATAAGCTGCAGAATCATCTTTAATTTCAGAGTAAAGCCATCCGTGAAAATAAGTAAAGTCGAGCCATTTTACAGGATTCAGTTTTAATTCGATACGGGCAAAAGACGGAGCTTTTGTGGAGATGATATTAGATCCATGATAATTACTTCCCCATGTAAAGTTATCTTTGATAATACCAAACGATCCCCATTTCCATCCATATACAATACCTCCACGGGTTTCATCAAAACTGCCACCTCTTTTTGGAGAACCAACTGAACCCAGGTATTTATAATTATAACCTGGTTCATCATTGCGATACATGTAATCAGCAACCACACGACTGTCAGTAAGGTCGCGATAGCTGCCGAAAACAGTCAGATGTTTTCCGAGATAAGCCCAGAATTCGGCACCTGCATATTGCCTGTACATCTTGTCATTATCATTCATAAAATAACTAAATCCTCCTACAGGATTTACTGTTATGTTGATGGTTGAATCTTTGTAATAAAACAGGTCGAGTCGTTTTTTATAGGTTTTAGCAGGCAATAATTCTTTGTTGTAATCTTTAAGATAAAATTCAAGTTCCTTCTGTTGCGAGGAAGTTAGTTTATCTTTTTGCTCATCAATCTGTGTCAGTGCCTGTGCAATAAACATTCTTGAATAAGGCTTAACGGCATCGTTCAGCTGAATATAATGCAGATTAGCCATATCGTCAAGAAAGTCATAGATGCCGTTGTTGAATACCGTAACAGGAACATACTGTGCATACGCTGCCAACGATAAAAAAAGAATAATAAATGATAGCGATATCTTTTTCATATATCTGAAATAGTGAGGGCAAACTTAAGCAAATTGAATAAGTATGCAGTTTTATTTACTGCGGGCTTTTTTGAATAAAATGGTATAACCTACCAGAAAAAAGTATTTCACATCTGTCAGGAATGGATGTTTTTCATAAGCCTTTAAGTAACGCATTTCCGAGTCCATAATTTCTTCCATTGTTTCAGGAAGGTCAACATAATAGGGCGGGATAAGTCCGGGTTTAAATTTCTTACGGAGATTTTGCAGTTCGGGCGTATAAAGGCTCAGATAATGTCTGCTAAGAGGACGTACACCAACAATTTTTAAATCACCTTTGAGTACGTTAACTATCATTGGCAACTCATCAATCCAGTATCTTCTCAGTAACTTTCCAACCCTGCTGACTCTGAAATCGTCTTTAAATTTACCTCCAGTATCCAAACTGTTCTTTTCATATATATATTCCTGCAGATATTCGGAATAAGCATACATGGTTCTGAACTTATAAACGTTGATGATTTTTCCACCCTTACCTACTCTACGCATTGGGTAAACAATGCCATAACTTGGATCGTCATCAAAAGCAGGTTCGCGAAACTTTTCTGCTACAATATATAAACGATTGCTGATATAACGCTCTTCTAGTATTTTAAATCCGCAAGAATACAATCTCCCCAACACTTCTGTCTTGGACAATACCCGGTTTCGTCCCTTTGTGAAATAATAATACAATTGTTGCGTTACAGGTAATTTAGGAAATACACGTTTGAGGAAAAAGTCGGAAGTGTAATAAAGTTTGTTGACAACAGGCGGATATTTTTCCATCAAACGAATTTTTCGCAAATCGTTTGTTTCAACCTTGGTAACAAAAATTCCTCCTATAGGAAGTTTGGAGTTTACAGCTTCAAAAAATTTATTGATATAAGGAAAAGTATTTATTCTCCTGAAGTGAATGATAGAAGTATAAGTATTGTCCTCAAGTTGTAAAACTTCGTCAGCGGTGTTGCTACTGTTAGCTGAAAAAGTTATGCTTTCGCTGCGTCCTGTATCTATATACTTTTCTATAAGATTGGACACAAACCTTTCATTACGACTTTCAGTTTTAGCTTTTAAAGCTTCAACTGCTTCTTCGTGGTCAACCAGATCATCTAAGTTCAGTATGCCGGTTTCTGTATTTTCACCCTTGAAAATCAAAGCAAGTTAATGAAAAGTGTATTAAGAAAAATGTTTTTAAGAATTCGGTTTGCTAAAGTAATAATGAATTTGATACAATTCAAGTAATTAATACATAATTTATACACTTTTTGAGCAAATCACACTTCCTTCTTACTCTCAATCATGCCTGTGAATAAATTGATCATAAACATATTCAAGTCAACACATTTGTTAAGCATAACCTTCCTTTTGGTATTCCACTCAGACTTTAAATCAATTGTGCTAATTAACTGATTTACTTTATTGTACATTTCTACACTCTGGCTTGTTTTGAATCCAAAAGTAAGCCCAAACTCATCTTCCAACTCATTCAAATAACTGATTTGTCCCACAAAATCATTGAACCTGACAGAAGGCGTTCCGAGCACTGCAGCTTCGGCAGCCATTGTCTGACTATCACCTATATACATGTCGGCATAATAAAGAGCATCGTGAATATGAAGCGGGTTTATGTGTATCCGGTATTTCTCCAACTGAGGTTCCAGTTCACGCTCCGAAGTGATATAAACACTGCCGTGAGGCTCTAATATGTGAATCAACTTTTGGGCGACTTCAGTATTGATTCCTTTTCTGCCCTCATCATGATGAGCTGTGAGTTTTGCAAAACGAAGGATATAAAAAGGTTTTGATGTATCAATGCCTTCTAATTTCGATTTATCCGGACTAAAATTATCGGGATGAAGATATGCCAGTTCATGATAACCTTTATACCCAATTTTTTTGTGTTGCCATCGGCCCACACTGCAACAATGCGGAGCCAGAATTTTGGTGGCCAACGGATAGGCCAATTTTGCAAACAAAGGAACCACTTCGGCATCGTCCTCATTAACAACAATGCTTTTAATGCCCAGTAATTTTCCTGCATGTGATATTTCGGCCGAAGTACCAACCATTAAATCAGGTTTGAATCTGCGGCAAATACCTACAAACTGAAAATCGCGCTTAAGTAATTTTAATGCAATGGATAGTTTATTATCAGCCCGGCCTTCAGGATTTATATTGAGATAATTCCATCCTGCATTTTGCAATAGATTTTCGAGAATGTCTTTTTTCTTAATCAACACTTTCACCTCATGACCCATTTCAGTGAGTGCAGGTATGGTATTTTTAAAAAGATGAAAATGGGCGGGATGCCCCATGTAGAACAAAAATCGCATACCTTATAAAAGTCCTTTTGCAGCTTTTTTAATTTTATCCTGAAGTGTTTTGCTGATGGGATATACCGGCAATCTAAACTCATTGAGGCATAATTTTTTTTCAGCCATTAAATATTTGATACCGGAAGGGCTTCCCTCTGCAAACAATAATGGAATGATATCCGATAACTGATAATGCAATTTACGTGCTTCAGGAATTTTGTTTTCCAGTGCCAGTTTAACCATTTTGCTGAACTGAGCCGGCCATGCATTTGCAATTACTGAGATTACACCATCAGCACCACAGGCAATCAGAGGAAGAGTAATTCCATCATCACCTGATATTACCAAAAAATCTTTGGGGCGGTGATTAATAATTTGCATAATCTGCTCCATATTTCCGGAAGCTTCTTTGATGCCTGCAATATTTTTTTCACGGGCAAGTTGCAAGGTGGTTTCTGCTGTCATGTTACTTCCTGTACGTCCGGGAACATTATATAAAATAACAGGGCATGGAGATGCTTTGGCTACAGCACTGAAATGCTCAATGATTCCTTTTTGGTTGGGCTTATTATAATATGGCGAAACAGACAACACAGCATCCACACCGGAAGGTAATTCATGTAGATGTTTAATTACTTCTGCTGTATTGTTACCTCCTACTCCATAAACCACCGGTACACGGTTCTTATTTATTTTCAAAATATATTCAAGAACAGATTTCTTTTCATCACTTGAAAGCGTAACAGATTCACCTGTAGTACCCATCACAACAAGATAGTTTACTCCACCTTTTATTACATGATTTACAATTCTGCTTAAAGCTTCAAAATCTATTTTTCCGCTTTTTAAAAACGGTGTTACCAATGCTACTCCCGTTCCTTTTAAATTCTTCATTCGCTTTTTCCTATATGTTTGAGATAATTATTTACTAAGTCAATAAATTGTGGCAAAGTAACATTGCCATTCACACTGATCATAAAATCGTAAAGACCCTGTGAGCTTTTTTCATAACGACCTATTTTAAAACCTGCCTTTGTAACGGCTGATATATACTTTAACGGAATACTCCTGTCAATGTTCAGGCAAATAAGATAATCGAAATCAATATTAATGAACTTGGATACCATTGGATGTGAAGGTTTAAAATGCCAGTTAAGGTTTTTCTGAGTAAAAAAATCCAATCCTAACTTTGAAAACCTCATTGGAGGTAATTCCTTACCATCATAATATCCGAGCGCAAGTACATCTTTTTTAAAATCGTCACGCAGATGTTTTACATACGCTTTTACGGTTTCATAATTCCTTTCAACAGTAGCATCATATAAAATCCCCACCGTACGTGCAGCACTGAATGATATGGTTCGTGCTGTACGCGGATGCTTTTGCAATTCACGATAAAATAAATAATTTCCTGCTTTTTGCTTTAATGATTTCCCTATTTTCATTGAATCATATTTAGAAATTCATCTTCTGAAATAATTTTTATCTTCAATTTATCTGCTTTCTCAAGTTTAGAAGGGCCACAATCATCTCCTGCCAAAAGATAATTAGTTTTTGCACTCACTCCTGAAACATTTTTACCGCCATTGGTTTCAATCAACTCCTTAAGCTCTTCACGGCTGTGTTTTGAAAATACTCCGGTAATCACAAAACTTAAACCTGCCAGTTTGTTGCCTCCTGCCTGTTTCTTGTTTTCTATTTCAAGTTTCAATCCTGTATCAGCAAGTCGTGCAATCATTTTTTTGTTTTTGTTGTCATGCACAAAACTATAAACACTTTGTGCAATTATCTCACCTACCTCAGGAGCCTGTTGCAAATCTTCCAGCGTAGCAAGCTCCAGATTGTGGTAGCTACTGAAATGACGAGCGATTTTTTTTGCTACAGTATCACCCACAAAACGAATTCCAATTGCAAACAATACACGTTCAAACGGAACTGCTTTAGACATTTCAATTGCTTCGAGAAGATTATTCACAGATTTCTCTCCCATTCTTTCAAGCTGAAGTAAATTCTCTTTTTGAAGATGGTAAATATCGGCAACATCATGCAACAGTTGGTTGTTCACCAATAAATCTATCGTTTCAGAGCCAAGGCCTTCGATGTTCATCGCTTTGCGCGAAGTAAAATGCACTATTCTTCCTTTAATCTGAGGAGGGCATCCATCTTCGTTAGGACAATAATGTAATGCTTCACCTTCTCTGCGGATGAGTGCAGTATTACATTCAGGGCAATGAGTAATGTATTTCAGTTTGTGAAGTCCTGCAGGTCGTTTTGATAAATCAACTCCCGTTATTTTAGGAATGATTTCTCCTCCTTTCTCAACAAAAACTGTATCACCAACACGCAAATCGAGTTTTTCAATCTGATCGGCATTGTGCAATGAAGCTCGTTTGACAACTGTGCCTGCAAGCAATACGGGTTCCAGATTGGCAACGGGAGTGATGGCGCCTGTACGTCCTACCTGATACACGACAGATTTGAGCAACGTAGCTACCGACTGCGCTTTATATTTATAAGCAATTGCCCAGCGTGGTGACTTGGCAGTGAATCCCAACTCGCTTTGCTGTCCGAAATCGTTTACTTTAATAACTATTCCATCAATGGCAAATTCAAGCTGTTCTCTTTTCTCATCCCACTCGTGAATGTACTTCAGCACTTCGTCAATATTTTTACATACACGATAGTGATCTGAAATCTTAAATCCCCACTCCGCAGCATGCTTCAATGCTTCATTATGGCTGTTGAATTCAAAATTGCCGTACAAGGCATATAGATAACAATCCAGTTTTCTGCGTGCTACAATACTGCTGTCCTGAAGTTTCAGTGTGCCGGCAGCAGAATTTCGTGGATTGGCAAACGGAGTTTCTCCAATATCAATACGCTCAGCATTGATGCGTTCAAATGATTTTTTGTCGAGAATAATTTCTCCGCGTATTTCAAATTCTTCAGGATAATCCTTGCCTTTTAATTTTAAAGGAATGGTGCGTATTGTTTTCACATTGGCAGTTACATTATCACCTCTCACACCATCACCTCTTGTAACTGCTCGCTGCAATATTCCGTCTTTGTAAGTAAGCCCGATTGCTACACCATCAAATTTCAATTCGCATACATACTGATAATTTTCACCTAATGCTTTTTGCACGCGTTCATCAAAATCGCGCAACTCAGCCTCAGAGTAGGTATTGCTGAGCGACATCATGGGATAGGTATGTTCTACTGTTTCAAATTCTTTTGTAATCTGTCCGCCTACTCTTTGTGTGGGTGAATCGGGTTGTGCAAACTGAGGATTTGATTTTTCGAGGCTGATAAGTTCTTCAAGCAATTGATCAAACTCATAATCGCTGATGACCGGCTGTGCCTCTGAGTAATAAAGAAAATTATGATGATTGATTTCTTCCGTAAGCTGATGGATACGTTTTTTTGCCTGCTCAGGAGATAATGTCATCGTAGTTAATACTATTTTATCCGCAAAATTAAAAAAGGAACCATTATCTTTTTAAACTAAATATGAATCACTGTCTTTCGCTGTTGTATATGCTCAAACGACAACCATGCATGATTACAAATAATACTAAACTTAATACCTAACCAATCTCGCCACTGATTCTGATTTACCACTGAACACTTTAACCAGATAAAATCCGGGCGCTACATCAGGCAGTGAAAGTTTAATTCTTTTTGCAGCACCATTAGTTGTATTAAACTGATATTCTTTAATGACTCTTCCTGTTGCATCCAATAGCATGACACGATCAATTGTCACATCAGATGTAATTTTAATTTCATCATTGAATGGATTGGGATAAACATCTAATGTGTGATGAATTCCTAATTCGGCTGTTGTGAGGTAGCTGCATCCCAGCATAGCTGCAAAGCCATCAGCTCTGCCATAACCCCATTCATTATTTGGGATAGTGCCTGTAACCAAAGAATCAACCATGGCATTTTGTGTAATACAGTTTTTAATGTCCTGCCATGTTGCATTCGGAAAACGTTGCAGTATAAGAGCAGCAATGCCTGCAACAACAGGTGATGCTGTTGAAGTTCCTCCGTCACGTATGTGCATACATCCAAGCGCTTTGTTGGTAATGGGAAGATTGGGCAATACATTGTAAGCACCGGCAGCAATTGACATTCCACCGCTGGCACAGATTTCAGGTTTCAGGCGACCATCACGTGTGGGGCCATGACTGCTTTGTGGTGCAAGACTTCCGGGAGTATAATTGGTTGTTGAAGTAAAAAGATTGTTTGCACAATCAATATAAGTCATTCTGTTTTTATGTTCTCCAACTGTAATCACCTTGTCGCTGCACGAAAAACTACTCACAATAGTTTGATTCAAATCGGGCGCAACATATTTTACAATATCAGGAAATTGCAAAGGTGTGGGCAATCCTGATGCCGGAGTCATCTGAAAACTCCATAAATCAAAAGCTCCGGGATTGGTGGTAGATAACCTGAAACGATACTGCGTACTGTCGGGAATGATATTAAATATCATACTGTAGCGGCCATTGGCAAGTGATGCAAAACGTTGTACGAGTGCAATACGGTTACCGGATGTGCCATACAGTGTATCCGTATTAAGCACTCCAAGATTCTGAGTCACGTTATAATAAGTACCCATCGTTTGCAATTCATATACAGGAGATGTTTTATCGGCACCAATGGCAAATTTCATCTGAGTGAAACTGCTTGCATTGCCCCACATCTCCACATAAATAGCATTGCCATAGAATGGATTATAATTGAACCAGGTAAAAGTGGTGTCGCCACTGAATGTGTGATTGTGAGTGAGATGAAATGGAATCTGACCTGCATTGCCTGCAGCACAAACCAGCGATCGGCCGTTGTGCTGGCTGATAAGATTGGAGATGGCCTGCGCCTGCAAATCTTTTCCATCGTGCGAGCCATAATAATTTCCTGCGCTGATATTGATAACGCAAGGTTTGTTCAGAGCAAGTGCCTTGTTGTAAATGTAATTGACTGCATCTGCTACTGTAGTCAGCCAGTCGTCATCAGGCAAATTCCAGTTGAGGCAAACGGAAATGATATCAGCTTTGGGAGCAACCCCTTTATGTGCATTCACTGCGCTGCCATTGCCTGCACCCATACCGGTGACGTGGGTTCCATGACCATTGCTGTTGTCAACATGTGCGGATGCATTGCCTGCATCAATATCAGCTGAGTTAAATTCTGTTCCATAATTGTACGGAAGTGGAGCCATTCCACCGGTGAGGTTATGATCCCAGATGTATAACACACGTGTTGTACCATTTGGATTCTTAAAGTCAGGATGGGTAAAGTCTATACCCGAATCAATAAAACCCATCACCACCCCTGTTCCATCATAACCCTGAGGCAATGGTGCTGCTCCATTCTGAACAGGGTTGATATTATTGCGTACCCTCATGGAATCATCCAGCGGAGTTAATTTCATAGAATTATCTTCCAATGCAGTTACTTCCTTCAGGGCAGCAAGTCCGCTTACTGCCGACAGTGGTAAAACCAGGGAAGAAATATCACCTGCAACAAATTTTACAAACCCACCATGCTCAATAGTATAAGCACGAACAGCATTTACATCTCCCTGAACAAACAAAGCCACTCGTTTTTGTGATGCATGTTCGGAGTAAAGTTTCTTCACCAACGAAAAATTTGCTTTTGACAAATCCTGCGCATAAAATTTTAAAGGCAGAACAATAATTAAGCTCAATAACCATTTATGTTTAAGCATATATATAATCTTCAATATATCAGTAAACAATTTTAGTAAAAAAGATTCACTTCTTAAAAAAATATCTTCTTTGTTTTCAACAAAAATCAAATCCTTTATTTAATCATTTCAAATATTATTTAACTTTTAATTTCAACTGAACGGACAGACTCTTTTGATAAGTTTGCATCCTCATTCATATCTGTTTTATGCACAGAAATTTAATCGCCATTGTTTTTCTACTGTTATCTGTTACAACTTACGCTCAGGAAAAACCCACTCGATATACTCTAAGCGGTTACGTCAAAGATGCTTCATCAGGCGAAGCACTGATTGGAGCCAATGTTTATCTGAAAGAAACCATGAAGGGAGTGCAGACCAATACCTATGGTTTTTATTCTTTTACGGTAGATGCAGGTGATTCGGTAACACTGATGTCTTCTTTTATCGGGTACAACGATTTTGCAAAACGACTGCTTCCCAATAAGGATTACCGTATCAATATTGATTTGGTAAATAAATATATTGAGACCAAGGAAGTAGTGATAACAGGTAAAAAAGAAGATCAGAATGTAAGTCAGCCACAGATGGGTAAAGTTCAACTCGACATTGAACAGATAAAATCACTGCCTGCATTTATGGGAGAAGTGGATGTATTGAAAACGATTCAACTGTTGCCGGGAGTACAATCGGCAGGCGAAGGCAATACCGGTTTTTATGTGCGTGGCGGAGGTCCTGACCAAAACCTTATTCTGCTTGATGAAGCTGTGGTTTACAATGCGTCTCATCTTTTCGGATTTTTTTCTGTTTTCAATTCAGATGCGATTAATAATGTAACTCTGATTAAAGGAGGCATGCCTGCCAATTATGGTGGTCGGCTTGCTTCCGTACTCGACATATCGCTTAAGGAAGGAAACAATAAAGAGTTTAAAGCCGAAGGTGGTTTGGGGCCGATTGCATCCCGGCTTACCTTGCAGGGGCCGATACAAAAAGATAAATCATCGTTTATTATCTCCGGCAGAAGAACTTTTATTGATTTATTTCAGCGACCTCCTTTTGTTAAGAAAGGCTCTAACGCAGCCAACAATACTTACTTTTTTTATGACCTCAACACTAAAATCAATTACCAGATTTCAGATCGCGACCGTATTTTTCTGAGCGGATATTTCGGTAGAGATGTATTTAATTTTAAAAGTGCCGACACCGGTTTTCGTTTTCGTATTCCATGGGGAAATGCAACTACTTCGCTGCGGTGGAATCACCTGTTCAGTGATAAATTGTTTGTGAACACTTCACTGATTTACTCTGATTATAAATTTTCATTCGGAGCCAAACAGGAAAGTATGCAACTGAATATTTTTTCAGGAGTCAGAGATTTTAATGCAAAAACAGATTTCACCTGGTTTCCTGTTATCACACATAATGTAAAATTCGGTATTAACTATATTTATCATCGCTTTACTCCTACCAGTGTAGAAGCACGACAAGACTCTACCGAATTTGATTTGGGTGGTGTGAATCATCAATATGCTCATGAAGGTGCAGTGTATATCAACGATGAATGGACTGTAAGTGATAAATTTTCTGTAAGTCCCGGTCTTCGTTATTCCATGTTTGATTTTGTCGGGCCATTTACACGTTATGTCAAAAACGGAGATTTTGAAACCGTTGACTCCGTCCATTATGGCACCAATGAAAAAGTTGCATTTTATCATGGGCTTGAACCACGCATTTCAGCAAAATATTCCATCACACAAAATGCTTCTTTCAAAGCATCGTTCACTCAGAATTATCAGTATGTACATTTAGCTTCTTTCACTTCGGTAACGCTGCCTACGGATGTATGGGTACCAAGTAACGACCGCGTGAAACCACAGGATGGCAAAATGTATGCTGCCGGATATTTTCAGAATTTCAAAGACAACATGTTTGAGACATCTGTTGAAGTTTATTACAAAACCATGAAGCATCAGATTGAATACCGCGATGGCTCACAACCTGATGATGATGTAAAAAATAATACTGACAATAATTTTGTTTTTGGCAAAGGCTGGAGTTACGGAGCAGAATTTTTTATCAAAAAAGCAAAAGGCAAACTCAATGGTTGGATTGGTTATACCCTGGCCTACACCAACAGAAAATTTCCTGACATTAAAAACGGAAAAACATTTCCTGCAAAATACGACAGGCGGCATGATATATCTGTTGTGCTTACTTACAATATGAATAAGAAATGGACATTCGGTCTTACATGGGTTTATGCAACAGGAAATGCAACTACACTGCCTGTTTCACGATACTTTATGTTTGGACCTCTCGACTTGCAGGGAATTGTTTACAATGGTTTACCCAATATGACCAGCGGACAGATATATGATGTTTATGGTGATCGCAATTCATACCGTATGGCACCATATCATCGTCTGGATATATCAGCAACATATAACAGACCTAAACGAAAACGTTTTGAGTCGAGCTGGAATTTCAGTGTGTATAACGTTTACAACCGAATGAATCCGTATTTTATTTATTTCAACAACGAAGTAGATTCCAAAACCGGAACCTACACCATACAGGCCAAGCAGGTTTCACTATTTCCGGTGATACCATCCATCACTTATAATTTTAAATTTTAAGAACATGAAAAAGAGTTTAATCATGATGCTTATCGGTTGTGTATTACTCACAACTGTTATGTTTTTCAGTTCGTGTGAAAAAGATATTACCGTTGACCTCCCAACTCAGGAGCAGAAATATGTTGTGGAAGGATATATTGAAAACGGTTTGCCTGCCTATGTTTTATTATCCAAAACAGCGGACTATTTTGCTCCGGTAGATTCTGTTTCGCTTAAGAATTACATGGTGAAAGATGCAACTGTAATTATATCGGATGGTACCATTACAGATACGTTAATGATGGCGGATCCAACAATCGGTTACTTTTATTTTTCAACGAATATCATTGGTCAAACAGGAAAAACTTATTCGTTAAAAATTCTTACCTCCGATAATAAAACAATAACTGCCGAAACACACATGCTGCCTGCAGTTCCTCTTGACAGTGTTTGGTTCAAAATTCAGGAGGGAAAAGACAGTCTTGGATTTGTGTGGGCACACCTCACAGACCCTGACACCCTTGGTAATTGTTATCGCTGGTTTGCCAAACGTTTAGGAAAAGACAAATCATTTATCCCTCCTCCGGGTTCGGTATTTGATGATCGTTTTATCAATGGCAAAGAGTTCAACTTTGCATTCAACAGAGGACAGGTGCCAAACAGTAATGCAGAAGATGACAACAATGATGAAGCAGGATTCTTTAAAGCAGGTGACACCATTGAAGTAAAATTCTGTACCATCACCAAGGAGAGTTATAAATTCTGGCGTCAGGCCGAATCACAGTCAACTGGCAGCGGTGGCCCCTTTGGATCTACAGCAGAAATACCAACAAATATCAACGGAGGAATCGGAATTTTTGAAGCTTTCAATCCAACATTCTATACGGTAATTGCAAAGAAACCGGATTAAACATCGGCAGGCAAAAAGGAAAAAAGGGAAACAACATTGCTGTTGTTCCCCTCTAACCTAAAAACAATAAACCCTGCACAAATGTAAATTATTCCATTTATGCCTGCGGAATTGTTAATAACTTTTTACTTTCCCATTTTCTTGGCGTCAGCTATCAGTTTTTCATTCTGTTTTATATAGCTGTTATCTCCGCCCTCTTTTGCTTTGGCAAGACTTGCTTCGGCTGATTTTATTGCACCTGAATAATCTTTTAACTTGTACTGAATTTTTGCCTTAGTGTGCAAAACCCAATAAGCATTCGGGTTCTTTTCTGCAGCTTTGTTTATCCATTCCAGCGCTTTGTTCAGGTCTTTACCATTGTCATAGTAATAAGAAGCTGCCTGAAAGTAGGGTTTGTTATCAGACATTTCCTTATCAATATTTTTCATGATTTTGGCATCTATATCCGTTGTTACAGGAATGGATACCTTGGTTTTATCCCAAAGCAAATCAATGGTGCAAGATGTGGGAGTAATATTGTTTACATTAATAGTGAATGTTTCCATTTTATCTGCCATCGCTGCAGGCTTAACCTTTATATTCAAAACCTCATCCTCTTTTTTATAGTCGTCCGTATTTCCGCCCAGAGTAAGGTCTTTGTAGAACATCACCTGCCACTCTGTTTGTGATGGCATGGTGTAAAGTGCATAAGTACCCGCGGGTAATGCATTTCCTGCAATTTTAACATCATCGCCAATGGTGATTTTTGTTGATGCATTGGCACCTGTTCTCCATACTTTGTTATATGGAACCAAATCACCGAATATTACTCTGTCTTTTACCGAAGGACGTGAGTATTCAATTTTAATATCGCCCAAACCGAAAGCCTGAGTTACTGATTGAAACGGACTTGGCTGCGGAGTCTTTAACTGCGCCTGTGACGTGAAGGCTATCCCTGTAGCCAAAACTAATGTTGTGATTTTTTTCATTTCTCTATTTAATTATTTGATTTATTCTCTAACAATATTTTCCTTGCTTGGTTCAGTTACGATGCAAATTTGAATGTCCGGAAATTTAATTATGAGTTTAACTCTGAAAATGTATCTCCGTTTCTGATATCACCTGTGGTGTATCCTCTCTTAAACCAATACATTCTTTGCTCTGAAGTTCCATGTGTAAAAGCATCCGGCACCACATAACCCTGTGCTTTTTTTTGTAATTTATCATCACCCACTGCACTTGCAGCACTTAATGCTTCTTCAATATCTCCGTCTTCGAGCACATTTTTCATTTTATTATTACGATTGGCCCAAACTCCTGCATAAAAATCAGCCTGCAACTCAAGAGCCACTGAAAGTTTGTTACCCTGTGTTTCCGATAACTGTTGTTGTTGCTCATGCACTTTATCCGATGTGCCAAGCAAATGCTGAACATGATGTCCTATTTCATGAGCCAATACATAGGCTATTGCAAAATCACCACCTTCGGCACCAAATCTGTTTTTCAGCTCATCAAAAAATGTGAGATCAATATATACTTTCTCATCTGCAGGACAGTAAAACGGCCCTGTGGCAGAACTGGCATTACCACAGCCTGATTGGGTTGCATCTCTGAACAAAACAACCTTTGGCTCTCTGTATTCCATTCCGTTTTCTTTAAAAATCTGATGCCACACATCTTCGTTATCCGCCAATGCCACCGACACATATTTCGCCATTTCATCTTCTTCAGGACTGATGTTTACCGGTTGCTCCTGTCCAGCATTTACCTGCTGCATTTGCTGCAGCAACTGATTGGGATCGCCACCCATGAATAAGTTTATCAGCAGTATGATGATGCCTATGGCACCGCCACCAAGAGCAATTTTCCCTCCTGATAGTCTTCTGCGGTCTTCTACATTACCGCTTTCTCTGCGACCTGTCCATTTCATAATATTGGTATTTTATGTGCAAAATAAACAGATTATTTCATTTCGACCAACATTTTATGTTTGAGAATCCAATACCTTTGACTGAAAGTTGCAATAACAATGAAAAAATTTCTGCTTAGTATCATTCCCGTTATTCTGATTATTGTTAACGGCTCTGCACAAAATAATCTTCCTCACAGAATGACTGCAGATGAGCAACTGAAGATGCCTGCTTATCTGCAAAGCAGATTAAGTTCTTCTGCTGTTGTTCCTCCTTCTTCACCTGTACGCACTATGGCAGAGTGGGAAGAACTGCAGGGTTTGTTAATCGGATGGAAACAATTTTCATCCATGCTGACAGAAATTGTTCGTGAAGCAAAAAAGGAGTGTATGGTGTATATCGTTACCAACAACAGAATTTCAGTTTATAATACGCTCAACAATGCAGGCATTGACACTCTTACCAATATTACATTTGTTGATATTCCGTTCAACTCAGTTTGGTCGCGTGATTATGGCCCATGGAGTGCCTACACCAATGATGTTGATTCACTGTTAACGATTGACTGGATTTACAACCGCCCGCGTCCTGACGATGATCAGGTGCCTGTTACCATTGCCGGACTGATTAATACACCACTGTATCAGACTACATCATCGCCTTACGATTTGATTCATACCGGAGGAAATTTTATGTGTGACGGTTTTGGTACGGGATTTTCGAGCAACCTGATTGTAAATGAAAATCCAAATCATACCATTGCTGAGATCGATACCATCATGAAAAAATTTATGGGAATTGACCGCTATATCAAAATGCCGGTACTTCCATACGATGCCATTCATCACATTGACATGCACATGAAATTACTCAATGAGGAAACGCTTCTCATGGGACAATATCCTCAAGGTGTTGCCGATGGTCCGCAGATTGAAGCCAACTTACTTTATGTAACTTCCAATTTCAATTCGGTGTTTGGAACACCTTATAAAATTATCCGAATTCCAATGCCTGCCGATAATGGTGCTTATCCCAACACAACCGGTGATTATCTTACCTATACCAATTCCTCATTTATAAATAACACAGTAATTGTGCCTACCTACAATATTCCGCAGGACACAACAGCACTGCGTATTTACCGAGAAGCATTGCCGGGATATACTATAGTAGGCATCAACTCCAATGCAAGTATAGGTTCATTAGGTGCGTTGCATTGCATCACCAAAGATATCGGAACAAATGACCCTTTGTTGATTTCGCATCAGCAACTCAGCGATACTTACGACAGCGTAAATGCCTACACCGTTACGGCTTTTATCAAACACCGCAGCGGCATTCAGAATGCTACCATCTATTATCGTACCGATACGTTGATGCCCTACACTTCTGCACCCATGTTTCCTGTAAGCGGACAGAACGATTATTTCAGCGGACTGATACCTGCTCAGCCTGCGGGAAGTCATGTTTATTATTACATTCATGCTGAAGCCAACAGTGGCAAGCAACAGGTACGACCAATGCCTGCACCGGCAGCTTATTTTCTGTTTAATGTTTTGGGCACAACAGGAATGAATGAAGTAGCTTCTTCCATAACGGCAGAGCCTGCATTTCCAAATCCTGCAAGTGCAATTACGTGCATACCACTGCATGTTTCACAGACTCAGCATATCGCCATTACATTATCAGATATAACAGGCAAGCAAGTGAAAAATATTTTTGAAGGCACCATTTATCAGGGGCAGCAGTTTAAATTTTTTGATGCTTCCGAATTGGCAAAAGGAGCTTACATACTTATCATTCGCAGCGATTCAGATGTACTCACTCAGAAAATAATGGTGAGGTAAATTTTATTTAGTCAATAACTGTTTATTTCTTTCGTATCAGTGTAAGTCCGTCTCTGAATGGCAACATAATACATTCCACACGGCTGTCATTAACAACATGGTCATTGAATGTCATGATTCTTTGAGTATCTAAATCGTCCTTTGCAGGTTTTTCAAGAACCTTTCCGCTCCACAACACATTATCTGCAAGCAAATATCCACCCTTCTCTACCTTGTCGAATACCAGATTGTAATAGTTCAGATAATTTTCTTTATCGGCATCAATAAAAACCAGTTGGAATTTTACATCCAGAGCCGGAATTATTTCAAGTGCATTGCCCATCATCAACTTGATTTTATGCCGGTGTTCCGACTGAGAAAAATTGTTTTGTATGCGGTCTTCCAGCTCAGCATTTTTTTCAATGGTAATTAACCTGCCGTTTGGCGAAAGGCCTTCGGCAAGGCATAAAGCTGAATAGCCGGTGTAAGTTCCGATTTCAAGAATGTGTTCGGGCTGAATCATATTGCTGAGCATACTTAATAAGCGGCCCTGAAAATGGCCTGACAGCATACGCGGGTTAAGCACTTTGGCAAATGTATCGCGGTTTATTTTCTGCAACAATGCTGACTCTTCACTTGTATGATGACGGCAATAGTCCTCAATCCTTTCATCTATAAAATTCATGTGTGGAAATATTTGGTGCAAAATTATCAGATGAACTGTTTCAGAATCAATTCATGAATAAATTCTATCTTTGCGCCCATGTTTAAAAAGGTATTTCGTTTTACTTTCAGTTTGTTGCTGGCACTTTCAGTGTTGGTGTCGGCTACCGAAATTACCATATTCAAGATGGTTTGTCTGGAGAAAAACAAAACTGTTGTTACGCTGGAATCCATTAAAAACTGTTGCCCGACAAAAAACAAAAGTGAGTTCAAAAGAAAATGTTGCGAACTGACCACTGCAACCATTAAAGCCAATCAGCTTACGCATGAAAACAATAAAATTACCGTAACACCATTCAGTTTTTTTCTACCTGCTTTTCATTCCTTACAGGTAAGTGATATTGTTCATCCTTTTAACGGTGTTTTTACAGATATTCCGCCATTAATAGTCAGTGGTGAATATCTTCTTGTTCTCATTTCCAAATTCACTATTTGATTTTTGAAATTTTGTAATGCACCCTTTCCATGCGGAAGGGAACTTTTTTCTATTCACAAAATTTTAAAAAATATATGATACAAAAAATATTTACAACCATATTGATGATTGGCATATCCACATCGGCAATGTCGCAACTGATGATACGCGGTGTGGTAAAAGACAAACAATCATCCGAAACCCTGCCGGGGGCTGCAGTCATCCTGCAACCGTCAGGTCAGAATGCCATAACTGATATAAATGGCCATTTTGAAATTCAGTATAACGAACCAATGCCCGTAACTATAATTACGTCATTCATCGGTTATCAGACAGACACTTTAAAGATTTCTGATCTACCCGATCAGGCATTAACCATTAAACTTTCAAAGTCTGTTGATTTGAAACAGGTAGATATTAAAAGCCGCAGAGAATCCACTTCCATTTCTACCATTTCCACCATCAACACTACCACCATTACGCAACAGGAATTACTCAAAGCAGCCTGTTGCAATCTGAGTGAAAGTTTTGAAACAAATCCAACGGTAGATGTGAGCTTCAGTGATGCAGTTACCGGAGCAAAACAAATTCACATGCTGGGATTGGATGGGATTTATACGCAAATACAAACTGAAAATCTTCCGTTGATTTATGGTTTGTCATCTGCATACGGTTTAGGTTTTACTCCCGGACCGTGGATAGAATCCATTCAAATAAACAAAGGAATAGGCTCGGTAATTAACGGATTTGAATCTATCACAGGTCAGTTGAATATTGAGTTGAAAAAACCACAGTCTGCTGAACGGTTTTTTATTAACGGATATGGCAACAACGAAGGAAGAATGGAGTTGAATCTGCAAACCGCACATAATTTTAAACATCACATCAGTACTGAACTGCTTGCACATGGCAGCATGAACAATCTGAAAATGGATGATGACGGAGACGGATTTTTGAATCAGCCTTTGGCTAAACAAATTAATTTATACAATGCATGGCATGTGGCAGTTCCCGGAAAACTTGAAGCACAATTAAAAATTCACGCGCTGTATGATAACCGAATTGGCGGACAAAAAGATTTCGACTACGACAGAGATTATGGCAAACCAACTTTTTATGGTGTGGGTATAGAAAATAAATTGTTTGAGGTATCCACAAAAACAGGAACCATCAATCCCGGTAAACCATATAAAAGTATTGCACTGCTCACTTCGTCAAGATTGCATCAGATGGATAATTTTTACGGATTAAAAACTTACAAAGGCGATCAGCGCAGTTTTTATGCCAATACCATTTATCAGACCATCATACATGATACACGTCAGTACGTCCGTTCAGGATTGAGTTTCAGATACAATCATTACTCTGAAAAATCGAATGACAGCGCCTTTTATACCAATGAAATTATTCCGGGTGCATACACGGAATATTCTTACAACGATTCAAAATCCGTATCTTTTGTTGCAGGGCTAAGAGCAGACCATCACAATAAATTCGGATGGATGATAACTCCGCGTATTCATTTCAAATATAATTTCAATCAGCTTACTTCCATCAGACTGTCAACAGGGACAGGATGGCGCACGGCACATGTTTATGCAGAAAACACTTCTGTATTTGCATCATCGCGTCAGGTAATTATTGCCGACAATCTGAAACCTGAACGTGCATGGAACAGCGGAGTAAATTTCACGAAGAAGTTTCAACTGTTCGGGCATGATGCTGCACTTAATGCCGATTATTATTACACTACTTTCATGAATCAGGTGATTGTTGACATGGAAGATATTCACAAAATACAGTTTTATAATCTTGACGGGCGTTCTTATTCGCATTATGTGCAGGCAGAATTAAATATTGAACCTGTTCAGAATCTTTTACTGCGAATGTCTTACAAATACAATCAGGTAAAAACTACCGTGTCGGATAAACTTGTTGACAAAGCACTCACCCCAAAGGACAAAGCACTGTTCAATGTTGAATATTCCATACACGACAAATCATGGAGTTTTGATGCTACGGCAAAATATACAGGCCTTAGCAGGATTCCCGGTGGTGGCGTTAATGATAACGGATATGTGATTCCTTCTCATTCCAAAAAGTTTATGACCCTGAATGCGCAGGTGACTAAGAATTTTAAAAAGTTTTCGGTGTATGCAGGATGTGAAAACATTACCAATTACACTCAGAAAAATCCGATTATTGCAGCAGGCGAACCATTCAGTGATAACTTTGATGCATCGCTCATCTGGGGACCGCTTACCGGAAGAATGTTTTACGGAGGATTTCGTTTTACCATTAAATAATTAAAATATGATCAATCGTTTGTTATTCATCTGCATTATGTTGATGCCAATGGCATCCATTGCACAAAAATCAAAAGTGGAAGAAGTTAAAATACATACTTCCGCAGAATGTTCCGAATGTAAAAACCGAATAGAACATGCCTTGTTGTATTCCAAAGGTGTAAAATTTGCCCATCAGGATATAGACACTCAGATACTGACAGTGTCTTACAACACTTCAAAAACATCGTTGGATAAAATTATGCATACCATAACCGAAGCAGGTTATGATGCTGACTCGCTGAAAGCAAACAAGGAAGCTTATGACAAACTTCCTGATTGCTGTAAAAAAGACGGGCATAAGGAATAATTGCAACAGCCGGAAACGGAATTATCTTCAGCATTTTTCAATCACAGAGAATTATTCTGAACGATTCCGTTTTCGGTTTATTCCTCTACTTTTGCATCACTATGAGCAAATCTATTTTAACAGAAATGAAAGGCTCTGTTTTGGTTATCACCTTAAACAGACCTGATAAATTCAACAGTTTTAACAGAGAGATGTCAATGCTGCTTTTGTCAGCATTGGAGAAGGCTAACCAGGATGATAACATACGTGCTGTATTATTGACAGGAAGCGGCAAAGCATTTTGTGCAGGTCAGGATTTGTCGGAAGCAATTGACGAAAACGGACCGGGAATTGAAACCATTGTTCGCGAACATTACAATGCCATCATCACAGCTATCCGCAATTTGCAAAAACCTGTTGTATGTGCAGTAAACGGTGTGGCTGCCGGTGCAGGAGCCAACATTGCTATAGCATGCGACATTGCAATAGCAGCAGCATCAGCAACTTTCATTCAGGCTTTCAGCAAAATCGGATTGATTCCCGACAGTGCAGGAACGTTCTTTTTGCCACGGCTTACAGGATTGCACCGAGCAGGTGCGCTCATGATGACAGGAGATAAAATCAGTGCCAATGAAGCCTGTGAAATGGGAATGATTTATAAAGTTGCTGATGATATTACCTTAGCTGAAAACAGTTTGGCTTTGGCTGAAAGACTTTCAGCAATGCCCACAAAAGCTTTATGGCTTACCAAAAAACTGCTGAATGAAAGTATGAGTAATACATTGAGCGAACAGCTTGAACGCGAACTGCAGGAGCAGGTAAACGCTGCATCCAGTTACGACTATCAGGAAGGAGTTAAAGCATTTTTGGAAAAAAGAAAACCGAAGTTTAAAGGTCAATGAATCAATTAAAAATTTCAGTAGCAGGTGCCGGTGCCATGGGCGCAGGCATTGCGCAGGTGGCCGCCACTTACGGACATCAGGTTACACTTTACGACAGTTTTCAGGCTGCGCTCGACAAAGCAAAGCCAGCTGTCAGGAAAAGTCTCGACAAAGCAGTAGAAAAAAACAAACTCACTGCTGAAAAAGCAGATGCAGTGATGTCGGCAATCCGATTCACTTCCGATCTGAATGATATTTCCGGAAGCGATTTATTTATTGAAGCCATCGTTGAACAAATTGAAGCAAAACAAAATCTGTTTTGCGAAGTTGAAAAATTAGTCAGTGATCAGTGCATTCTTGCCACCAACACTTCTTCATTGCCAGTTATTGCCATCGGAAGCAATTGCAAAAATCAGGAACGCATCATTGGTTTGCATTTTTTCAACCCGCCCGTGCTGATGCAATTAGTGGAAGTGATTCCGACTTTCAACACCAAAGCTGCCATTACCGAAAGCTGCAAAACACTGATGAAAAACTGGGGCAAAGTGCCTGTGATTGCCAAAGACACTCCCGGATTTATTGTAAACCGCATTGCCCGTCCTTATTATGGTGAGGCATTGCGTATTTACGAAGAAAGCATAGCCGGTTTCGAAACCATTGACCATGCAATGAAAAGTGTAGGAGGTTTTAAAATGGGACCTTTTGAGCTGATGGATTTTATCGGCAACGACATTAACTACAAGGTTACTGAAACCGTTTTCGGACAGATGTTTTACGACCCGCGTTACAAACCTTCCATCACCCAAAAGCGATTGTTCGAAGGCAAACTTTACGGCCGGAAAACAGGAAAAGGATATTACAACTACGCAAATCCGTCAGAACCAAAACCGTCAAATGATGAGGCGCTGCTGCAGTCCATCTTCGACCGTATTTTTGCCATGCTGGTGAATGAGGCTGCCGATGCGCTGATGATGCAAATAGCCTCTGCCGAAGATATTGAACTGGCTATGACCAAAGGGGTAAATTATCCTATGGGATTGCTGCAATGGGCAAATACCACAGGTCCCGAAAAAGTATTGGCCACACTGCAACATTTGTTTGAATGGTATGGCGAAGACCGCTACCGCCCGTCACCCCTGCTGAAAAGGGTTGTTGCAGACAAAACGTTGTTTAAAACACGGTGATAATTTTCGTTTTGCCGCTTTGCAGGCGGTCAGAAGTTTTTATTTTTGCAAACGTTGCGGAAAGGCATTCAGAATGGAAAAAACAGAGTCGAAGAGCAGATTTCAGCAGGCGATAGATACCATCACCAAGGTTGCTGAGGTCACAACCAAATTAGGAATTGTTCACTGTCAGGCAGAGGATAAAGAATTAGACGGAAGACATATAACCGTTGATGGCGGCAAAAAACTTTATTTTGGTTCATGCGGTTATCTGGGAATAGAAAAACATCCGAAAATTATTGAAGCAGCCACAGAAGCATTGCGAACGCATGGTGCACAGTTTGCTTCTTCCAGAGCCTATATTTCTTCCAGCTATTACGAAGAGGCTGAGGCATTGTTCAAACAAATGTATGGCCGACCCGGATTGGTATTGCAATCGCTTACACTGGGACACATCACACAGCTTCCGTTGTTGGTTGGTGACGAAGATGTGGTGATCATGGACATTCAGTCGCATGACAGTATTCAGTCGGCTACGTCCATGCTTAAACTGAGAAATATTAAAGTGGAAGTAATCCGTCACAACAGGATGGATATGCTTGAAGACCGTATAAAATTTCTGAAAAACCGCCACAGAAAAATCTGGTACCTTGCTGACGGAGTTTATTCCATGCATGGCGACTTTGCACCGGTGAAAGAACTGTATGCTCTTGCAGATAAATATGAACAGTTGTATCTATATCTGGACGACATTCACGGCATGAGCTGGACAGGACCTCACGGCACCGGCATGGTGATGAATGAGGCACCATATTATCACCGCAAGCTTTTCCTTTCTACAGGTATGACCAAGGCATTCGGCACTGCAGGCGGGCTTCTCACCTTCCCTGACGATGAATATTTCAAATTAGTGAAAACCTGCGGCAAGGGATTTATTTTTTCAGTTCAGCTTCCTCCTGCCATCATTGCTGCGAATATTGCTTCGTGCAAAATACACCTCAGTGACGAAATCAAAGGACTTCAGGCAAGCTTAAAAAGCAAAATAGATTACTTCAACAACAAAGCCGAATCATTAGGGCTGATGCTGGTGGGCAAAGAACAGTCGCCTGTATTTTTCATTGGAGTGGGAAAACCTGAAGTAGGTTATGAGTTGGTATTGCGTATGCAAAAGGGAGGTTTCTTCTTTAATCTTTCCGTTTTCCCTGCGGTGAGCATTAAACAAACCGGTTTAAGAATAACGCTGACCAACCACAATACCATTGAAGACATTGACAGTTTGCTTGAAACGTTGGCTGAAAATCTTCCTGTAGTACTTAAAAACCATAACACCAACATGGACGAAGTACGCGAGTATTTTGCGGGACATTAATATCCATTCTCATCTGAGTAATATTTCAGGTTAGTTGCAGCCTGCAATTAAAACTCATATCTGTATTAAATAATAGTTGCGGAAATATTAGCGATTTGTAATTTTCAACTGTTGGCATGTAAGCAATGACTGCGAAAAATAAATGCGCAATTTGTTCAGTGTAATGATTACACTTCGGGCTTTGATTAATTAAACAGAAAAATTATTGCTTAACTGGGGAAACAGTTGCGTTGCCAGTATCCGTCCAGACACTGAAAGTTTTCGTCAAAATCGCTTATGTTTAACGGCTTTATGAAATAACCTGCAACGTTGTATTCATAGGCTGTTTTTACATCATCTTCGTCTTCGGAAGTAGTGAGTACGCATACATGAATATCTTTCAGTTCAGGGTCTTCACGCAGTTCTTTCAAAAACTCCAGCCCATTCATCAGGGGCATGTTTATATCCAACAAAATAATATCAGGTCGCTTAATCTTTATATCACTCAACCCACGCAACAACATCAGCGCATCCAAGCCATTGTGTGCACTTTCTATCTGATAAGGAGATTCCAACTTGCCTATAGCGCGTTTGATCACCATGCTGTCCACCTTATCGTCTTCGATGTGTAGTATTGTCAACTGCTTACTCATTCCTGCCCTCTTTTTGTATATTATTTCATGCAAAAATAAAACTTTTATTAGGAATTGACGTAAAAACACACTATGTTTAACACAATTTTTCCACCGTCAGTATATGAATAAACCTGCCATAAAGTGGTTAATCAGAAAGTTGTTTTTAATAGATATTTATCAAGCCATCCCCGATGACGATATTATCTTAAAGCAACGTTTTAATCTTTTCAGAATATTCAACATTGTAGCCGTTTTGGGTATTGGAGCCATCATTTTTCAGGCCATCTATGTTTTCAATATCAACCCTTTGCTGAGCAATGTATTATTTGCTTTAGAAGCCATACTGATCATCAATTATCTCTCACTCAATTTCCATAACAAAAGGAAAATGGCAGTTTGGGTAAGTCTGCTGGCTTGTCTGGCAGCACTTCATTATAACTCCTACTTTGCAGGTGGAGTAAGAAACTCAGGCATGTTTTATCAGATTGCATTTATGCTGATTGCATTTATGCTCTTAGGTTCCAGGTCAGGAAAATGGTTTGCGCTGCTATGTATTCTTAATACCGTTTATTTTTATTTTATCACTGAATATACCAACTGGGTCAATTACGATTTTATCGGTTATTCGTCTTCTCTGATCAATCAGGATTATCTGCTTACCGGATTAATCAGTCTGATAGTCATCGGAAGCCTCATCAACAATCTGGAGAGTAATAAAAATGTGGTCATTGCTTCCATCACTGAATCACGAAATAAATTAGCCATCATCAACAAGGAGCTGAAGAAACTTTCACTTGTGGCAAGTAAGACAGACAATGCCGTTGTTATTACAGATGCAGATGGAAAAATTGAATGGCTCAACGATGGTTTCACGCGCATGTCGGGATATACATTTAACGAAGCTTACGAAAAGCAACTGCTCCCTTTGATAACAGGAAGCAATACCGACCAAGAAGTTTATCAGAAATTAACTGCAGACCTGCATGATTTCAAATCGTGCGAGAGCGAAATGCTCAGTTATGGAAAAAACAAAAACACTTTCTGGACCCATCACAGTATCACACCTATTACCGATGACAGCGGCAAGTCGAGAAAATTTATTTTCATTATCCGCGATATCAACGAGCGCAAAAATGCAGAAATCAAAATGGAAGAGTATCTGCATGATCTTGAAAAAACCAATGCCGAGCTTGACAAATTTGCCTACATCGTATCGCACGACCTGAAAGCGCCACTGCGTGCCATCGGCAACCTTTCCGACTGGATTGCTGAAGAAACCGGTGATACATTGCCTGAAAATTCAAGGGAAAATCTGAATATTATACAGGGCAGAGTGAAGCGGATGGAACAGTTGATTAATGCCATTCTCGAATACTCAAAAGCTTCCAAACGCAAAGGTTCTCAGGAGTTGTTTTCGTTTAAAGAAATTATTGACGATGCCATTGACCTGGTAGCACCTGATGCAAATTCTAAAATTTCAGTTAAAGGAAATTTCCCTGAATATTATGGTGATAAGGTAAAATTCCAGCAGGTGTTTATGAATCTTATCAGCAATGCACTTAAACATAATCCGAAAACGCAGAAAGAAGTAAATATAACCGTGAGCGAGCAGGATAAATTCTGGAAATTCTGTGTGGCTGATAATGGCCCCGGAATAGATGCACGCTATCACGAAAAAATATTTGTCATTTTTCAGACACTTAAAGCAAGGGATGAATTTGAATCAACAGGTATTGGCTTATCCATAGTGAAAAAGATTATTGAAGAAGCAGGTGGTTCCATTACAATTGATTCAAAACCGGGTGAAGGTTCTGTATTTTGTTTCACAGCACCCAAAAACAGTATTGACCCTGCTGTCATCACAGGAAAAAAAACTAAGGAAGAAAGCCTGAATCTGTAAGATTTTTTTGCTTTTGTCCGAAACCTGCCGTTGAAACTGTCGTATTATAGTTTAAAACGCAGTGTGATGAACAAGTCTAAAAAAGCAGTCAATAAAAACAGTCTGAAAGATTTTGATTTCGACCAGTATCTGAAGTTGAAAAAAGCCGAACGTGTAAAACTTCTTCAGCAGATGGTTGAGAATCTGGATCCCGAATCGAGAAAAAAATTCTTCAGAGGGTTGTTGCCTTATGTATTGTCGGATGATAACCTTACCAGAGAAGCTTTTAAACACAATTCAGGCAGACAGAATACGAAAAAAAGTAAGGTTATTGAAATTACCTCCAGAGAGCGCGAAATGATCAGCCAGATTGCCGATTATTTTCACGAGCTTGAGCTGATTGTGGATTTAGACGAATTGTTGTACAATCCATAATCCGAAAATGTTATAAAAAAAAAGACGCTCCGTAAAGCGTCTTTTTTTTGTTCATCAAATTTTATTCACTCTTGGGCTGAGGACGTGGCTGATGCAATGCCGGAGAATTTTCTGTTATCTGCACCAGATTATTTCCTTCAAAAGTTTTTTTCAGGTCTTCAACAAATTTATCGGCATCCTGTTTGTCCATTTCTTTCAGTTTAAAACAAACATCCACTTCACCTTCTCTGCCCCAGTTGATTATTTCATGCGAGATGGCCACTCCTTTCTCGTCATTTCTGCTGATAAAGTCTTTCAGTTTGGCATAAGCCTGACTGTCGGTGCCTGCACCTGTGCTTATAAACGACACAATTACACGGTAAGCATTTTCAGGCAACGTTGTTTTTGCCTCTGTTAATGTTGCACTTTCCGATTTGGTTTCGGCAGTTGTGTTTTTTGATGATTTACATGATCCTGCCATTGCCACAATAAATACTACAGCGAAGCAGTTCATCCGGTTAAGCATATAGTTCATCATATTTGGTTTTTATGTAATTAAAGAAGTAGTCAAAGTTAAGAACTTCTCCGGTAATATTTTTACAAAGTTCGTCAGAAAGCATGGTACGTCCATACTGATGTATATTTTGTCGCAGCCATTGCAGCAAAGGTTTCATGTTACCGTTTTCAATCTGATGCATCAACTCAGGATTTTCTTTACGTGCTGCATGAAAAAACTGTGAGGCATAAAAACTTCCCATCGAATAGGTAGGGAAATAACCAAAACTGCCATGACTCCAGTGCACGTCCTGCAACACTCCTTTATCTGCCGAAGGCACGTCAATGCCCAAATATTCTTTGTATTTGGCGTTCCACACTTCGGGCAAGGTTGCGGCATCGAGTTTTCCTGCTAAAATTTCCTTTTCAATTTCAAAACGAATAAGCACATGCAAATGATAGGTAAGCTCATCGGCATTGGTACGTATGAGCGAAGGTTTTATTCTGTTGATGGCTTTATAAAACTGTTCTGCTGAAATATTTCCCAACTGCTCTGAAAACTGCTGCTGCAGATGCGGAAAATTCAGTTTCCAGAATGCACGCGACTTGCCTACATGGTTTTCCCACAACCTCGACTGCGACTCGTGAATGCTCAGGCTGAGGTATTCGCCCGAAGGAAGACCATAGTCGTCAGAAGGTAGTCCCTGCTCATACAGTGCATGTCCGCACTCATGGATGCAGCTGCCAATCATTTCAAACAATTCATGTTCGCTGATGCGTGTGGTGATGCGCACATCATCAGCAGAAAAATTGGTAGTAAACGGATGGGTGGAAATATCCTGTCTTCCTGCATCAAAATCGTAATTCAGTTGCCTGAGCACATACAATCCGAAATTCCATTGTTTGTCTTTGTCGTATTGCAGGAATAAAAAACCGTCTTCCGGTTGCTGCTTACTTATCAGCTGCTTTATGTAGGGCACAAGTTTTTTTCTTACTCCGTCAAAAAGTTTATCTACAAAAGCTGTCTTCAGTCCGGTTTCGTAAAGATTGAGGTGTGCATCATAAGGATGCGCTTCATATCCCAACACATCTGCTTCTTTTCTTTTCAGGTCAATCAGTTTTTGCAGATGCGGCCTGAACAATGCATAATCATTTTTCTTTTTTGCCTCCTGCCAAGCATTGAATGCAGCTGATATACATAAGTTCAGCTCGGTAACAAAAGCAGTAGTGTATTTTTTTTGTTGCGAATAAATACGATACGACTCCAGCACATTGGCACATTCCTTAGGCCCGAGTCCATCTGTTTTACTCCTCAACTCTTCGAGTAACTTTCCATACTTTTTATCGGTTATCAGTTCGTGCGCATAACCTGCCAGCGTGGCCAGTTGCCTCGAGCGGAAGTGTGCCCCTTTGGGTGGCATATTCACTTCCTGATCCCACTGCAATATGGCACTGCTGTAATTTACATCAGCAATTTTTTGCAAATACTCCACATACTGCCCGTACAATTCCGTCATGATTTATTCTTTAATGCATAAAATAGTAAAAACAACCAACCTGCCATAAAACATAATCCTCCGAGAGGTGTGAGAGGTCCAAGCCACTTCCAGATGTTGCCACTGAGCGATGACAGTGCAAGTCCATAGATGGAGCCGCTGAACAACACCGTGCCTGCGATAAAAAATGATGCACTCCGTTTCAGCGATTTGTTTTCATCATTGATTACTGCAATCACCATCACAGCCAGGGTGTGAAAAAACTGATAATACACTCCTGTTTTGAAGGCATCCATCATTTCGGGGCTGAGCATTCCTTTGAGCTGATGCGCACCCAATGCACCTAATGCAACTGCGCAAATGCCGGATACGGCAGAAAATACCATCAGTTGTTTTTTCATGACTCCTTCGCTCCTTTCTCGCCCACAAAGTGATGCTCATCTTCTTTGAACAATACGTTGAAAGTGGTAAGACTTCCGTAAATGCGTGTAAGATACTGCTGCAGATTTATTTTATCTTCTTCCGAAAGTTTGTCGTGTGCGTTGATGCGCTGCTCCATCACACGCAGGCGGTCGCGTGTCATAATGATTTTGTTGAAGAAAACATCCATAGGAATTTCTTTGGGTTTCATGGAAGGATTGCCGGGATATAGCACCACCTTCCCGCCTGTCCAGCGGCCATGCAGCGGAACTGTTTCCTGCAGGTCGGAATATTTTTTGATAATGTCGGTAAACATTTTCTGCACTTCTGAAAAACTTACCACATCGTCTGCAGCGGGTTGTGCATCTATTACCTCTATGTTCTGATAACTTTTGGCCACTTCAATTTTTCCGCGTTCGGTGAAAACGGTGATATAGGTTTTAGGTTTTACGTTGATGATGACACCCACACCAAATTCGGGGTGACGGATGCGTGAGCCTATTCCAAGTTCGTCCATAAATACTTTATTTTTTGCTGATTATTTAATGCCAATACTATCCAGTTCGCTTACAGAAACAGAGGGTGGCATGATATTGTTTTTTAATTTATACATCACCAGGTCAGCTGTTTTTGCTGCATCTTCCTCTGTGCTGAAACCGCGGTTGCCCATCACGGCAGGAATGTTGGGTTGATGAACCATCATTTTGCCATCCACAAAAATATCGTAGCCAAAACCTCCGGGCGAAGAATCGTTGGCAAATGTTTTATACGTAATGTTGTTGAGTGTTTGAGGAGTGTTTTCTTTCTGTGGTTGATTATTTTTATCACCGGCACAGGCAGCCACACTCAGCAACGCTGCCAGCAGCAATCTGTTCATGTTGTTTTTTTCCCAAAGCTACACTTTAGCTGCTAAACCAAAAGAAGGCTTATGCTTAGTTGACAGAAAATTTAGTAACGAAAGGTTGTGAATTATCTGCAGAAGCGCTGCACAGATAAATTCCTTTTGCCACAGCATCCATCTGAAAAGAATAATCATCACCGGCAGGTATGCTATGCTTTGCAACCTTGCTCCCCGACAAACTGTAGAGTGTAACCTCTGCTGCTGAAGCAGACTGATTTTTTACTAATAATGTTTTGGAAGCAGAAAAATATTGAGATGTTATTTGCAACTGAGGTAATGGATTGTTTACTGAAGTTACCTGAGATAGTTCCCATAGGTCATTAAGAACCCCTGAAGCACTTACTCCGCATGAAATATAAGCATCAGTTCCAATTTCGAAGGATGATGAATGTCTTCTCCCTACACCCGGGAACTGAGCTATAGTTATCCACTGGTTTATATCAGGTTTGTATTGATAACAATCAGTATAATAATTTCCTGCAACATCACCTCCATTGGTAATAATTCCGCAATTATTTACATTCAAACCAATTGCACCATATCTCGGATTACCGGGGATAGATTGTAATTGAGTCCAGCTGTCAGACAACTGATTAAACCGCCAAAAGTCATTTAATTCTG